>SMEK01000109.1_pt1 | contig 34180 bp, 25 predicted proteins | sample 2456371 | NCBI WGS metagenome assembly SMEK01 (sample SAMN10132590, study PRJNA489261) | soil metagenome | isolation source: day1 antibiotic-loamy sand soil ammended with composted manure from dairy... | place: USA | collected 2015-04-01
AGCCACTCCGACGACATCCATCGCGTCAGGGTAAACGCCGTAAAGATGGTGGTCAGGATACCGATGGCAAGCGTTACCGCGAAGCCGCGAACGGGACCCGAACCCAGGAAGAACAGAACCACGGCCGCAATCAGCGTGGTTATGTTCGAATCGAGAATGGTCGCCAGGGCGCGCTGGAAGCCGAGATCGAAGGCCTGAAGGACAGAACGGCCCTCCCGTCTTTCCTCCCGGATCCGTTCATAGATCAACACGTTGGAGTCGACCGCCATGCCCACGGTCAGGACTATGCCCGCGATGCCCGGAAGGGTGAGTGTCGCACCCACCAGGGAGAGGATGGCGACGATCATGGCGACATTGGCCACTAGCGCCACATTGGCGAGCCAGCCAAGGAACCCGTAGGCGGCGACCATGAAGACGACGACCAGCGCCGAGCCGACAATGGCCGACATCTTGCCCGCCTGGATGGAATCCTGGCCGAGGCCGGGGCCAACGGTCCGCTCTTCTATGACCGTGAGCGTTGCCGGCAGGGCGCCCGCGCGCAGCAGAACGGCAAGATCGTTCGCGCTCTGCGGTGTAAAATTACCCGAAATCTGGCCGGTGCCGCCAAGGATCGGCTCGCGGATCTGCGGAGCCGAAATCACGTGATTGTCGAGGATGATGGCGAACAGCTTGCCGACATTCTGCTGCGTCGCCTGTCCAAAACGCTGCGCTCCCTTCGAATCGAACCGGAACGATACGACGGGTTCGTTGGTGCGCTGGTCGAAGGTCGCCTGCGCGTCGACGAGGTTCTCGCCGGAGACGATGACACGGTTCTCTATCAGATAGGGAACAGGCGGATCGTCCTTCGAATACATGATGGTCGACCCTGCCGGCGGTCGGCCGCTGAGGGCTTCCTGCGCCGACATGGACTGATCGACCATCTGGAAGGTCAGCTTGGCCGTCTGGCCAAGGATGTCCTTGAGGCGCTGCGGGTCCTGCAGGCCGGGCACCTGGACCAGGACGCGGTCGTCCCCCTGCTGCTGGACAATGGGCTCGGTCGTGCCGAGTTCATTGACGCGGCGCCCGATAACCTCGATCGACTGACGGGCCGCAGTCGTTGTGCGATACTTGATTCCCTCATCGGTCAGCGTAAATCGCTCCGCCAGCGCCATCTCGGTGATCGAGCCACTGGTAAAAAGGCCGGTCGCGACCGGCGCCGTCAGCGATTTCAGGGCTTCTTTGGCAGCGTCTATCTGATCGGCATCGCGAATTCGAACCTGGACCACCCTGCCCGACCCGGAAAGGCCCGTATAGCCGATTTTGGCGTCGCGCAGCAGGGTGCGAATTTCATCGCGGATGGTGTTAAGCCGCTCCTTGATGAGGTCATCCTGCTCGACCTTGAGCAGGATGTGCGAGCCGCCCTGCAGGTCGAGGCCAAGGGTCATCTGCTTTTTAGGCAGCCAGTCCGGCATGCGGGCGAGAACGGACTGCGGAAAAAGATTGGGGGCTGCGAACAGAAACCCGAGCAGTACGACTGCCCAAACCCCTATCGTCTTCCAGCGCGAAAAGTAAAGCATGGGTATGGTCCGTTCCGCCTTGAATGCGGTTATTTCTTGGCGGCTATTTCTTGGCGTTCTGGTTCGCCACCGGCTCACCCCGAACCCGGACATCGGCGATCGTGGCCCGCAGGGCCGTCACCTTGGTGCCGCCGCCCAGATCGATCTCCAGCTCGTTGTCATCGATCACCTTGGTGACCTTGCCGACGAAGCCCCCGCCGGTGATGACCGTGTCGCCGCGGCGGATGGCCGCCAACATCTCGCTCCGCTTCTTCATCTGCGTCCGCTGGGGGCGGATGATGAGGAAATACATTACCACGAAAATGAGAATGAAAGGCAGGATGCTGATGAAGACATCAGGCGTGCCGCCCACGCCCTGCGCGTATGCCGGTGTGACAAACATTCATTACTCCTGTTGAGGAGGCCGCTACCGGCCAGGAAAATTTTGCCGGAATATAGACGCTCAAGCGTCCATTGCAACCAGTCGGCTTCCGTTACTCCCCGCTTCTGACGGCCTTGCGTGCCGAGTGCAAGAGACTTGCAAATCCATGGCGACCATGTGAGAACCGTACCGTACGGTACCCATCTGCGATCCTTTGACGGAACCTGGAGGTAAAGTGAACGATACTGGCCTGGAAACCCTGTGCCGGAAACTCGATCGCCTCATCGAGGTCATCGAGAGGCTGGCGCCTCCCCCACCCCCCAAGTCGGACCTTGCGGTCGCCGACTGTTTCGTCTGGCAGGCAGAACCCGGCTTCCTGGAGCCGGTCACCAGGGTCAACCGCATCGATATCGGTCTCATCCGCGGTGTCGACCGGGTCCGCGACATATTGGTGGACAATACTGAACGTTTTGCGAGCGGGTTCGCGGCCAACAACGTGTTGCTCTGGGGCGCCCGGGGCATGGGCAAGTCGTCGCTGGTGAAGGCCACACATGCCTACATCAATGCCTCCGGCCGGCACCCTGCCCCGCTCAAGCTCGTCGAAATCCACCGCGAGGACATCAACACGCTGCCCAGGCTGATGGCCATCCTGAAGGCCTCCCCCTTCCGCTTCATCCTGTTTTGCGACGATCTGTCATTCGATCATGACGATACATCCTACAAGTCACTCAAGGCGGCACTTGAAGGCGGGGTCGAGGGGCGACCGGCCAATGTCATCTTCTACGCCACCTCAAATCGCCGGCATCTGCTGCCGCGCGACATGATCGAAAACGAGCGCTCCACGGCGGTCAACCCGTCGGAAGCTGTCGAAGAAAAGGTCTCCCTTTCCGATCGATTCGGCCTTTGGCTGGGCTTCCACAAGTGCTCGCAGGACGAGTATCTGGACATGGTCAGCGGCTATGTTCGCCATTATGGCCTGGAGGTCGACCCTGAAAGACTGCGCGCGGAAGCGCTGGAATGGGCGACGACACGCGGCAGCCGCTCGGGCCGTGTTGCCTGGCAATTCACGCAGGACCTGGCCGGGCGGTTAGGCAAGGCGCTGTCCGATTGAGCATATAAAAGCCCGCTGCAGGCAGCGGGCAAGTGCGGCGGGCCGGACTGGAGGATTTCGGCCCGCAAATGTTCTTGTCGCTATTCCAGGAAGGTGCGCGGATCGACAGGTGCCGAGTTCTTGCGCACTTCGAAATGCAGCTTGGGCGAGTCGGCGCTTCCACTCATGCCCGAAAGAGCGATCTGCTGTCCCCGCTTCACCTTCTGGCCGCGCTGGACTTCAATTGCCGACGCATGACCATATACGGTCACAAGCCCGTCCTCGTGGCGCACCAGTACGGTATTGCCGAATTCCTTCAGTCCGTCGCCGGCATAGATGACAACGCCGTTCTCGGCAGCCTTGATGGGTGTTCCTTCCGGTACGGCAATGTCGATGCCATCGCCACCACTGCCGAACGCCGAAATGATGCGGCCCCGCACGGGCCAGCGCATCTTGCCGATGCCTGTCGAGTCAGGAGCCTCAACCTCATCCTCGGATGCCTGCTTGATGATTTTCTCGGCCTTCTTTGGCGGTGTGTAGGAAGCCAGGGTTTCCGTAGGCGTCGTTTTTGGCTGCGGAGGTGTCGAGGCCGTCCTGACAGGATCGAGTTCAGCCGATTTGGCCGCAGTCGCGGGCGCCGGAGCAGGCGCGGCGCTGGCAACCGTGGGCGTTCCGTCCGGTATCTTCAGTGTCTGGCCGATGCGGATAAGCCCGTCGGTCATGCCGTTGGCCTGCTTGAGTGCCGTAACGCTCACGCCGGTTTTCCGGGCGATTCCGGACAGTGTATCTCCCTGCTGCACTGTGTAGGTGCCTGATGACGCAGCAGCGACCCTGTCTCCCTGCGCCGGCTTGGCATTCCTGTCGCTGGCCGCGTCCAGCGAGGCCGTCTTCTCCTGTGCCTTGAGCTTCGGTTGCTGCGGGAGAACCGCAACCTTCTCGACTGGAGGGCGGCTCGGCACCGGAACCTTGTCGTTGGGCACATCGAACTTCGTACCGCGCGAGGAACGTGCGTCCGCGACCTTCGGATTTGCGTCGGGAGCTGAAACCGGAGCCTTCTGCGAGTAGACGTAGGTGGGAATGACAATCTTCTGACCGGCCTGCAAGCCATCAGCCGAAGCAAGGCCGTTCGTCTTCATGATGACGTCAGCGGGGACCCCATAGCGCCGCGAAAGATTATAGACGGTTTCGCCCTCGCGAATGGTGATCTGGGTGCCGCCTGCGCGCGACCAGCCCTGGGGTTCGCCATCCTCGCTTGCCAGGCGCGGCGCCGGCTGCTCGTCCGCCTGCCCGAAGGGCTTGCGCGGCTCCGTCCTCGCAGCGGATGCCTGGTCGCTGCTTGGCTTGGCATCGACTGGCGCCGGTTGCGATTGCGCCACGGGTGGCAGCGGCTGCACCTTGATCGGCTCGACGCTGGAGCGGGCAATCGAATGCGTATAGCTGCCGTCAACTGGAGCAGCCGAGACAGTGTCGCCCGGATAGGGCTGGGCAACAGGCTGCTTGTGGATAATGGAGCGCTGGTTTTCGGTGGAAGCCGTGGAGGTGAGGTCAATCCCGTCGCTGAATCGCGCCACCTGGGAAGAGCAACCGGCAGCGAGACCAGCCACCATCAGCACGGCACAGCCGCGCGCCAGATTGTGCCCGCTTTCCCTCAACACACTCACACGCATCGCAGTTACCCGCATACCCGGTACAAACTGGGATGATTAAAGCGTGTTAATGTTACCCATCGGTTAAATCGATGGAATCGGCAGCAAGTTTCTTAAAATCGATCAGATTGCGGCCGCCACGCCGGACAAGATTGGCTGGAGGCGCACCACGCCGATGTCCTCGCGCTCGAAACGCGAGCCAACCTTGGTCAGCTTGGCCAGCACCTGTTCGCCCTCCTCCGGACCGATTGGCGCGACAACGATGCCGCCACTGGAAAGCTGGTCAAGGAGGAAGCGCGGGACGCCGTCGAAGGCGGCCCATACGACGATGCGATCGAAAGGCCCGTCATTCAACCCGACCGTCCCGTCCGCCTGGCGTACAATCACGTTAGAAATCCCCAGCGCCTCGAAACGCATGCGCGCCTGTTCGACCAGGGTTCTGTACCTGTCAATCGTAACGACTCTGCCCGCGAGGCGCGCCATGACGGCCGCGGTGAAGCCCGAACCAGTGCCGATTTCCAGAACCCGGTGGCCGGACTCCAGGGCAAGCGCGGCTATGACTGCCGCTTGCAGGTCAGCACCTTCAATCGCCTCGCCGCATTCGATTGGCAGCATACGCTCGCTCCAGGCGTAAGCGTGATACGGGCCTGCCAGGAAACCGCGGCGCGGGGTTGCCTCGAGCGCCGCGACGAGCGCCTTGGGCACCGTGCCCTTGCTCCTCAGTCGGAGCAGGAACGCGGCGAAACCTTCGCGCTCCTCTGGGGCCAGAACCTGGTTCATGCGAGCGCCTTGGCGAGCCTGTCCCTGACCTCATAGGCGGTGAGGTCGAGATGCAGCGGGGTGATCGAGACAAAACCGTTGCGTACCGCCTCCACATCGGTACCGGCGCGGCCCTCGGCCGGTTCTTGTCCGAAACGCATCCAGTAATACGGTACTCCGCGCCCGTCTCTACGCTCGTCCAGCCACAGACTGTGCAGCAGCTTGCCCTGGCTGGTGACGACGGTGCCCGCGACTTCATCCGGCGTACAATTGGGGAAATTGACGTTGAGCAGGACGCCTGACGGCAACGGCGTTTCGATCAGTTTCTTCAGCAACGCCGGCGCCAGCGCCTCGCAGGTTTCGTAGGGCACGATACGCTCTTCTTCAGTGCTGCGATAAGCCTGGCTGAAGGCGATGGAGCGCACGCCGATCAGCGTGCCCTCCATGGCGCCGGCCACCGTGCCTGAATAGGTAACGTCATCGGCAAGATTGGCACCTGCATTGACGCCGGAAAGAACGAGATCTGGCATGGCCGGCAGGATCTTCTTGGCGCCCATGATGACGCAATCGGTCGGCGTACCCCGCACCGCATAATGGCGCTCACCGATCTTGCGCAGCCTGAGCGGCTCGGAAAGCGAAAGCGAGTGGGCAAAGCCGGATTGGTCCATCTCCGGCGCCACAACCCAGACGTCGTCAGACAGGGTGCGGGCAATACGCTCAAGGACGGCTAGGCCTTCGGCATGAATGCCGTCATCATTGGTGAGCAGGATACGCATCATTCAGATTCGATTCTCGTCAGTCCCCCCATATAGGGGCGCAGCGCTTCAGGAATTGTTACGCTGCCATCCTCGTCCTGATAATTCTCCATGACGGCAATCAGCGCGCGACCTACGGCAACTCCGGACCCGTTAAGCGTATGGACGAAGAGATTGCCCTTGCCATCCTTGTCCTTGTATCGCGCATTCATGCGCCGCGCCTGGAAGTCGCCGCAGACGGAGCAGGACGAAATCTCTCGATAGGTATTCTGGCCGGGCAGCCACACCTCTATGTCGTAGGTCTTCTGTGCGCCGAAGCCCATGTCGCCGGTGCACAGGGCAACGGTGCGGAAGGGCAGTTCCAGCCTTTTCAGCACCGTTTCGGCACATTCGGTCATGCGCTCATGCTCGGCCAGCGACGATTCCTGGTCGGTGATGGAAACCAATTCGACCTTGTCGAACTGGTGCTGTCGCAGCATGCCCCGCGTGTCGCGCCCCGCGGAACCGGCTTCCGAACGGAAACAGGGCGTGAGCGCGGTGAAGCGCAGGGGCAGCTTTTCATGCGGGGTGATTTCGTCCCTGACGAGATTGGTAAGCGGCACTTCGGCGGTGGGGATCAGACCCAGCCGGCCCTCGCCATGCTGAACGAAAAAAAGATCTTCCTCGAACTTCGGCAATTGCCCGGTGCCGTAAAGAATGTCGTCGCGCACGAGGAGGGGCGGCTGCACCTCCCTGTAGCCGTGCTCGGTGGTGTGCAGGTCCAGCATGAACTGGGCGAGCGCCCGCTCCAGCCGGGCAAGCTGGCCGGAAAGCACGGTAAAGCGGGAACCGGACAACTTCGCCGCCCGCTCGAAGTCCATCATGCCGAGGCGCTCGCCGATCTCGAAATGCTCTTTCGGCTTGTTTCCCATGCGAGGCTGGCGAGCGGCGATCAGCTCGTCGCCAAAACGGCGAACCTCGACATTGTCGTGCTCGTCGGCGCCCACAGGTACATCGGGCAGCGGCAGGTTGGGGAGCACGGCCAGTGCGTCGTTCAGCGCCTTGTCCAGTTCGCGCTCACGCGCCTCGCCTTCCTGGATCCATGCCTTGATTTCGGCGACTTCCGCCTTCAGGGCTTCCGCGCGCGCCATGTCCTTGTCGCGCATGGCGTTGCCGATTTCCCTGGAAGCGGCGTTGCGGCGCTCCTGCCTGGCCTGCAGCATGGTCAGGTGCTCTCGCCGCGCCTCGTCCTTCGCGATCAGGTCTTCAACCGTGGACTGCGCAGTGTCCGCATAGGACGGGCGCTTCTTCAACGCGGCGACGAGTTCCTGCGGGTTTTCGCGAATCCATCTGATGTCTAGCATGGGGCGATCCTGTTTGGCCGCCCAGCGGGGTAAACCGCAAAATTGCGCGATGCAAGCCCCGGCCCGCCGGGCGGCTCCTTGCCACCCGATCGGACCGGATGATCAGACTGCGATCACGCCTCGGCTAACATTGCCGCGTCCCGCAGATCCTCGGCTTCCCCGGTTGCACCGTTGAAGACGAGATTGAGCAGAACCGAGGCGATCGACGCCAGAAGAATACCCGAATCGACCAGCGGGCCAATCGCTTTCGGAAGCCACATGTGGAACTCCGGGGCCACGACAGGGATCATGCCGAAACCGACGGAAATGCCGACGACGAACAGATTGTTTCGATTGCTCTTGAAATCGACGGCGGAGAGGATGCGAATGCCCGTCGCAGCCACCATGCCGAACATGACCAGCCCTGCGCCCCCGAGCACCACCGTTGGCAGCGCCTCGACCAACGCGCCCATCTTCGGGATGAGACCAAGCACCACGAGAATGGCGCCACCGGCAACGCACACGAAGCGGCTGCGGATCCCGGTTACACCGACCAGGCCCACATTCTGCGAGAAGGAGGTGTAGGGAAAGGTGTTGAAGATGCCCCCAACCAGGGTGCCGAGGCCATCCATTCTCAGGCCCGCTGACAGCATCGGCTGCGTTACCTTCCTGCCCGTCATCTCGCCCAGCGCCAGGAACATGCCGGTAGATTCGATCATGACGACGATCATCACCAGCACCATGGTCAGGATCAGCACCGGGCTGAAGATGGGTGTGCCGAAATGGAACGGCGCGATAGGCGCCAGCCACGCAGCGCTTGCCACCTTGTCGAAATGCATCAGCCCAAGACCCGCGGCAATGACGCCGCCGGCAATGATACCGATGAGCACGGCGATGTTGGACAGGAAGCCCTTGCTGAAGCGCGCCACGCAAACGATGATGGCGAGCACCACCAGCGACAGCACGATATTTTCCACCGGTGCATAGGCCGGATTCGGCACCGACGGTGCAAGCGTAATGCCGGACGGCGCGAGAGGTATCGCCGAGCCGCTGGCGCCGGCAGCGTCCATTGCAGCCTTCAGCCATTCAGCCTGCGCAGGATCGACCAGCTTGGGCGCGGTCGGCCCCACGGGCAGGCCGAATATCCAGTTTATGCCGATCTTCATCAGCGACACGCCAATGACAAGGATGATGGTTCCCGTCACCACCGGCGGAAAGAACCGCAGCATCTTGGAAACGAAGGGCGCGATCAGGATGGTGACGATGCCCGCGCCGATTATGGCGCCGAAGATCATGCGCGCGCCCTCATGCCCTGGATTGGCCACTGCCATCGACACCATGGGCCCCACAGCGGCAAAGGTGACGCCCATCATCACGGGAAGCTTGATGCCGAACCATTGCGTGGCGCCGAAGGACTGCAGAATCGAGACAATGCCGCAAACGAACAGGTCAGCCGATATCAGGAAGGCGACATCCTCTGGCGGCAGCTTCAATGCACGGCCGATGATGAGCGGCACGGCGATGGCCCCTGCATACATGACCAGCACATGCTGAAGGCCAAGCGCGAAAAGACGCGGGGCCGGCAGCATCTCGTCGACGGGATGCGTGATAGACGTCATGATTATTTTCCTCTCCTCCTCGGTCGGATCTCAAGAATGCTGACGAGAACCGGTTCCCTTCCTCCCACGGATGGTGCAGGATCGTCTGCAATCACTCCATCCACCATCAAGAACATTTTGAAATAGTTGCCGGATTTTCATGAAGATCGTGACCTGGAACATAAACGGCGTGCGTGCCCGCATCGGCAATCTCACGCATTGGCTGAATGAATCAAAGCCGGACATCGTCTGCCTGCAGGAGATCAAGACGGTCGACGAGCAGTTCCCGCGCGCGGAGGTGGAGACGCTCGGATACAATGTCGAAACGCATGGACAGAAAGGCTTCAACGGCGTGGCCATCCTGTCGAAGCTTCCCTTTGACGAGGTGAACCGGGGCCTCCCCGGCGACGATGGCGATGAACAGGCACGGTTCATGGAAGGCGTGTTTTCCACCGAAAAGGGAGCCTTGCGGGTTGCCTCGATCTACCTGCCCAACGGCAACCCGGTCGACGACCCGGTGAAGTTCCCTTACAAGTTGTCCTGGATGGCCCGCCTGGAGCGCTGGGCGGCGGAGCGCCTGCTGCTTGAGGAGGCGCTGGTCATCGCCGGGGACTACAATGTAATCCCCGAACCGATCGACGCCAAATACCCGGAGAACTGGGTAAACGACGCGCTGTTTCAGCCACAATCGCGGCAGGCTTTTCGGCGGTTGAAGAACCTTGGCTTCACCGAAGCCATACGCGCGGTGACGGACGCGCCCGACATCTACACCTTCTGGGATTACCAAGGAGGCGCCTGGCAGAAGAACAACGGTATCCGCATCGACCACCTGCTTCTGTCACCAGAAGCGGCGGACCGGCTTTCATCTGCCTTTGTGGAAAAGCATGTCCGGTCCTGGGAAAAGCCTTCCGATCACGTGCCGGTCGCCCTCGAACTCGATCTTCAGGGCATCAGGCAATAGCCCCCTGCCCCTGCGCGACGCTGGCGTCGATGCGTCAAACTGCCTGAATGCGCGGTTGAACCCTGTTGCGGGCTATTGGCTGGCGCCCTTGGAGAGAATGTCGTCCGCCAGCGCAATGGCTGTTCGGCGGTCTGCCTCCCCGGCCACAGCAAAGGCCTCTTCCTGCATGCCGCGGATCCAGGCCTGATCGCTGGGCGCCGCTTGCGCCAGGGCCACGGTCATCATCGTCAAGCCGCGGACGACCTTGCCGCTCTGGAAAAGGAGATTCCCAAGCGTCGCCTGGGCGCCGGCGTGGCCCTTCTCCGCGGCAAGCTGGAGCCAGCGCCCAGCCTGTTTGATGCTTTTCTTTACACCGCCTTCGCCCGTCAGAAACATCTTGCCCATCTCATACTGGGCGACGGGGTTCCGGTAGTTGGCAGCGGCCCGCATGAAATATTCCTGCGCAAGAGCCGCATTTGCTTCAACCGGCGTACCGGGGATTCCGCTCTTCAGATACTTGCCAAGGGCCACCAGCGCATCTGACACATAGCTTTCTTCTGGCGAACCGGGCTCCACGTCCTGATTGACGATTTCGGAAAAGAACTTGTAGGCCTCGTAGTCGTCCCTGGTCACGCCGTCGCCCTCGGCATACATCCGCGCGAGCTTCCAGGTGGCGCCTATCTGGCCGTTCTCGGCGGCGTATCTATATGCCTCGACTGCCTGCTCCTTGTGGCCGCTCTTGTAGGCCGAGAAACCGAACTGAAATACGGCCCAGGGGTTGGACTGCGGCTTCACGCCTGTTTTGTCGTCGAAAACCGTATCATCAAAGGCCATGGCGAGATTGGGCGACCCCACACCCGCCACGAGGACGAGCGCTGCTACAAGTGAGGACCGCAAGAAACTTGCCACGGGCATAGGGCGAATCTGGCAGGACTTTCCGCCGAAAGTAGGATGAAGCGGCGGCAACAAGGCGGCAACGGCGACACTGCCTTGTGAGCGACACTCCTGCAGCCCGATTGTGGAGACTACCCTGGCGTCCATACTCTTCCTTGCCGCGGGCGCGGCCTTCCCAAGCCCCGTTTCATGACACTTGCCCGAGGCGCTACCGGCGTGCCGTTTGTTTATGGCGGGAAATGGGCGGCGTAGCCTGGAAAGGCATTGTCCCCAGCGACGGTGGGTCGAGTGTTGCGTGCTCGCCACAGTCGGAGGCGCCCCCGCCAGCGGCTCCGCTTCCGCCCGCCATATGGGCCATATGGATTGTCTTGGCTGCTGCCCCGCAAAGGCTCATCAGATCGCTCGATCCGCCCAGTTCACAATCTCCGAGGCGACCTTGCCGAATGCGCGGTCGAGCGCACCCACATAAGCCTGGTTGCCGCTACCTGATACGGGAGCGCTGGCAGAGAACTCCCTGGCCGCGCGAACCTCGCCATTGCGGTCGTTCAGAAGGCGGGCGAAGATGACGACTTCGGCCACTCCGCCCTTGTCGGCACGCACGCCGAACGCCCTGATTTCGGTTATGACCTGATAGTCGATGGCGAGGCCCTCGCCAGGCGTTCCGACCCCTGCAAAGCTCCCCGAACGCTGAAACGTTTCTGCCAGCCTTGCCTGCACGATCAGCGGCAACCGGTCTGCCCATTGTGCACCCTTGAGATATTCGATGGAGTGCGCCCCGGTCCTGACGACGATGTTCTGGCTATCGAGCGCTTTCAGTGCGGCAGGCTGCGCGATGAGCACCTGCCGGCTGCTGCGGCCCCGCGCGGAAACGGACGGTGCCGAAAGGTCGAACGTGTCGAGAGGCGCAGGCCCTCCACCGGGCAAGGCAGCGCAGCCCGCAAGGGAAAGAACCAGCACGCCAGCGGCAAACCGGAAAAACTTCGACCTCACGCGCTCTCCCTGTGGTCGCGAGCATCTGAAGGCAGGATGCTTTTCTTGGCTTTCGAGCTTGCACTTGTCAACGGCGCATCCTGCCGTTGTACTGGCGCACCTCGCCGTCCCCCCCGGAAAGAATGCGCTGGGGATTGCGCTGCAAATCCGTGACGGCTTCCTCGATCCGCTGGATGGAGCGACGGCTGTCCTGTACCAGGGCGTTGACGTTGCGCAGCCCTTCGCCCGAGAACCGCGCCAGATTGTCAGTGATGGTGCCCAGCCTTGCATTTAGCGTGTCCGCCACCTGCTTGAAGGAATTGAGGGTTGCGCGAGCATCTGCCATCACGCCGTTCGCCTCTCCTGAGCCGAGAAGCTCATCCACCTTGGCAAGAATGCCATCTACCCGCGTGGAAGCATTGTTGAGCCGCTCGGCAAGCTGTTGGGCATCGCTGATCGTCTTGTCGATGTCGTCGGAGCGTTTGGCGAACTTGTCCGTGACTTCGGCAATGTCCGCCGCAGCCTTGTTCGCGTTTTCGCTGGCGCTCTGAATATTTGCCAGCGCCTGGCGGACGTCGTCGGGATCAATCCCGTCGAGCACCTTGTCCACCCTTGCAAGCGTTCCCTGCGTCTTTTGTGCGAAATCGTTGATGGAACCCACGGCCGTATTGACGTTGCCAAGGACCTCATCGAAACGATCGCTGGTCTGTTTCAGGTTCTTCGTCGTGGCCTCGACATTGGCGACAATGTCTTTCACCCGGTCGCGGTCGACCGCTCCCAGCAGGTCCTGTATGGCGGCCAACGTGCTGTCCAGCCTGCCTGAAGCCCCTTCCAGCGTGGACGAGAGCGAACTCACGCTGGCGAGAAACTTGTCGACGCCATCCGAGTTCGCAGCCAGCGCCTCGGAAAACTTCTGGATGTTGCGCACCGTATCCGTCAGCGGGCCGCGCGCGTCGTTGGTGAACCCCTCCAGCTGCGAAATCACCTTGTCGGCACGCGTGAAAATATCCTGCGCGGTTTCGAGCAGGTTCGTCACCGCCGATGGATTGGCGACAATCTCTGCGACCGTACCCGATTCTTCTGCCTCATCGAACAGCAGCGGCTCGTTGGGGTTGGCACCCTTGAGCTCGACATTGGCCTGGCCCGTCAGCCCCGCAATCCCGATATCCGCCTGGGTGGACTTGGTGATAGGCGTGAGCCGGTCGACTTCCGTATCGGCGATTGCAGCGTTCGGATTCTGAACGTCGATATAGACCCGCCGCACATCGCCAACCTTGACACCGTTGAAAAGCACGAAGCTGCCCCGCCCCAGTCCCGAGGCCGAACCTGGAATACGGATACGCAGAAGCGCGGTTTCCCCGCGATCGCCAATTGCCGCCGTCCAATAGACGAAGGCGAAGGCGGCCATGATGGCAGCCAGCGTAAAGATACCGACAATGACGTAGTTGGCCCGGGTTTCCATTCGCCTCCAGTCTCTATGCGCGTGCGGCGAGATCAAGCTGACGGGCGCGTTTTCCTCGGAAATACGCCTTTACCCACGGCTCCTCGCTCTTGAGCATGTCGTCTATGGTTCCTTCGACCAGCACCTTCTTTCTTCCGAGCACCGCAATACGGTCGCAGGCCGTAAACAGGGAATCGAGATCGTGCGTGACCATGTAGACTGTCAGACCCATGGTGTCGCGCAGCTTTACCACAAGCTCATCGAAGTCAGCGGCACCGATCGGATCGAGGCCCGAAGTCGGCTCGTCAAGAAAAACGATGTCGGGGTCGAGAGCTAGAGCGCGTGCCAGTGCCGCGCGCTTGATCATGCCGCCGGACAGCTCCGACGGAAACTTGCGCCCCGCATCCGGAGGCAGCCCCACCAATTCGACCTTAAGCATCGCAAGCTCGTCCATCAGCGGCTTGGGCAGGTCCAGATACTCCCGCATCGGTACCTGTACGTTTTCCAGCACGGTCAGCGCCGAAAACAGCGCGCCATGCTGGAACAGAACGCCGAGGCGCATGTCTATGCGCAGCCGCTCGGCGTCGTCAGCCCTGTCCACGTCCACCCCGAACAGCCTGATCGTTCCCGACTGCTTCTTGTTGAGCCCGAGTATGGTGCGCAGCAGTACCGACTTGCCCGAGCCCGAAGCTCCGACGAAACCGAGAATCTCGCCACGGCGGATGCTCAACGACAGGCCATCCAGTATCACCTTGTCCCCGAACGCAACCGTGACATCACGGGCGGAAAGCACAATGTCCTGCGCCTCATCTTGCTGTACGTTCAGTGCTGCCTCCTGCGTCATGTCAGAAGTCGATTGCAGCGTAGAAGATTGCGAACAGGCCATCGAGTACGATGACGACGAAGATGGACTTCACCACAGAGGCGGTTACGTGCCGACCGAGCGATTCGGCGCTGCCGCCGACCTTCATGCCTTCGACCGAGGCAATGATACCGATGATCATGGCCATGAACGGCGCCTTGATCAGGCCGGAAAAAATGCTGCTCAGGTCGATGGCGGAGCGCAACCGGTCGATGAATGCGGCGGGCGGAATATCCGAATAGAGCCACGCGGCCATCATGCCTCCGCCAAGTGCGGCAAAATTTGCGATGATGGTGAGGCACGGCAGGCCGATGACCAGCGCAACCAGGCGCGGAAAGACCAGCACGCCGATCGGGTTCAGGCCGATTACCTTCAGCGCATCGACCTCCTCGCGCATCTTCATCGAGCCGATCTCAGCGGTAATGGCACTGCCGGACCGGCCGGCAATCATGATCGAGGTCAAAAGCACGCCCAGTTCCCGCAGGACCAGGACGCCGACGAGATCGACGACGAATATGTCGGCACCGAAATACCGAAGTTGATAGGCCCCCTGCTGCGCGACGATGGCCCCGACGATGCCCGACATCAGCACCACGACGGGTATGGCCCCAACGCCCATGCGGTCGATCTGGTTGAAGATCGCGGCGGGATTTACGGCATGCCCCCTCCCCAATTTCATCTGCGCGCCGCGGATGGTGGCCCCCAATATGTTCATGGCAGCGAGGAAATCGTCGCGCATCTCGTACACCTGCCGCCCGATCGCCTCGAGCCAACGCAGCACGATGTTGGGTTGCGGTGGGCCAGGCGCGTCCTGTTCTCGGCTTGCCGCGTCGCTCACGGCGTTCAGCAGGATGGAGGCTATCTCGCTAGCGCCCCGCATGCGGATATCCGCCCCCTTCGCCCGGTACACCTTGGCAAGCCGGTCGATCAACCATGCACCTGCGGTGTCCATCTTCTCGATATTCGAAAGATCGAGGGCCAGAATTTTGAATCCGTTTCGCTTTTCAAGGTTGCGCATCTGCGCGTCGATGTCGGCGACGGTCCGCGTGGTCCAGACGCCGGAAAAGGCGCAACTTAGCACGCCGTCCTCTTCGGCGACGGCGATGCGCGGCAGATATTCGTCCTGCGCGGGGGCTGTCCGGCTTGCCTCGCCCTTGCGAATGGTCAACATGGCGTCCTGTTTAACCTGACGGAAACAGGCTGTCGATTTGCCGGCAGGCGGTAACGCCTGCGGCGGAGAAGAAAAACATGGCGCGTGTCATTTCTGTCAAGCAGGAAAGCTTTCCTATAGCGGGCACCTTCACCATCTCCCGGGGTTCCAAGACCCAGGCCGACGTGATCGTCTGCACCGTCCACGAGCGTCACCATGAAGGGCGAGGAGAATGCGTGCCCTATCGCCGTTATGGCGAGACGATGGAGAGCGTCTTCTCGGCCCTGGAGGCCATGGCGCCGCGAGTCGAAGCCGGCATCGGCCGGGCGGAACTGCTGGACGCCATGCCTGCCGGCGCCGCGCGCAATGCGATCGATTGCGCGCTGTGGGACCTTGACGCCAAGGCGAGCGGCATTTCGGTCGCCTCGCGACTGGGAGTTTCGCCCCGCCCGCTCGAGACCGCCTACACGCTCTCGCTGGACACGCCGGAAGCCATGGCAGCACAGGCACGGGCAAATGCCGGACGCCCCCTGCTCAAGGTCAAGATTGGCGGCGATGGAGACATTGCCCGCATCCGCGCAGTGCGCGAAGCCGCCCCCGAAAGCCGCCTGATACTGGACGCTAACGAGGGCTGGAACGACGACAATGTGGAGCAGAATCTGAAGGTGGCGGCTGAGCTTGGCGTCGCACTTGTGGAACAGCCGCTGCCTGCCGGCAAGGACGCCATCCTCCGACGCATCGCGCGCCCGGTGCCGGTCTGCGCCGACGAAAGCGTGCATGAGGCACGCGATCTCGACGCTCTCGCGGGCCTTTACGACGCAGTGAACATCAAGCTCGACAAATCGGGAGGCTTGACGGCGGCCCTGCAACTGCGCGACGAGGCAAGGAAGCGCGGCTTTGCTATCATGGTTGGCTGCATGGTCGGGACTTCGCTCGCCATGGCGCCGGCAGTGCTTCTGGCGCAGGATGCCGATTTCGTTGACCTGGACGGACCCCTTCTGCTGGCACGCGACCGCGAACCTGGCCTTGCCTATGAGGGCTCGGTCGTCGCGGCGCCTGACCCACAGCTTTGGGGCTGAGTGTACTGGTCGCGATCTGTATGCAAAGGTTCCGCCCCTTGCACGCCGGGTCGGAGTTGCGACACATGCCGCTGCCAGTCTAGCTTGCGCTTATTCAAGGGAGATTTGCGATGGATCTGGGAATTCGGGGCAGGAAGGCGGTCGTCTGCGCCTCCAGCAAGGGCCTCGGACGGGGTTGCGCGGCGGCGCTTGCGGAAGCCGGCTGCGACCTGGTCGTTAACGGCCGCAACGCCGACGCGCTGGCCAGGACCGCAGACGAGTTGCGCTCCAGATGGGGCGTAAAGGTAATCGAGGTCGTTGGCGACGTATCGCAGCCGAAGGTGCAGGAAGCGCTGCTGGGCGCTTTCCCGGAAGTTGATATACTCGTCAACAATAACGGGGGGCCGCCCTTCCGCGATTTCCGCGAACTCGACCGCGAAAAGATCCTCCAGGGCCTGATCAACAATATGGTCACGCCCATCGAACTGATAAAGGCGGTCGTTGACGGCATGGCCGCACGGCGCTTCGGACGCATCGTCAACATTACGTCGCTTTCCGTCTACGTGCCGCTGGCGGGACTCGACCTTTCTTCCGGCGCGAGGGCCGGTCTGACCTCGTTCCTTTCGGGAATCGCCCGGACTGTGGTGGAAAGGAACGTTACCATCAACAACCTCCTGCCGGGGAAGATCGACACCGACCGCCTGCGCGGACCGCAGGAGCCGGGCCGTGTCGAAACTCCCGAGGAGGAGGCGGCGCGCAAGGAGCGGCTGTCTGCCGACATACCGGCGAAAAGGCTCGGCACGCCCGAGGAGTTCGGGCAGATCTGCGCTTTCTTCTGTTCCGTCCATGCCGGCTACCTGACCGGCCAGAACATACCGGTGGACGGCGGTTCCTATGTGAGCGCATTTTAGCGGCTGCACGGGCTCATCCGCACCTGCCCGGCAGCGCCGGGCGGAATGCCGCGTCTGCCAGGACGTGACCAAATGGTAAGAAAAATCAAAGGAGCGAAGGGGGCGACCGGCATGGGCACGACCGGAAAATCGACATGGTCCGATCTCGAAGAGGCCGCGCTCTATTTCCACAAGCATCCGACGCCCGGAAAGGTGGAAATCCAGTCGACCAAGCCGCTCGGCAATCAGCGCGACCTGGCGCTTGCCTATTCGCCGGGTGTTGCCGCGCCCTGCCTTGCGATCCGTGATGATCCGGCGCTGGCGGCCGACTACACGAGCCGCGCCAACCTTGTCGCCGTTGTGTCCAACGGGACGGCCGTGCTCGGCCTGGGCGATATCGGCCCGTTGGCATCCAAGCCGGTGATGGAAGGCAAGGCCGTCCTGTTCAAGAAGTTCGCTGGCATCGATGTCTTCGACATCGAGATCGATGCCCCCGACATCGACCGGATGGTCGAAACCATATCGGCGCTGGAACCAACCTTCGGCGGCATCAACCTGGAAGACATCAAGGCACCTGAATGTTTCGAGGTTGAGGAACGGCTGAAGAAGCGCATGCGCATTCCGGTCTTTCACGACGACCAGCACGGCACCGCCATCATCGTCGCGGCTGCGATCCTCAACGGGCTGGAGCTGGCAGGCAAGAGCCTCGAAAACGTCAAGATAGTGACTTCAGGCGCGGGCGCCGCGGCGCTGGCCTGCCTCAATCTGCTCGTCTCGCTGGGTGCCAGGGTGGAAAACATCTGGGTCACGGACCGCTTCGGCGTCGCTTACAAGGGCCGGGCGGAGGAAATGGATCGTTGGAAGGACCCTTACGTCAAGGATACCGACGCGCGCACGCTGTCCGACGTGATCTCAGGCGCGGACGTATTCCTCGGCCTCTCTGCGGCCGGCGTGCTGAAGCCGGAACTGCTGGCCAGCATGGCCGAAAAGCCGCTGATCCTGGCCTTGGCCAATCCGACGCCGGAAATCATGCCGGAGGTGGCGCGTACCGCCCGCCCCGACGCCATGATCTGCACGGGACGTTCCGATTTTCCCAATCAGGTCAACAACGTATTGTGCTTTCCTTACATCTTCCGCGGGGCGCTCGATTGCGGCGCAAGTGCGATCAACGAGGAAATGAAGATCGCAGCAGTGCGCGCCATTGCCGCCCTTGCCCGCGAAGAGCCATCCGACGTGGCTGCGCGCGCCTATTCCGGCGAAACGCCGGTCTTCGGCCCCGATTTCCTCATCCCCTCGCCTTTTGACCCGCGCCTCATCCTGCGCATTGCGCCGGCGGTGGCAAAGGCGGCCTGCGACAGTGGAGTGGCTACTCGCCCGATCGCCGATCTGGACGCCTATATCGACAGGCTCAACCGCTTTGTCTTCCGTTCGGGCCTGGTGATGAAGCCGGTGTTCGCGGCGGCCAGGTCGGCTACCGTCAAGCGCGTCATCTATGCCGACGGCGAGGACGAGCGCGTGTTGCGCGCAGCCCAGGTCGTGCTGGAGGAAGGCATAGCCGAACCGATACTTATCGGCCGGCCACACGTCATTGACGTGAGACTCAAGCGTTACGGCCTAAAGATTCGTCCTGAAAAGGATTTTGGCCTCATCAATCCGGAGGACGATCCACGTTACCGGCACTATGTCGAGCTGTTGATGGAGCTTGGCGGCCGGCGCGGCATCACCCCCGAGGCTGCTCGCACCATGGTACGCACCGACAATACGGTGATCGCCGCACTGGCGGTGAAGCGCAACGAAGCAGACGCCATGATCTGCGGCCTTGAAGGCCGGTTTGCCCGGCACCTGCGCAACGTCAACCTCATCATCGGCTCACGGCCCGGCATAATGGACCGGGATCTTTCGGCCATGTCCATGCTGATCTCGCAGCGGGGGGTGCTGTTCCTCACCGACACCTATGTGACGATCGATCCGACCGCCGAAGAAATCGCCGAGATGACCGCGCTGGCCGCGGAGCAGGTCCGGCGTTTCGGAATAGAGCCGAAGGCTGCGCTGCTCTCGCTTTCGGATTTCGGCTCGCGCGAATGCCCCAGCGCGCAGAAAATGCGCAAGGCAGTCGAGATTCTCCACCGAATTGCTCCAGACCTAGAATGCGACGGGGAGATGCATGCCGATACCGCGCTCTCCGTGCAGCTTCGCCAGCGCGTCTATCCGAATTCGCGGCTCAAGGGTGAAGCCAACCTGCTGGTCTTTCCGAATCTTGACGCGGCGAACATCACGCTTACCGCGCTGCGGACCATGCTCGATGCACTTCATGTAGGCCCGATTCTGATCGGAACCGACAGGCCGGCCCATATTCTGACGCCGTCCGTTACCTCCCGCGGCGTCGTCAACATGACCGCACTGGCGGTGGTGGAAGCTTCCCAAAAGGAACAGGCATCGGCAAAGCTCGAAGCTTCGGCGGGCTAAGGAAAGGATTAACCCGCCGGACGCTAGGTTCATTGGGGATCGACCGGCGGAACTGTAGATGAGGGGCAAGGCATCGAGGCGATTTCTCGCCGTCGCGCTATTTGGCGCGATGACGTTTCTTTGCGCCTTTCCGACAGAGGCTGCCTCACGCATCTGCCGCCAGCTCGAAAGCGAACTTGCCAGGACCGGGGTTGCCCGGGGGCAGCCGCGGCTGCTTGCAAAATATGATGACGCGATCAGCCGTCAACGCGCCGAGATCGAGAAGGCCCGCAGCCAGGCGCATCGCGCCGGGTGCTTCCTGCCGATCTTCGGAAAGGACGGAGCGCGCTGCTCCATACTGAGCGCATCCATCAAGCGGATGAGCGTCAATCTCGACAAGTTGGAGGCGAAGCGGGAGAGGCTTGCCGGCGGCAATTCGACCGCGCACCGCCGAGCGATCCTGGCCAGACTCGAAGCCAATGGTTGCGGCCGAATGCCGAAATTGAACCGCCCCGATGTCTCCCCGCGGGAAGAACGCCATGAGGCAACGGCTTTACGGGAGATGCTTCATGCACGCGATCAGCAGCCCGAGGAGACCGAGTTCCCGATGAATGAGGACAGCGGCCGCGCCCGCCACATCCTCGATCCACAGAACGGGAATCTAATCCGGATCGCACCTCCGGAAAAACTGGCCGGCAAATTCCGGACCATGTGCGTGCGTAGCTGCGACGGCTACTTCTTTCCGATGTCGAACACCGCCACGCTGCGCGATTTCGAGCGCGACCAGAAGAATTGCGAGTCGAGCTGCCCGGGAACCGAAATGCAGGTCTTCTACGGTCGCGGACCGGATGCGGACATCGCCGAAATGACCTCCGCCTCAACAGGCCTGCGCTATCATGAATTGCCGACAGCCTGGCTCTACAAGAGAACGGACATTTCTGGGCCGCAATGCGGGTGCCGGGTGGCGCGCGACTTTTCCCTCATCGGCGGCACAGCCGACCCGCAAAAACCGGCGGACGGCGGCCAATCGGTTTCTTCCTCGATCCTGTCTTTCGCGAACCCTGGCGATGCCCCGGCTGCCGATCTAAGGACCACGCGCGCGGACGATGCTCTCGAAAAGGAAGCCACGGAGGTTCCGCTCGACGAAGCGAAGCGCAACGTCAGGGTCGTCGGGCCAAGGTTCCTTCCCGACCCAGAAGAGGCAATAGATCTGCGAGCTCCGGCCCGGACGCAAGCCCGGTAAGAGCCATCCGCAACGGCATGAACAGGGCCTTTCCCTTTCGTCCGGTCGTTTCCCGGACCTTGCCTGTCCAATCGCGCCAGACCGAGGCTCCCCATGGTTCTTCCGGCAGCAGGTCGAACGCTGTATCCAGGAACGCGCGGTCTTCGGGTGAAAACTCCGGCTTCTCCTGTGGCCCTTCGTTGATGATCTTCCACCATTGCACCGCGTCCGACAGCCTGTCGAGATTGCCACGAACCGCGTTCCAGAACGGCTCGGCATGCTCCCCGGAAACGCCCAGCGCAGCAAGCCGGTCGCGCGCCTGTGCAAAGGGCATATGGTGGAGCAGCGCGCGGTTGAGCACCAGCAATTCGTCCGGATCGAACTTGGCGGCGGACTTGGATGTGGCCGCGGGATCGAAACGTTCGGCCAGCTCTGCCATGGTCGGTACGGCATGGACGCTTTCGGACGTACCTATGAGAACGGCCAACGACGCCACCGCCATGGGCTCGATGCCTGCCTCGCGCAGCCCCTCTATGGAAAGCGAGCCGGTGCGCTTGGACAATCCTTCACCGGACGCCGTTGTCAGCAGATTGTGGTGGCCGAACTCGGGCGGTTCGGCGCCCAAAGCCTTGAACAGGGCAATCTGTACGCCCGTATTGGTGACGTGGTCGTCGCCCCGGATGACGTGGGTGATCCCCATCTCGATGTCATCCACCACCGATGGCAGCGTGTAAAGATAGGTGCCATCCTCGCGAACCAGCACCGGATCGGAGACCGAAGCCAGGTCGACAGTCTCCTCGCCGCGCACGAGGTCGTTCCAGCGTATCTCGGTACGCTCGGGTTCCAGCGGATCGGACCTGAAATTCGGCAGTAGGAAACGCCAATGCGGCCGCCTTCCATTGCTTTCGTACTCGGCAATCTGGTCCGCGGTTAGCGCCAAAGCCTCGCGGCCATAGACCGGCGGCAGGCCGCGCGTGCGGCGTACCTTGCGACGAAGGTCCAGTTCCTCCGGCGTCTCGTAACATGCGTAAAGGAGGCCGGCTGCCTTCAAGCGTTCGACCGCGGCATCATAGATTTCGATGCGCCTGGATTGGTACTCGGTCGCGTCCTGGAAAATTCCCAGCCAATGCAGATCGTAAAGTATCGCGTCAGCATATTCCTGCCGCGAGCGGAGGACGTCGGTGTCGTCGAATCGCTGAATGAATCGCCCGCGATGCTTCAGCGCGAAGAGCCAGTTGAACAGCGCCGTGCGGGCATTGCCGATATGGATCTTGCCTGTTGGCGAAGGGGCAAAACGGACAGTAACGGTCATGGACGGGGCGTAGCGGATGCTCTCTGCATTGACAAGACGCCCCCTCGCCGCGCTGACTTAAGGCAGGAAGGCGGCGAAGAAAAGGCTCGCCGAACTATCCCGCCACGCCCAGCTTCTTCTGAAGGCTGGTCGAGGATGTCGTGTACTGGAACACCACGCGTTCGCCTGGACTGGCAATACGCTTCGCTGCCTGCGCCATAAGCGCCGCCTCGTGGAATCCGGACAGGATCAGCTTCAGCTTGCCAGGGTACCAGTTTATGTCGCCGATGGCGAAGACGCCGGGCATCGAGGTTTCGAACCGTTCCGTATCCACACGGATAAGGTTCTCGTGCAGATCCAGGCCCCATTCGGCAATCGGACCGAGCTTCATCGTCAGGCCGAAGAAGGGCAGCATCCGTGTACAGGGCACTTCGACCTCGCCTTCCGCCCCCTTCACGATGGCGGCCTCCAGTTGGCCGCCCTGTCCCTTCAGTCCGGTCACCTGCCCTACGAGGAATTCGAGCTGATTCATTTCCTGCATGGCGTACATCTTGTTGACGCTGTCCGGCGCGGCCCGGAACTCCGGTCGGCGATGAACCAGCGTCATGCTTTTGGCCAATGGTTGCAGGTTGAGCGTCCAGTCGAGGGCCGAATCGCCACCGCCGACTATGACAAGGTCGTGATCGCGGAAATCCTCCATCCGGCGTACCGAATAGAAGACGCTCCTGCCCTCATAGGCTTCGATGCCGGGAATGGGCGGCCGCTTCGGCTGGAACGAACCGCCGCCCGCGGCTATGACCACCACCTTGGCCTCAAGAATTTCGCCCTCGTCGGTCACAACCCGAAAGCTGCCGTCCTCGAGCTTTTCCAGCGAGGAGACCATCCGGTTGAAGGTGAAAGTGGGCTTGAAGGGCGCAATCTGCTCCAGGAGCTTGTCGACCAGCCCCTGCGCCGTGATCATGGGCCAGGCCGGAATGTCGTAGATCGGCTTTTCCGGATAGAGTTCGGTGCACTGCCCCCCGGGTCGATCAAGAATATCGATGAGATGGCAGCGAAGGTCGAGCAGGCCGAGCTCGAAAACGGCAAACAGGCCAACAGGGCCCGCACCCACGATGAGAACATCGGTTTTGATGGTTTCGCCCATGAAGGTGCCTCCGTCGCAGACGGAGCCAGACTGCATGAGCAGAGCAGTTCTGCCAAGGGCAGGAAACAAGGGAACATTCGGCCAGCCGCCGCTGCCGCTGCGGATGCGAATCGTCGTGAAAGCCTATCGGTCCTGGTTCCCGTCGAACGACCAGTTCATCCTTGCCGCTCGGGCACGCGCACGACCAGGCCATCGAGTTCGTCACGAACCTTGATCTGGCATGACAGGCGGGAATTGGGCCGGACGTCATAGGCGAAGTCCAGCATGTCCTCCTCCATCGCCTCCGGCTCGCCGACAATGTCTGTCCACTCTGGATCGACATAGACATGGCAAGTGGCACAGGCACAGGCCCCGCCGCACTCGGCCTCGATGCCCGGGACAGCGTTTCGGATAGCATTCTCCATGACGGTCGAGCCGTTTTCGGCCTCAACGTCGAAGCGTGTCCCGTCATGGGTGATGTAAGTAAGCTTGGTCATCATGTCACCTGAGGAGCAACGCCGAGATAATTGCTCCGGCTTGCATGTCAACTGCGGCGAGATAGCGCCGGGTCATGACGCTTTTTCTATAAGTGTCGTGATATCAGGCCCTCTGGCCTTTTCAGCGGCTGATGGCGGCAACGAAGTCGCGCACATCCTCGACCAGTCCGCCGAGTCGCCGAACCGCATCGGCATCCTCGAGGTTGCGCTCAATGTCCGCAGCACATTCGGCGATGGCGAAAGCGCCCACGCCCCTGGCGGAACCTTTAAGCCCGTGTGCCAGCATGAAGCGGTCACGGCCCCTTGCCTCGGCTATCCTGTCCCGAACCGAGAGCGCCTGTTGCACGAAAAGTGAAAGCACCTCCCGCTCAAGGTCGCGGTCGCCCATGGTCTGCTGCGCAAGGTGAGCAAGGTCGATCGGTCGGCCGTCGGACGCTCCACAGGTTTCTCCACCCGGCATGGAGAAGGCCACTTCCGGTTCACGCTGACTATCCATAATGCTTCAGTTATTCCTGCTCGCGAGGGCCCCCACCCTGCCCGAAACGTGTAGACGGCGGGTTAATGGGACCGAGCGAAAAATTCTGTGGCGATGGCCGCGGTTCACGCTTCTGTTAACCCTATCTTTAAAGTTTTACGTATGCCGCGGAATGCAGGTTTTCTTTACCCCCCTGTGTCATTACGATACGAGGGTCGATAATCAGGCCTCATGCGCGGGCGCGAAAAGTCACAACAACAATCCCGTGGCATCCAGTACAGGGTAGCGAAGGCATGGCGAAGAAAACAACGACAACAAAGTCGCTCGACAATGATGTGGCCAGGGAACTGGAGCAGGCGCTGGATATCGACCTGAGCTCCGAAAGCGGCGACCTCGACATTGCGGCTTCCATGGAAGACCTGGAAGCGCAGATAGCGCAGGCTGCGGAGGAGCTCGCCGAGGCTGGCCGCAGTTCACCCGAGGCGGCAAACGCGGCGTCTGATGCCAAGCCTTCCGGGGGAAGCAGCCACCTGAACTTGCGCCCTGCTGATCCGCGCGTGGAAACAAAGCCATCGGTAGCGACCGACGGCGCACAGCCCTTTTCGCCCGCCAACGACGATCGCCAGAAGGACTATCGCTCGCTGCTCCACAGCCTTAACCGGCGAGCTTCCAACACCATCTACTGGGTAGCAGCCGCAATCTCCATTGCCTGGGTTGCCGGCGCGGCCGGCCTGGCCAACGTGATCTTCGGCCCCGAAACCTGGCGCATACGCACTCTCGACCAGTTTCTGGCGCGCCCCGAACTGCTCGGCGTTGCAGTTGCGGCAGTGGTCCCCGTGATCCTGTTCTGGGCGTTCGCCGCCATGGTACGCCGCGCGCAGGACATGCGACTGGCCGCACAATCCATGACGGAGGTCGCGTTCCGCCTCACCGAGCCGGAAAACCTGGCGACGGACCGCGTGATGATGATCGGCCAGGCCGTGCGCCGCGAAGTGGCCGCCATGGGCGAAGGCATCGAGCGTACGCTTGCGCGCGCCGTCGAGCTGGAAACGCTTGTCCACAGCGAAGTCAACCAGATCGAGCGATCCTACAGCGAGAACGAGGCGCGAATCCGTTCGCTGGTCGATGGACTCGGAAATGAGCGTGAAGCCATAGTAGCCCACGCCGAGCGCGTGCGCGCCTCCATCGCTGGCGCCCACGACACCCTCAAGGACGAAATCAGCTCTGTCAGCGACCAGATCCGCGAAAGCATCCTGTCTGCCTCGACCCAGCTGTCGATGACCATCACAAATTCCGGCGACACGCTGATCGACCGCCTCAATGCAAGCTCGCTCTCGATCTTCGATTCGGTGGAAAGCCGGCTCGACGCCATCACCGATCGGCTTTCGACGTCCGGCGAAGCCTTTGCCAGCCTTCTTGATACCCGCATTGCCAAGCTGTCCGACACTACCGACGGGCTCACCCGCTCGCTCACCGAACTGCTGGAAGACCGGACGGCAGGAATGGTTTCCTTGCTGGGTGGCGCTGCGCGCTCGCTCAATGCCGACCTCGAGGCAAGTCTGCAAGGCATAGAGCGCACCCTGGCCGAACGCGGCCAGGCGCTCATCAGCGAATTCCAGACCCGGGCGGAAGCGCTGGATACCGGCACGCAGAAGCTCAACGCGGCGCTCGAGGCGCGTGCCCGGCAGATCAACGAGACGCTGGTGGACCGCGCCCGCGACATTTCCAATGCCTTCACGGAGGGTAAGGACACGCTGACCGCGCTGATCGAGGACGGAAGGGCGAAAATCAGCGCCGAAATGGCCGAGATCGTCGATTCGACATCGACCATGCTGGAAGCGCGCGCCAGTGACTTCGCCGAGCGCGCAAACGCTGCGCGCGACACCGTCTCGCGCGCCTTCGACGCCGACATACAGCGCCTTGCAGAAGCGCGTGCCAGCATCGAGAAAGCGGTCGAGCATCACACCAGTCAATTGGCCGAGAGCCGAGAGCGCATGGCCGCCGCCATGCAACAGGACCTGGCGGCCTTCAGCGAGGAACGTGCCGCGATAGACGCAGCAGTCACGGACCAGGTGCACAAGCTGGCGGAAGGCCGTGCGCTTATCTCCCGTGCTCTTGAAGACGATCTGCGCAAGGTCAACGAATCCCGCGCCGCGATCGATTCGTCGCTCGCCAGCCACCTCGAAAGGCTCGAGGAAGGCCGCTCACGCCTGGCCAACGCCCTGCGGGAGGACTCCGAGAAGCTGGTCCAGGCCAAGCAGATCATTGACGAAATGGTCTCAGGCCATGTCGGCAAGCTGGCCGAGGGCCGGAACATCCTTACCCGCGCCCTCGAAGCCGACCTCGCCAAGCTCGAGGAGAGCCGCAGGGATATTGACGATCTCGTCGCGCGTCAGGTCGAAAAGATCGCGGAAGGCCGCGACGTGCTGGCCCGCGCCCTCGAGGCCGACGCGGACAGGTTGAAGGACCTGATGAAGGAACACTCCATCCACCTGGCGGACGACCGCGGCGAACTCAGCCGTGCCCTCGAATCCGACCTTGCCAATGTGCGCAAGCTGGTAGAGGAGCATTCCGACAAGCTTGCCGAAGAGCGCAGTCTGCTCTCCAAGACTCTGGAAGCCGACCTTGCCAAGCTTGCGGAAAGCCGTGCAAGCATTGACGGCCTCGTCGCCGGGCAGGTCGAGAAGCTGGCGGAGGGTCGCGACATCCTCAAGCGCGCCCTGCAGTCGGACCTCGAAACCATAACTGGCGTCATTGCAGAGCAGTCGGAGAAGATCACCGCCGATCGCGCCCAGTTCGCTCAGGCGCTTGAGAACGATCTGGAAGGCGTGAACAGGCTTGTTCACAGCCATATGGAACGGCTGGCAGCCGACCGCGCGACGCTTTCCAAGGCGCTGGAGGACGACCTCGCCAAGCTGGCTGAAAGCCGTGCAAGCATTGACGGCCTCGTCGCCGGCCAGGTCGAGAAGCTTGCCGAGGGCCGCGACATCCTGCGGCGTGCGCTTGAAGCCGATCTTGCCAAGATCGCCGAGGAGCGTCGGGGTATCGACGACGTCATCGCTGGCCATGTCGGCAAGCTGGCAGAGGGCCGCAGCCTGCTCACCCAGGCGCTGGAGAGTGACCTGGCCAAGCTGTCGGACGTCCGCAGCGACATCGACCGCGCCGTATCGGGTCACATCGATCAGATCGCGGCCAAGAGCACGCTTATTTCGGATGCCATCACAGCCGATGTCCAGAAGATCGAAGAGGCATTCGAACGGCAGACTGGCGTCATCGAGGAACGCGCAAGCACAATGCAACGCGCACTTTCCGCAGGCGCGGACAATATCCGCAGCGCGCTGGAAAACAGCGCCGTGTTCGTCGCCAGCCAGTTGCGGGAAAAGGTCCTGGAAGTCACCAGAGCATTGCATGAACAGGCCGGTGAAGCCTTCAGCGAGGCTGATCGCAAGATTGCCGAACGTGCCGAGCAGACCTCGGCGGCGCTTCTGGCACGCGCCGAAGATATCGTACGTGCCTTTGAAACGGCAGACGAACGCCTGGCGGCGCGGGCTCAGGAAACATCGCAGGGACTGCTGGCGCATGGCGAGGACACCGTCACCCGCATGAGCGAACGGGCCGAAGCCATTGCCGCGACATTCGACGCGGCCGATCAGCGGCTGGTCGCGCGTGCGATGGAAACGGCGCAGTCGCTGGCAGAGCGTGCCGGCGACATCTTGCGCAACTTCGAGAGCGCGGACCAGACCCTCAGCCAGCGCATCAGCGAGTCGGCCGAGGCGCTTTCCGCCCGGGCGGCCGATCTCGGCCGCATCTTCGAGAGCGCCGACCTGCAGCTTGCCGCTCGCATCGAGGAGGGTGCACAGGCGCTTTCGGCACGGGTGGCCGAAATCGGCCAGGTCTTTGACGAGGCGGACGGCCGTATCGTTTCGCGAATCGCAGAAACCGCTTCGGCAATTGGCCAGCACGCCGAAGGCATCGTCGGAGCGTTCAGTCAGACGGAAGAGCGAGTGGCCGAGCACGCCCGCAAGACCGGACAGGAACTGGCCACGCACGCCCATCGGTTCCAGCAGGTTCTTACTGGTGCCGACGAAAGGCTGGCCGCCAGTGCGGCCGAGACCGCAAAGCGCGTCGGCGAACAGGTTGCGGAAGTGGAAAGCCGCCTCGCCCGCTCCGCCGAAACGCTCGGCCAAACGTTGGGCGATCAGGTCAAGCAGGCAGAAGAACAGCTCGTTGCCCGTGCCAATACCATCGCGGAGACCTTCGCGGCGGTGGGCCAGCATATCGGCCAGAGCACCAACGAAGCCGCCAAGACCATCGGCGCCAATACCCGCGAACTGAACTCGATGCTCGCGGCGCGTTCCGCCGAAATCAGCAAGATCCTCGACGAGACCGCCCGGCCACTGGTCGAACGTTTCGCCGGCAGCGGCAACGAACTCCAGCGCAGCATAGAGGAAGCGACCGAGCGGGCTACCGAAAAGCTGCGCCAGGAAAATGCGGCGCTGGCGGAAGCAATCGCCGCTCGCACGGCCGAAACCCTCTCGGCCGTGGACGGTGCGCGTTCGACGCTCGCCCAGAGCGTCAACGACATCATCGGCCGCATGACGGAGTCCAGCAGGCAGCTTAACGAGTTGATTGAGCGTGCCGCCGCCAATCTCGGCACCGTGGAAAGCCAGCTTTCCACCTCGACGCAAAGCTTCGCCGCAACGACAGAAAAGGCTGCGCAGACCTTTGCCAGCTCGGCGCGGCTCGTGGACTCCAACACCACGCGGCTTACCGAGCTGTCGTCGGCAACGCTGCGAGAAGTGGCCTCCATTGCCACCCGCTTCGACGAACACAGCCGGCTTCTGGCGAGCGCCTCCGATCTGCTCAGCTCCGCGCAGAGCAATCTGGAACATACGCTGGAGCGCCAGTCGACCCTCGAAGACCTCGCCGTCGGTCTCGTCAAGAAGTCCGAAGACCTCGAAAGGGTCATGCGGTCCTTCGAAGGCCTGGTTTCGCAAACCCTGCAGAATGCGGAAGGCAAGACGCTGGCTTCAGCCGACAAGATACGCTCGGCCATCACCGAGGCCATCGAGTCCGCCACCAACCGCTTCTCCGATGCGACCGAGGAAATGCGGCGTACGGCCAACGCCATCAAGAGCGAACTGGACCTTACGCGTGCAGAATTGCGCAAGGGCGTAATCGAAATGCCCGAAGAGGCCAAGGAGTCGACCACGGCCATCCGCAAGGCTGTCTCGGAGCAGATCAATGCTCTCAAGGAGCTTTCGGAAATCGTGGCTAAATCGGGCAGGATGGTCGACGTTTCGGAACCTCGCGGATCGGGCCAGCCGGCACCGTCCCGCGCACCGGAACAGCCCCGCCAGCCCAATCCGCCGTTCTCTGCCCCGGCGACGCCTGCCAGCGCTGGATTGCGCGGCACGCTGGAACTCGACCGCCCGGCGGATGCCGGGCAGCGGCAGCGCGAATCGCGCCCGCAGCAAGGCGGTTGGGTGCGCGACCTCCTCACCGGCGCCTCGCAGCAGGATGCGGCAAAGCCGATGGCTCCACGCGCCAACCCACCTCGCCCTGTTCCGGCCCAGCGCTCCCCGCTGCACGTGGTGGAATCGCTGAACTCGCTTTCGGTGGACATCGCACGTGCGATCGACCACGATGTGTCGATCGAGCTGTGGAATCGCTACCGTCGTGGTGAGCGCGATGTGTTCACGCGCAGGCTCTACACCCTGAAGGGCCAGCAGACCTTCGACGAGATCAGGCGCAAGTACCAGTCGGAAGCGGAGTTCAGGGCCGCAGTCGACCGCTACTGCGATGATTTCGAGAAACTGCTGAAGGATGTCTCACGCAACGACCGCGACAACATCATGGCGCAAACCTACCTGACCTCCGATACAGGCAAGGTCTACACCATGCTTGCTCACGCAAGCGGCCGGCTGCGCTAACCAGCGAATTCAACAGGAAGGCGGGAATTCCCCGCCTTTCTCTTGTTAGATGCGATGGTTTTTCAGGTACTTGCTGACGATTCCTGAATCAATGCAACATCGCGGCGCGAAAACCGTATTCAGTTTCTCCGCCGACGTTCGTAGCACATGACCAGAGTTTCGGCGATCAGCGCCGGTCTGGTCTCAGCCTCGATCTCGACCGTATTTTCGACTTTCATCAGATACTGGCCCGGACCCTTGTCTTCCATGCTCAGCAGCTTGCAGCGAAGGCGAACTCGCGCACCAGCCTTGACCGGCGAAATGAACCGTACCCGGTCAAGGCCATAGTTGAAGGCGGCCTGCAGGTTCTGCGGGAAAATGCCCATTTCCTGACTCACCCCCCCGATAAGCGACAGAGTGAGATAGCCATGCGCGATCGTGCTGCGGAACGGGCTCTGCCGCCGCGCACGCTCTGCGTCGACATGAATCCACTGGCGGTCTCGGGTGCATTCGGCGAACTGATTGATCATGGTCTGGTCGACCTGAATCCATTCAGAGACGCCAAGCTCCTCTCCGACCATCCCGCGCAATTGTTCGAAGGTCGGTGGCAAGTCCATTTATCTTCCCCGGCTGAATGCATTCCCACTTACCCCGTACGACTATGAACCGGCGGACATGTCAATGGGCGCAAGCCTGCAGGGGTTCGAAGAAGGTATCGAGAGTGCCCAAACGGACTGCCGTTCACCAGCGTCTCTCCCTCATGTCCCCGCGAAGAGGCACCTTCCGGAAACTGGCGCATGATGCCAGTCACTTTTCGGCACTGCCGCACTGGCGCGCGGCGCATCGGTTCTGTAGTTGTTGGCCCCCGACAATAAGGATAGGAACAGGGATGCCGAACCGGAACATCGATCACGCCTTTACCGCCCGCTCGAAAACCGGGGCCTCATTCGAACCAACCTATGCCGGGGCCCTGTCCTTCATGCGTCGTCGTTACTCCAAGGACGTAAAGGGCGCCGATGCCGTGATATGGGGCGTTCCCTTCGACGCTGCTGTCACCAACAGGCCCGGAGCCCGCTTTGGGCCGCAGGCGATCCGCCGCGCCTCTGCAATCATGGACAACGATCCGCAATATCCCTTCGCGCGCGACCTGTTCGAAAGCCTGGCGGTGGTGGACTACGGCGATTGCCTGCTGGATACCGGCAACCACCACAAGACCCCGGCCACGATAGAAAGGGAAGCGGCCAAGATCCTCAAATCGGGCGCCTTCCTCCTGACCCTGGGCGGCGACCATTTTGTCACCTACCCCTTGCTCAAGGCGCATGCCGCCATTCACGGCCCCCTGGCCCTGGTTCAGTTCGACGCCCACCAGGATACCTGGCCTGACGATGGCAAGCGTATCGACCACGGTTCCTTCGTGGGCCGCGCCGTCAGGGAAGGCCTCATCGATCCGGACCGATCGATCCAGGTGGGCATCCGTACCCATGCACCGGAGACATGCGGCATCAAGATCGTCCACGGCTACGAGATAGACGAGATGCGCGCATCCGACCTCGCCTATGCGATCGTCGAGCGAACTGGCGGCATCAAGACCTATGTTACATTCGACATAGACTGCCTGGACCCGGCCTATGCGCCGGGAACGGGCACGCCCGTGGCCGGAGGCCCGTCGACCGCTCGCATGCTCTCTACGCTGCGGCAACTCGGCCAGATCGAAATAGTCGGGGCGGATGTCGTCGAGGTTGCGCCGGCTTACGATCATGCCGATATAACCGCCATCGCCGGCTCCGCTGTTGCGATGCACTATCTTGGCCTGTTGGCGGAGCGAAAGGCACGCCAGGGCGAGACGGCTGCCGACATTCATCACGGCGAGGATATTTAAGGTAGAAATCTCCATGAAACCGAAAGTTTTCATCGACGGCGAACACGGTACGACGGGTCTGCAGATCCGCACCCTGCTTGCCGGGCGCAATGACATGGAGATCATTTCGGTACCCATCGAGCGCCGCAAGGATGCGGAGGCCCGCGCCGAATTCCTGAACGCAGCGGATGTGGCCATCCTGTGCCTGCCCGATGACGCCGCCCGCGAAAGCGTGTCTCTCATCACCAATGAAAGAACGCGCGTGATCGATGCCTCGACTGCGCATCGCGTGACGGAAGGATGGGAATACGGCTTCCCCGAAATGGATCGGGATCAGGCCGGCAAGATCGCAACCGCCAGGCGCGTGGCAAATCCCGGCTGTTGGCCGCAGGGTCCTATTGCGCTCCTGCGGCCGCTGGTCGCCGCCGGCCTTCTGCCGAATGACTACCCCGTCACGGTCAACGGCATTTCCGGCTATTCCGGGGGTGGCCGGTCCATGATCGAGGATTACGCATCAAAGGGCGAGGACGCGCCAGAGTTCCTGCCCTACGGTCTTACCCTCAAGCATAAGCATGTGCCGGAGCTGAGAACCTATGCGCGGCTGGCGCGTGATCCGATCATGCAGCCCGCCGTCGGCAATTTCGCACAGGGGATGATAACAGTGGTGCCGCTTCAGCTCGGCACCCTCCCCCGCGTGCCCAAGGGAGCCGAACTGCACGCCGCCCTTTCGGACCATTTTGCCTCTATAAAAGGCGGGGCGGTCGAGGTCGCTCCCTACAGCGAGGTCGAGCGGGTGCCGGAGATCGAGCCGGAACGCTACAACGGCACGAACCGCATGCAACTCCATGTCTTCGCCAATGACAGCCGCGCCCAGGCGTTGCTGATCGCCGTCTATGACAATCTCGGCAAAGGTGCTTCCGGCGCCGCTGTGCAGAACCTGGATCTCATGCTCGGCCTGAACGCCTGAGCGGCCGCTTCCTTCGCTTCTCCCAGGCGGCCTCCTCCTCGGGATTCTTCGGGCCGCCCGTCAGCTTCGGGTTTCGACCTCGTTCGGCAGCGGATAGGCGCCCCTGGCACCACGCCAGTGCGCCGTGGCGAAGATCAGCGCGACCACGGCAACGAACTGATGCGTCAGGGACACGTCGATCGGCGCCTGGCTGAGAAGCGTAGCGACGCCAATGCCTGCCTGCACCACCAGGAGTCCGAAAAGCACCCAGGCGCGCCGCGCATGAGTAGTCCCCGGCGCAGCAACCGATGCTGCCACCGCATGCCAGAGCGCCACTGCGACCACCGTATAGGCGAACATGCGGTGCACGAACTGTACCGTCTTGGGGTTCTCGAAGAGATTGCGCCAGGCCGGGTCCATGACGAACAGGTCGCCGGGAATGATCGCGCCGTCCATAAGAGGCCAGGTATTATAGGTCAGACCTGCATGAAGGCCGGCAACCAGCGCGCCGATATAAATCTGGATCAGGATCAGTATGACCATGACGCCGGCAAAGCGCTGGATTCCGCGCGCCGCCGCCTCCTGCGAATAGACCGCAAGCCCGCGTGTGACGGCCGTTAAGGCGACCAGGATGATGCACGCCATGGTCAGATGGGTTGCCAGCCGGTACTGGCTTACCGAAACGCGCTCCGCCAGCCCGGACGCAACCATCCACCAGCCGATCGCCCCCTGCAGCGCTCCCAGCGCCAATATGCCGATGAGTTTAGGCTTGAGATTCCTTTCCAGCCGGCCCGTAAGCCAGAAAAATGCCATCGGGATCGCCACCAGGAACCCGACACCGCGCGCCAGAAGCCTGTGCGACCATTCCCACCAGAAGATGACCTTGAACTCGTCCAGGGTCATGTCGCTGTTGAGTTTCTGGTACTGCGGAATCTGCTGGTATTTCTGGAACTCTTCCTGCCATTGCTCGGCGTTCAGCGGCGGAATGACCCCATGGATCGGCTTCCACTCCGTGATTGAAAGCCCAGAGCCGGTCATGCGGGTCGCACCGCCAACCATGATCAGTGCCACCAGCACGACCAGGACGATGTTCAGCCAGCCGCGCACCAAGGCTCGGTTC
>SMEK01000102.1_pt1 | contig 34175 bp, 28 predicted proteins | sample 2456371 | NCBI WGS metagenome assembly SMEK01 (sample SAMN10132590, study PRJNA489261) | soil metagenome | isolation source: day1 antibiotic-loamy sand soil ammended with composted manure from dairy... | place: USA | collected 2015-04-01
TGTCACTAAATTTTCTACTGTCCAGCTAGTGGTCAACGCATTATTGATAGATGCCGATGAAGGATCATCTTCATTAGTAGGGTTGGTAACTCCCCTTCCTGTGAAATTACCTCCTGTTGCAGTCCTGATGTTCAATCCCAGATTCAGACGGTATTTCAAGCCTTCAACTCCCGGCACCTTCACTTCTCCATACAAGTTATTATATGATCCTAAAGCTTTTGATTCACTTAGCCATAAATCTTCTAGACTTTCAATTCTTTCTTTGGTCCAAACCCTATATGCATCCTGCTGAGTAGAGGAAAAAGTTGCACGTTTCAAATTACCTTCTTCGTCATATGGGCTCGCTAGTGGAGACGCACCTAATGCATCACCAACCCCAACTTGATTACCTTTAGATATGCCATAACTGTTGTTGGAAGTCAACCCAATCTGAAAGTAGTTACCAATTTGTTGGTCAAGTGCTGCCCGTAAAGAATAACGGGTGTATCCTTGTGTTGGGAGAACAGCTTCATCATTAAAGTAGCCGAATCCAAAAGAATAATTTCCTTTTTCGGATCCTTTTGTAACAGCCACATCATGGCTCATCACGCTTCCTGTTCGATAAAGCATATCCTGCCAATCAGTATTTACATCTAAAGATTCATCTGCATGAGCTGGATATGAAGCCCCCCTTCCCAACTCGTCTACAGTTCTTATGGCTTCAGCCCTTAAGCGAGCAAATTTTGGACCGTCCATCATTGGATATTTGGCATATACATCCTTTATACCATAGTAAGCATTATAGGAAACTTGTGCAGATTGCCCCTTCTGTCCCCTATTAGTAGTAATCAAAATAACACCATTTGCACCCCGAGCACCATAAATAGCAGTTGCAGAAGCATCCTTAAGAATATCAATACTCTTAATGCTATTAGGATCCACGTCGTTAATATTTCCTGCAAATGGGATTCCATCTAGAACTATCAAAGGATCATTTGATGCGGTTAAGGACCTAGTACCTCTAATTCTGATCTGTGTTGTTGCTCCAGGTTTTGTATTCGTTTGAGTAAACTCTACTCCTGGCAACCTTCCTTGCAAAGATTGAGTAATGTTGGAGGAAGGCACATCTCGCATCACATCACCACTGATTGAAGCAACTGAACCTGTAACGGCCTCTGCACGTTGCGTACCATAACCAATCACTACAATTTCTGATAGTGTCGTCAAATCTGGCATCATACCCACAGAAATGTTGGTTTGATTACCCACTGTCACTTCCTCCGTCTCATATCCAATAAAAGAAAACACCAAGACTGCGTCGCTGGAAGGAACAGACAAGGAGAAATTTCCTGACATATCTGTAATCGTTCCAGTAGTAGTGCCCTGGATTAGAATATTTACCCCTGGCAGTGCTTCGCCAGAAGTATAGTCCGTAACTGTACCGGACACCTGCTGCTGGGCTATGGCTACTGGCAGCAGCCACACCCAAAACATTTTAATAAGTAATAATTTTCTCATACATGTTTTAATTTAACTCTTTTTAGAAATTATTATTTGTCGCATTATAAAATAAGTGCTTCCAAGGAAGACGACTTTTCAATCGTTTGTGGTACATAAGTGATTCTTACTTTGCTAGTTGGTGTTTTAATTACTGCATTCCTAGATTTCGTTTTATTAAGTATTCAAGAAGATATGTCGAATCCATTCACAACTCATTTTTCCTTGATGTAATGAATGATGGCATAAACATGAAAATAATTTTTAAAATATGCAACCGATTGCAAAGAAATTTCATTCGAATTTTAAAGTGTAATTTATACAATTGTCAAAGGACGATCCGCTTTTATTTAATATCTTTATGAGTGCCTTTAAATGTAAGCTTATCTATAATAATGAGCATATTAGGGGTAATCTTAATATTTTGCGTTTTTATAGATATGATTACAGTCCTTCCCAAGGCACTCGGAATCAAAAAAATAAAGGAAAAGTTTTTAAATTGAAACCGATTGCATTAATTTGTTGCACTGCATAAGACCATGGAAAAAGAAATTACAATATATGATATAGCCAAGGAGCTGTCCATTTCGCCTACTACTGTTAGTAGGGCTCTCAATGATCATCCTGCGGTGAACCACAACACAAAAAAAAGGATATTTGAAATGGCCGATCAAATGGGCTATCGCTCTAATATGTTTGCGAGCAACTTGAGATCACAACGTACTAATGCCATAGGGGTAATCGTGCCAAGGCTCAATAGCACCTTTATGTCATCAGTAATTGCCGGAATGGAAAAAGTAGCTAATGAATCTGGATATAACCTGGTCATCAGCCAATCATTAGAAACGGTGGAAAAAGAAATTGCCAATGCCAAAACGCTTTATAATAGCCGGGTAGACGGACTGCTGGTTTCTCTGGCCTATAATACAGAAAACATTGACCATTTGGAGCCTTTTATAAAAAAAGACATACCCATCTTGTTTTATGACCGGATATTTGAGCATGAGAAAATTACGGGCATAGTCATTGATAATATCCAGGCAGGATATAAAGCCACGCTACATCTTATCGAACAAGGGTGCAAAGATATCGTGCACATTACAGGCAACTTATCGAGAAACGTGTATGCAGACAGGCTAAAAGGCTACAAATATGCCTTATTGGACAATGGAATTCCCTTTAAGGAATCTCGCGTAATTGTGAATAGCCTAAGCGAGGAGGCGGGTACCGAAGCAGCACAGCAGATTCTCAAAACCAAAACACTTCCAGACGGAGTTTTCGTAGCCAATGATAGTTGTGCCATTAGTTGCATGAAAGCGCTTATGCAAGAAGGGGTCGGCATCCCAAATGACATTGCCTTTGTGGGATTCAACAATGATCCTATTTGCCGTATAATTGAGCCCAACCTGAGTACGATCGATTATCCTGGATACGAAATGGGGGAAGTTGCAATAAGGAACCTAATTCACAGAATGGAAGGACTTGATGATAACATTATCACCAACACTATTACTTTAAGATCGGACTTGATCATAAGAGAGTCCTCCCTAAAAAGGGATAAAACAACGTCTTGAAGCCTTTGGCACAACATATAACAAATTGAAGATATAGACATGAAGAACAAAGCTTATTTCTTATTTCTGCTATTATGCACGGTATTGATCTATCCCACTATCGCCGAAGATGGTTATCGTCTATGGCAAAGGTACGAGGTGGTAAAAGACCAAAAGCAGTTAGAAAAGTATAGGAAAACAATCGAAGAAATAGTAGTGTTTGGCAATTCCCCTACTGTAGAAATTATCAAATCAGAGCTTAAAGAGGGGCTTGGGGGGCTTTTGGGGACAACTTTTTCAGTGGAAGACAGGTCTGAGAAGCACGGCCTCGTAGTAGGTACTCCAAGCAACTCAGCGCTCATCGCATCCCTGAAACTTGGGAATAAACTCAAAGATCTAGGAGATGAAGGTTATCTTATCCTAACCAAAAAAGAGAAGAAAAAAAACTTGGTCATTGTGGCAGCCAATACTGATATAGGGATGCTGTATGGAAGTTTTCACTTTTTGAGGCTCATTCAAACGTATGAAGACATTGACAGGCTTTCAATTACAAGCCAGCCAAGAATCCAGCACCGCATCTTGAATCATTGGGACAATCTGGACCGGACAGTAGAAAGAGGGTATGCTGGATTTTCCTTGTGGGACTGGCACAAGCTACCCGACTATATCGACCAACGTTACCTGGATTATGCAAGAGCCAATGCTTCAATCGGGATTAACGGCACTGTTCTGACCAATGTAAACGCCAATGCGCTGATTCTTACAGAACCATGGCTGATAAAAGTGGCTGCACTGGCCGATGCTTTCCGACCTTATGGTATAAAAGTCTACCTTACTGCTCGCTTCAGCGCCCCAATAGAAATAGGAGGATTAAAAACAGCCGACCCTTTGGATCCTGAAGTGAACAAATGGTGGAAAGAAAAAGCGAAGGAAATATATAGTCACATTCCCGATTTTGGGGGCTTTTTGGTAAAGGCCGATTCTGAAGGGCAGCCCGGGCCACACAATTACAAGCGGACTCATGCAGAGGGCGCCAATATGTTGGCAGACGCACTTGCTGACCATGGTGGCATTGTGATGTGGCGCGCTTTCGTATACAGTGAAGAAACGCCAGACGACAGGGCAAAGCAAGCATATAACGAGTTCAAGCCGTTAGATGGTCAATTCCGAGACAATGTTTTAATACAGGTCAAAAACGGAGCCATTGATTTCCAACCTAGGGAACCTTTCCACCCTATGTTTGGAGCAATGCCGGAGACGCCACTTATGATGGAGTTTCAGATCACCCAGGAATATTTAGGGCAAGGAACTAACCTCGCTTATCTGGCTCCCATGTACAAAGAGGTACTGGATGCAGACACCTATGCCAAAGGAGAAGGCTCAACAGTAGCCAAAGTGATCGATGGTTCACTCGAAGGGCATAAGCTATCAGCGATCGCAGGCGTTACTAATATCGGTACTGACAGAAATTGGACCAGCCATCATTTTGCACAGTCTAACTGGTATGCTTATGGCAGGCTTGCGTGGAACCATGAGCTTTCATCTGAAGCTATCGCTCAAGAATGGCTCAAAATGACCTTTACTAACGAAGAAGAATTCCTTCGGAAAGCAGAGGATATGATGATGATATCTAGGGAAGCAATAGTAAATTTCTCTACTCCTTTAGGACTGCATCACCTGATGGGCTGGTCACACCACTATGGCCCAGGGCCTTGGATCGACAACAAGCACCGAGCTGACTGGACCTCGGTTTATTACCACCAAGCTGATTCACTAGGGATAGGCTTTGACCGTACACCCACCGGGAGCAATGCCACAGAGCAATATTTCCCTCCTGTTCGGGATATTTTTAATGACTTGGACAAAATACCAGAAGAGTTTCTGCTTTGGTTCCATCATCTTCCATGGGATTATAGAATGAAATCGGGCAATACGCTATGGGACGAATTATGCTTTAAATACTACGAAGGTGTTGAAATGGTCCGAGATATGCAGAAAACCTGGGACGCACTGGAAAAGTATGTAGATGGGCCACGCTTTAATCATGTGAAGACATTCTTGGCCATCCAAGAAAAAGAGGCGGTCTGGTGGAGAGATGCTTGCGTACTTTATTTTCAGACGTATTCAAAAAGGCCTATTCCTGAAGGATTAGAACAACCCAAACATTCACTTGAGTATTATATGCAGCTAGAGCATCAGTATGTACCTGGTATTTAGATAGCAAGTAGATTTTTAAGTTTTAAGCATTGAATTTTAAATGAGGGCTCAGCGTACCCATTGGCCAACGTACCGATGAACAAAGTGGAGGCATATGAATGCAGAATGCAATGTTGGTGGAGGATACTCAGGGCAATGGCTGAAGTCTTCGATTACCGTCATTTCGGGCGAAGCGCAGAGGAGATCCAGTATTGATAGGCGGAAATGACGAAAAAACGGCAAACCGCTACTGTACCGTCATTGCAAATGGCGTGGCGTTTACTTATGATGAAATGAAAAAACAGGAAGTGTTGATAATTACCAAAAGACATCGGAAACGCTAGAAGTGAAGCAATCTCTAGGCTATAGGCAACAAGGGATCAGGAGGGGAATTGCTGGGGCGAACTTCTGAAGTCTAGCGATCCTGGTAGGACCGCATGGCTTTTGATATGTGATGACAGAATAAATTCGGATAAAGCCTAAGTCCTCGTAATCAATGGAATGCGCTAAAGCAACATTTCCGATTGATCTGGATAGGCGCCTTCGACGGCAACTGCGCAATGGTACGTGTTTTCACGAACCATACCTAGTAAACGATAGGCAATAGTCAAGAAAAAACTTGACACTGTTCATCATTGTGTACGGTGTGGGGCTATCCTGCGATTAGAAGTAAAATAGTGATGGCAATATTGGCAAAACGGTATAAAGAATACCAAAAGTGAAGCAGTCTCTAGGCTACAGGCTGCAAGGGATCAGAAGGAGAATTGCCAATGTCATGATTCGTGTCTTTACGAGCCATGCCGCTAAGCGAGATAAGTATTAAAATAGACTGACATTAAAAAATTAATAAATAAATGGAGAAAGATTTAAACAAGGAAAAGATGGTTGGCATTGTGACTGGTGGAGCATCAGGCCTAGGACATGCCATTGCTGAAGAATTTGTGGCTAAAGGGATAACAACCATCGTCATTGGGAGAAATGAAGAAAAGCTAAAGGCTGCCAAAAGCAATCTGGGGGAGCTATGTACTTATTATGCCTTTGATCTTAACAACCTAGAAAAAATTCCAGCACTTATTAATCAAATCATAAATGAGCATGGCAGAATTGACATCTTGGTTAACAACGCAGGAATAAATCACAAAAAGCCATTTATAGAAGTTACCAATGAAGAGTTTGAAAAGGTGATTGCCACCAATCTCACGGCTGTATTTGCTATTAGCAGAGAAGTGGCCAAACATATGTTGACAAACAAGAGCGGCAGCATCATCAATATAAGCTCAATGGCTGCCCAATATGGCATCCCTCAAGTAATGGCATACACTGCAAGCAAAACAGGTATAGAAGGAATGACGCGTGCTATGGCAGTTGAGCTTTCTCCTCATGGCATCAGGGTCAACTGCGTTGCTCCTGGCTTTATTGCTACCGACATGTCGGCCAAAGCACTGAACAACGATCCTGAAAGAAAACAAAAAGTGCTTTCAAGAACTCCTATGGGCAAATTGGGCACTCCGGCCGATGTTGCTGGCGCTGTATATTACTTTGCCAACAACACCTCTACTTTTGTAACAGGCACAATTTTGCCTGTGGACGGCGGAAACTCAATAGGTTTTTAATATATTATGAAAAATAACATCTAAATACTCATACCAACTCTAAATATGATGAAATCATTATTTACAAATTCAAGCTTATTGGCGCTTTTCGTCAGTGGGATCTTAGCATCTTGTGGCAATCCAGAGAAGTCTTCCGAGAAGCTAGACGGTACAGAAACAGTCACATTGAAGGAAGTTTTTAAAGATGACTTCGATATAGGTGTGGCCCTAAATCACAATCATATCTATGGTAGAGAAGAAAGCGCTATTGAGATAATCAAAACTCACTTTAATTCTATAAGCCCAGAAAATGTCCTCAAAATGGGGCCTGTTCATCCTGAACAAGACCGTTATAATTTTGAGCCTGCAGACAAGTTTGTAGCGTTTGGGGTAAATAATGAAATGTCAATTATAGGCCATGCTCTAGTGTGGCACAGTCAAGCACCCGACTGGATATATGTAGACAAAAATGGCAATGATGTTAGCCGTGATACTTTATTGTTGAGAATGAAAAACCATATCCATGCAGTTGCGGGACGATACAAAGGTAAAATTCATGGATGGGATGTAGTGAATGAAGCGCTGGAAAATGACGGATCATTGAGACAAACGAAGTGGCTTGAAATCATTGGAGAGGAATTTATCGAGAAGGCCTTCGAGCATGCCAAGGAAGCAGACCCTAATGCAGAACTATATTATAACGACTACAACTTATGGAAGCCTGCAAAACGTGACGGCGCGGTACGGCTAGTGAAGTCGCTTCTAGACAAAGGGATTAAAGTAGACGGAATAGGCATGCAAGGCCACTATGGCATAGATTATCCATCAGTAGAAGAGATTGAGGCAAGTATCTTGGCTTTTTCAGAACTTGGCGTGAAAGTCATGATCACAGAACTCGATATAGACTTGCTCCCGAATCCTACCAACAGGCAAGGTGCAGATGTAGAAGAAAGATTTGAAGCAATGGAAGGCTACGATCCCTACAAAGCGGGACTACCTGATTCAGTAGACCAAAAACTTTCTCAGCGCTATGCGGATTTATTTCAACTATTTTATAAGCACCGTGACAAAATTAGCCGAGTTACTCTTTGGGGCGTGGCTGACCACCATTCTTGGCTTAACAGCTGGACGATGCCAGGTCGTACAAACTATCCGTTGTTATTTGATAGAAACTATCAGCCCAAAAATGCCCTGGATGCCATTATTGAGATAAAGAAATAGAAGGAACTTGACGCCATATTCTTGAGCCACGTATAAGAGTAGGCAGTATGCACTTGACGGTAAGCAAAGAGCTAACCTCCTGCATCCTGCCTGCAAGGAATTTGTTGGCAATAGCAGAAACCTGAACAAACAATTTCAGGTTTCACGCAACGGCCGCAAAGATGGATGCAAAGCTCGCAAAGGAATAGACGTCCACTTCTAGACGCCTGAAACAATGGTGTGCAGTAGGCATAAAAACCCACCAACACCTGTAATCCCGCAAGGATGAAATAATTATAGATATGATGGATGGACAAACAAAACCCCGAAAGGGTGACATTCTATGAACACTTTAAAAGGGTTTCAAGCAATGAATTGTTCCATTCCAGAAGAATGCTAGTCAATACCAATTAATCAACAAACAATTATATCAATATGGAACATACTTGGCGCTGGTTCGGGCCAACCGATACTGTAAGCTTGTGGGATGCCCGTCAAGCGGGAGCGGTAGGAATCGTCACCGCACTTCACCATGTTCCCACTGGAGAAGTGTGGCAAAAAGAGGAAATAAACAAACGGAAGGTTGAAATTGAGAAAGCGGGTATGTACTGGGCTGTGGCAGAAAGTATTCCAGTGCATGAAAATATAAAAACTCGAAGCGGCAACTATAAAATCCTTATTGAAAACTACAAAACAAGCTTGCGCAATCTGGGATCCAGCGGAATAAATACGGTATGTTATAATTTTATGCCAGTATTGGACGCCACTCGCACTGACTTTTACTATGTGCTAGATGATCGATCTACGGCATTGGTCTTTAACAAAATTGCGCTTGCCGCATTTGAGCTATTCTTGTTGAAAAGGCCAGGTGCTGAGAAAGATTATACTATACAAGAAAAGCATAGGGCTGAGGTTTTATTTAAAAAGCTTTCTCTATCCCAAAAGGATAACCTAAGCCATACAGTTGTTGCTGGATTCCCGGGAATAGGTGCCGATTACACCTTAGCGCAGTTTCAGTCGGTTCTAGATACCTATAAGGAGATTGATGCCTCCGACTTAAGAAGCAATCTCATAGCATTTCTGAAAGAGATTGTTCCGGTGGCGGAAGAAGCTGGCATCCGGATGGCCATTCACCCAGATGACCCGCCTTTTCCTGTATTGGGCTTACCACGGATTGTTTCTACAGAGGCAGACGTACAAGCGCTATTCGATGCTGTTGACCATCCCAACAATGGCCTTACATTCTGTACGGGCTCTCTTGGGGTGAGAAGTGATAATGACCTACCGGGAATGGTAAAAAGGCTGGGACATAAAATTCATTTCGTGCATCTCAGAAGTACTCAATGGATCACAGATGATATGTTCATCGAGTCTGATCACCTTACAGGGGATGTGGATATGTATGCTGTCATCAAAGCGCTTTTGCAGGAGCAACAAGCAAGAGAATCCGCAGGAAGAACTGATGTACGAATGCCTATGCGTCCCGACCACGGTCATCAAATGCTCGACGATCTCAACAAAAAGACTGTTCCGGGATATTCGGCGATTGGCAGGCTCAGGGGGCTTGGAGAGTTAAGGGGATTGACATTGGCAATTCGTAAGGAAATGGCATTAGAAAAATAGGCAATTGGCATGAGGCAGTAGGCGAAGCTTGATCGTTACTGCCCTTAAACCTTAAACGCAAAAAACCAAAAGATAAGCCCCTACTTCAGCTTTCCTTTTATCCATTCCATGATATGATATCGGGTGGTGTCAGATATCCAGTGTTCGTTCACAGGCGTAATAAGAGCCTCCTTCTCCGTATCCAACACATTATAAACAATATAGCTGGTCGTGGGAGGACATACATCATCATTATAGCCCCAAGTCATAAAAACAGGCACTTTTATGAGCTTGGCAAAGTTTACCACATCATAATACTCCAAAGTCTTAAGTTTATCTGGCGTATCCATACCATCAAACTTTGTAAATAAATGTGGATATCCCCCTGCCCTATTGGCTTTGTAGCCCGCCATATCGCTCAAGGCTGGATGGCTAGAAGCACAAGCCGTCACCCTCTCGTCAAGACCTGCCGCCACCATGGCTAAAGCACCTCCCTGACTTCCACCTTGAGCAATCATGTTCTTTCCGTCCCATTCTGGCAGGCTTGTAAGATAATCGATAGCACGAACACAAGCCAAATACACTTTTTTCATATAATAGGAATCTCTATGCTCTAGGCCATTTACAAGATAGCTATTATTTCCTCTGCCAAAAGCTCTGCTCACTTCATCATATGTAGCTTTGTCTAAATCTGGCCGTATGCCATGAATTTCCATATCGAATCGGATAAAACCATTTTCTGCATAGAAAATATCCTTTAGTGGATTCATAGGTTTGATTCCTGCTCCGGGAGGTGAGAATACCACCGGAAACTTACCTGATTTTTTTGGCATGGTAAGATAGCCATACACATAGTGTCCTTTTTTATAGGCTTGGATCTTGACCAAGTAGCAATCCACTTTATCATTGGAATACTCAGGAAAAAAAACTTTACTTACTTCCATGGGGCACTTGGCTGCTTCTTCCATAGCTCCCTTCCAATAACTCACAAAGTCGCTCGGGAATTTGGTATAAGGCGTCAGCTTCTCAGGTTCAAATCCAACTTTTATATGGTGTTTATATTCTTTTCCTCTTATGATAGCTGTCAGCTTGCAGTCTTTAAAGCCAGGTGCTGACATAGTCCCTAGGGAGATCACCGCTTTCCCCTTCTTAAGTTTTACTGTACCTGATTTTTCACTAGGCATGAGCTCGGGACCAATGCTATAGGAAATATCGATATCATCTTGTAAAATCCCATACTCATACAGCGCTACCGTAATTTTCGCTTCTTCATTCAGCTTATACAACCAGTTGTTATTGCTAGGCGTAGTGACCCACAACACATCGCTTTGATGGGGATAATTTTGAGCCTGAACAAGGCTTATATTAAACAAACAAAATAATAGAATGGCTACTTTTTTCATGATCACTGAACTGATTCATAATGCACATGATCAACCTAAGAAGAATTATCCATGTGGCCTGAACAAATATATAAAAACCTAGGGCGTAAAACCGTCAACTATACCTAATATCCACAAAAAAAGCCCTTTTGGGCTTTTAGTGATCGATTCAATTTTCTCTTTACGCATCTTAAAAATACCGCTTCATCCAAGAGTTAGATGCAGGTATTATCCATTGCGCTTTAAGTTGAGCTTTTGTATCAATGAGGTTGTTAAAAGTAAGGGTGTCAGATTTAATATCCCCATTGGCCACTTTTTGTTTCAGCTCATTAAGTGAAGCCATCTTAATTTTGTTCAACGATCCGTTGTCTTCAGATAAGAAGGCTACTTTAGTCCGATCCATAAAATTAATTGTGAGCTTCTGTCCCAAAGCTTGGACAAACTGGACCTGCTTATCAATTGAGCAACCACTTGCCATTACAATATCTTGATCTACAGCAATAATTAAGAATTGGTCATATAAAATAGTATGGGAAGAGCGGAGGTCTGCCCCATGAGCCGCCCACGCTTCTAGGAAAGCTGTTGTCTCCGATTGCACATATTCTTTCTCTTTTCCGGTAAAAGGGCGATCTGCCTGATATATCCAAAGTCGGGCTGTCTCCGGCATCTCTTCAAACGCTACATGCATGTTTACGATGAAATTTTGTGTGTATAACTAATTATAAATTTATTGAAAAGGACTCTCCATAACCTCTATCATGAATTACACAGCCCCTAACCTATCATTATAAACCTTGTGACTTTGCAATTAGTTCTGCTAGGTCCAGCACCTTCACATCATTCTCTCTGTCCTTATTCTTTACCCCATCACTCAACATAGTCATACAAAATGGACAAGCTGATGCAACGATTTTTGCACCCGTGCCGAGAGCTTCTTCGGTTCTTTCTATGTTAATTTCTTTATTGCCAGGCTCTGCCTCTTTCCACATTTGAGCGCCGCCAGCACCACAACAAAGCCCTTTACTTCGCGACCGTTTCATTTCCACCAAGTCGGCGTCAAGCGCCTCTAATACCTGCCTTGGTGCTTCATATATATTATTGCCTCTGCCTAGGTAACAGGAGTCATGGTAGGTGATTCTCTTACCCTTAAATTCCCCTCCACCTTCCATTTTTATTTTTCCCTCATTAATAAGTTGCTGCAAAAATGTAGCATGATGAATGACCTCGTAATGACCACCCAAGGCAGGGTATTCATTCTTTATGGTGTTGAAACAATGAGGACAGGCGGTTACAATTTTCTTTATATTATAGCCATCCAACACTTGAATGTTGGCCACGGCCTGCATTTGGAAAAGAAACTCGTTACCAGCCCTTCGAGCAGGATCTCCAGTGCAGGATTCTTCCTTTCCTAGCACTGCATAGCTTATCCCTACCTTCTCCAGAATCTTCACGAAAGCTCGGGTGACTTTCTTGTACCGCTCATCAAATGAACCTGCACAGCCTACCCAAAACAATATTTCTGGTGCTTCCCCTTTTGCCGCCATTTCGGCCATTGTCGGCACTTTATATTCGTTCTCGCTCATAGTTGTTATCTATATATAATTTTATATCCTATCGCTTTATTTTATCTTCTCGCACAATTCGTATTTAACCCCTTTAATTACTCTTTCAAATCATCAGCCCACTTGAACCTATCATCCGGAGAAAATTTCCAAGGAGAAAAGCTTGTCTCTATATTGGAGAACATTGCATTCCAAGCCGCTGGCGCTTTGGACTCTTCCATCGCAACATATCTTCTCATCTGTAAAATAATAGAGAGTGGATCTATGCTAACCGGACAGGCTTCAACACAGGCAGCACAAGAAGTACAAGCATTCAGTTCTTCTCTTGTAATATAGTCATCCAGCAAGCTCTTTCCATCGTCCAAGCCATTTTCACCCTTGTTCAGGTTTTGTCTTATCTCTGTCATTCTATCGCGTGTGTCCATCATGATCTTTCTAGGAGATAGCTTCTTGCCTGTAATGTTAGCTGGACACTCTGCCGTGCAACGCCCACATTCCGTACATGTATAGGCATCCATCAGGTTTTTCCAATGAAGGTCGTTTACATCTTTCGCTCCAAACCTAGGGATCTCACCCTCCTGTGGTGCCATGGGCTCTTGGGTTATGCCCAACATCATCTTCACTTCTTGTGTTACTTCAGGCATATTAGCCATCTCTGTTTTAGGTTTCAGGCTGGCATAATATGTATTGGGAAATGACAAGAAAATATGTAAGTGCTTAGAATAGGTGATGTAAACTGCAAACGCTAATATCCCGATGATATGGAACCACCAGGCCAATCGCTCTATGGCTATCAATGCCCCTGTTCCCATATTCTCAAAAATTGGAAGGAGCAATGCGCTAAACAAGAAAGTGCCCGTCTCGGGATAGCCTTCAGTACCTCTGCTTTGCAGTATTTGGTCGGTGGAGTTCATGGTAAGAATAGCCACCATAAGAACGATTTCTATTACCAAGATCAGGTTGGCATCCAATCTAGGCCATCCGGTCATCTCTTGCGCACGAAACCGATTCAGTTTCAATACATTTCTACGGAAAAGAAAAATGACGCAACTTACAATCACCGCTACGGCCAAAAACTCGAAAATATTTAAAGCTATGGTGTAGAAATCACCTAAATAAGGGGCAAACAAACGATGCGTGCCCAAGATGCCATCTAGGACAAACTCCAAGACTTCGAGATTGATGACAAGAAATCCGACGTATACAAAAAGATGGAGTATGGCAGGCACAATACGTTTGAACATTTTCTTTTGGCCAAAGGCCACCAAAAGCATTTGCTTGAAACGCTCTCCTTTTAGATCGCTGCGGTCTATCGGCCTTCCCATTCGGATGTTGGCACTTATGCTACTGACCCTTTTCCAGACAAAATAGACAGTAGTGGCAATGATGGCCAAAAAAAGCACTTGAGGTAAATAATTCATAATGAGTGGTTTGAAAGCAGAATTATATTTTTGTTCTCTTTATTTTCAAAAACTTTTGCCACGAAAATAAATTTGCATATTTTTGTGGCTCTTAAAGGCGGTGATGTAGCTCAGTTGGTAGAGCATCGGACTGAAAATCCGTGAGTCGGTGGTTCGAATCCACTCATCACCACTTCCCAAAACCTTCTTTTTAAGAAGGTTTTTTTTATGCCGTTTGTTTCTTGTTGTGCCCTCTCTTTCTTGATCATAATTCTATTTGTCTAGCTGATTCCATCGCTCTTGAGCATATATTGACCTTGCCACTCCTTTCTATATTCGAATCTTTTTTTCTTAACTTCCAACTATTGCGCTAACCTAAACATGCTTTTGGTTTAATAAGTCCATTCTGCAAACAGATTGCCTTACAGGCTCTTAAATTTCCACATTTAGTTATTGGTTTCGAGTTGGCCAAATCCCTTATTACAAGAGTTTAAATGTATACATTTTTAAATACAAATGAAATAGTATGCTTGCATACTATTTTCAAAAAATAGCAATACATTACACCACATATATCCACTGGAACCTTATTTCCTTACTTTCAAAAGTGTCGTTTCTTTGTCTTAATATTCATTTTTATTGAAGGCCCATGAACCGGCACCTATTCATGATCATTGTGCAACCAATTGCTTGTCTGTTAATTGGAGCGGGGTGATCTTGAGATGTAGCTGCTATTAAAAACAGAATATAATGGAATCTGAGGCTCCTCACATATACTAGTAAAAGCAGCCATTTCATTACAACCCTTGCAATTTAGGGTTCCTTTTCCCAAAGTGAGCGTATATATCTTTAAACAAGCGATAAAGAAATGGAGTGCAATATAAACTTGTCATATATAAAAGAGATAGTGGGGGAAGATCCAGTTATGCTTAAGGAATTCATCGCCGATATAGTGAGTCAAATGGAAGAAGCAGACCGATTGTTTCAGCAATATATTCAGCAAAGGGACTTAGATGGACTCGCTCAGACGGCCCATCGACTCAAATCCTCCTTGCAGATTATTGGTGCAACTTCATTGGCTTCAAAACTCAATGAGTTAGAGACAATCGCAACCAACACTCGACTTCCCCAGGATATAATTTCCGTGCATGAGGTAATTAAAGTATTGAGTGAAAATTGTAGAGCTAAGTTGAATTCGGAGCTATAACGGATCATGGGTGAGCAACGATATCCACATTATTGAGGGATAGCATTGCCTAACGCTGGCTGAACGGAACAAAAAAGGGCTACGAAAATCGCAGCCCTTTTCTTAAGAAAGAAGAAGGTTACTCCACATAAGATGTATCTTCTTCTACATTTGTATCAACTCCCATCTCGGGTTCATTAGCGTCCAGTTCAGTTGCATCTGGCTCACCTAGTCTTTCTGTTCCTTCATCCAATCTCTCTTCTTCTATGTTCTCTCCTTCATATAGATTCTCATCATATACATCAGAAGGAGCTTCCTGCATAGTACCAGGGCTGTCATAATTCTCATTATTTTGCCTTTGTTCTCCACAAGATGTCATAAAGAAGATTGCTGTGGCTACTGCCAAAAGATTTAACGTTTTCATGGTAAAAAGTTTTAAGTTATGGGAACCCTCTAACCCGATTAAAAAAATAGCATTCAGGGTTTTTATACCAAGTTACTTTAACGATTCAAAAGCTAGAAAGGTTTTTAACGTAGCTAAAAAATTTCAATCTGGTAATGGCAATCAAACTCTTCTGCGGGTTCCAGTTCCATAACTCCCTCTTTCTCTACAAGATCTCCTGATGTGTTTGTAGAATCGGCCAATCCATACCAAGGTTCTATACATATAAGAGGGGCTCCTTTTTGTTTTGTCCAAATACCTAAATAAGGGAATCCCGGAAAAGACACCTTTAACCCCCGAGGCTCTTTCCTGCTCTTCAATGTTACGGTATTAGACTTGAACTTTTTGAAAACAAGGGCATCCTTTTCGAAGAGCTCGTATGTTAAAGGCAGGATATTGGCATTATCCATCACCACTTCAGTAGTCCCATCGAAAACACCATCCGTCAAAAGGTGACGCTCCAAGGTTTCTGCTTCGTTGAATTCCAAGTAGTAGTCTTCGAACTTTCCTTTGTCTGTTAATGGGCATCGGAATGCAGGATGTGCGCCTATTGAAAAGAAAAGTGGTTCCTCACTTTCATTAAATACTTCGTACGAAACAGTTAGGGTAGTTGCTTTTAGCTTATAACCTATGACTAGCTTAAATTTAAAAGGATAATGCACAAGTGTTTTTTCTGAGTGATTCAATACAAACTTCAGGGCATCTTCGGTAAGACCTTCAAGTTCATATTCCAGGTCCCTTGCAAAGCCATGCTGCGACAAACGAAACCAATCATTCCTATAGGAATAAGTGTCATTTTTTAGCTTGCCAACAATAGGGAACAAAACTGGTGCATGCCTGTTCCAAATCTGTGGATCTGCTTGCCAAATATATTCGAGCTCATTTCCTTTATGAATAAGACTGGTAAGTTCCGCTCCCTTTGTTTTGAAAGTAGCCCTGACCTGTGCATTTTCTAGAATAATCGCTGGTTCCATAGAGTTATTATTTTACCGGCCAAACTATTAATTTTTTGGCACTCTAAAAAACAATTTATATATCTACCTACTTATAAGCAGCGATTTCTTGCGTAGAATATAATATTTGTGCACTTTACAAGTAAAACAACCTTCCAGCCATGAAAAAATTGTTCTTACTTTTGAGCACATTGATCATATTATTTTCCTGTTCCTCCGACGAAGGCGCTATAGAAACAGATAATGATTTTGTAACTGCTGAAGTGATTTATACTGGAGAACCGGAGGTAGATGGCTGTGGCTACATGCTAATAATTGACGAAGAAAGGTACAAACCTGTCAATCTACCGACCAAGTTTAAGCAGCACAAACTCAAAGTAATGCTGACTTACAAAATAGACCCAAAAGGTTTTCTTTGTGGCGACTTGCCCTACGCTCAAACTACCATTGAAATATTAGACATTATTAAGAAGTGAGGGATCAGGCAGTTCATGTTGAAGCCTTGCAGGCTATCTGGGTCCTATCGGCCTACTTCTGTATAATTTCTGGTATCGTGAATTATGTCTTTGCGGCTTTGCGTTCCTCGTTGCGGCCGTTGCGTGATACCATTTTTTTGAGAATGATGAAATAAGATTGTTATCGCAATTTATATTGTCAATCGTTTGTCTTCTGAAATCTAATAATACCTATTCTTACAGCTAATTGCCATTTGATTTTGTGTCTGGCATCTAAAATCTTGATCGTATTCACCGGATCCTATCAACCGAACGAACCAAGTCCTCGTCCCTTTTGATGAATCTGTTGGCCATGGAGTTAGCCAAAAGTGCTATAGCAGGAAGAAAAACACCAATCTTATAAGTCCCCTGCATGTCTAAGGCTAGGAGCCTTTCTGCTTCGTACATGTAGTAAATGGAAGTACCGAGCGTGGCAGCGATGAGTAGTATGTTCAGAAAACCCAGCTTGAGCTGCGTGATCCGGTTCTTGTATTGCATGATAGAATACAGGGCCACAAGAGCAGAGAGGATGGCGGCAATCGCAATATAATAGGTAGGCTTTTCAGAGATAACCGTATAAGAAGGATCTTCCGATTGGGTGTCTATCGTATAGTGGATGAGGCTGATGGCTGTCAAGCTTGCTTTTTCCTGATCTTCTATGCTAACCTTTTCCCAAATGGTAGAGAAGACTACAGAAATCATACAAACGGCTACTATTAAAAGGAATATGGTTTGGATTCTTTGTATCATGTTTTAAGGATTTACGATTGGGGTGCAAATTAAGACAATTGTATCAAAAATAGAATTTAAGGAGTTTGGATTTTGCAATGTAGCTGTTGTGTATGTAGCAGCGGCAGGGATGGAACGGATACCCCGATATGGGCGGGTTTTGGGTAGGGAGGCTGCTGCCGTTAGCAATGAAATGCGGCCGAGAGAATGCTTGTGGATGATCGGAGTAGAAGGGACAGCCCGGATGCCGCCCATATAATTTTGAAGTTTTCTATGGATGGGTGTGCGTAAATTTGCACTATTGCAATAGCAAAATAAAACAAAGTGTTGCAATTTTGTTTGGAACAAAAACCCAGGTCTGATTGCGATATTTTTTTGAAATTTCCTATAAAGGCACGGCTTATCATGGATGGCAGCGGCAGCGGAATGCCCTTTCGATTCAAGAGGTGGTTGAAAATGCCTTGTCGACTATTTTCCAAAGTGATATAGCTGTGACAGGCAGTGGCAGGACAGATACAGGCGTACACTGTGAGCAGCAGTTTTTTCATGTGGATTTGGAGCAGCCTATAGAAGAGGTGGCGCTTATGCGGCGCCTGAATGCATTTCTGCCTGGCGACATCAGCATAGGCTCGATTAGGAAGGTACGGGATGATGCACATGCGCGGTTTGATGCCGTGAAGAGGAAATATACCTATAGGATAAGTCGCCGTAAGAACCCATTTTTGAAAGACTTATGTTATCATTTTTATCTACCTTTGGACGTCGACAAAATGAACTTGGCTGCTTCTCGTTTGCTTTTGCACGACGATTTTCAAAGCTTTAGTAAGGTAAAAACAGATACATTTACTTACTTATGCGACATCAGCCTGGCAGAATGGACAGAAGAGAACGAAATGTTGGTCTTTTACGTAAGTGCTAACAGATTTCTCCGAGGTATGGTGAGGGCGCTGGTGGGGACTTTGCTGGATGTGGGCCAAGGGAATATCTCTTTGGAAACATTCGATAGCATTATCGCCAGCAAGGACAGGAAACAGGCCGGAAGGGCAGCGCCCCCGCAGGGACTGTTCTTGACAGAGGTAACATATCCTAAAGACATATTTATTTAATAAACAGGGCAGAGGCATAGGTGGAAAAAGAGACAGTAAGTGGTAATATAATCGATTTTCAGGTACTGAAACAGATTTTCCGGTTTGTGAGACCATATATCGGGAGATTTTACTTGCTCGTTTTCCTGACTTTTGCCTTGGCGGTATTGGCACCTGTCCAACCCTATTTGATCCAACTTACCGTAGATAACAACATCGCCACGGGCGACTACCAAGGACTGATCGATATGATTTTGATTCTGGTGGGCGTGCTTGTGCTGCAGGCGATCGTGATGTATTTTCATACTTATTTGTCGGGGTGGCTGGGACAGTACATCATCCGTGACATCCGGACAGCGTTGTACGACCACTTGCTAAAACTTCGGCTAAAGTTTTTTGACAGAACGCCAATAGGACGTCTCGTCACACGGAACATTTCGGATATAGAAACGCTTGCCGACGTGTTTAGTGAGGGCCTTGCTGCGATGATTGGTGACTTGCTGCAACTGGTGTTTATTCTTGCCTTGATGTTCTATACGGATGTGAAATTGACCATCGTAGTATTATGTACACTTCCCTTCTTGTTGGGCACCACCTATGTTTTTAAAGAAAAGATAAAAGTTTCTTTTAATAATGTGCGTAATGCTGTGGCCAACCTCAACTCATTTGTGCAAGAGCATATCACAGGCATGAGCATTGTGCAGATATTCAATAGCGAAAAGGAGGAGCATAAGAAGTTTATAGCCATTAACGAGGAGCATAAGAAGGCCCACATGAAGTCCATCTTATATTACTCCATATATTTTCCGGTAGCTGAAGTCATACAGGCGGCTGGCATAGGTCTTGTGGTCTGGTTTGGTGCCAGCCACGTGATACAAGATGAGCTGACCTTAGGGGTGCTGATTGCCTTTATCATGTATATTCAGATGTTCTTTAGGCCAATAAGGATGATAGCCGACCGGTATAATACGCTACAGATGGGCATTGTGAGCTCTGATAGAATATTGAAGTTGCTCGACAACAAAGAACATATTATAGGTGAAGGGCAATACAAACCTGCTGAAATCAAAGGCAACGTGCAGTTTAAAAATGTGTGGTTCGCCTATGATAAGGAGGACTATGTGCTGAAGGACATTTCTTTTGATGTGAAGGCAGGTGAGACCATTGCGTTAGTAGGCGCTACGGGAGCTGGAAAATCATCGGTCATCAATTTGTTGAGCCGTTTTTATGATATCAATAAAGGGGAAATATGTGTAGATGGGGTGAACATTCAAGAATATGACCTAGCTATGCTCAGGAAAAACATAGGCGTGGTCTTACAGGATGTATTTTTGTTTTCGGACACCATCGAGCAAAATATAACATTGGGTAATAGCTCCATAACACAAGAGCAGGTGATGTATGCAGCAGAGCTAGTTGGGGCCAAGCGTTTTATAGAGAGGTTACCGGGAGGTTTGAGCTATAACGTAATGGAACGGGGCAGCACATTGTCAGTTGGGCAAAGACAGCTCATCTCATTTGTGCGAGCCATCGTATATGATCCCAAAATCATTGTTCTGGATGAAGCCACTTCCTCTGTCGATTCAGAAACAGAAGCCATGATCCAAAATGCCATTGAGCGGATGATGAATGGTCGGACGTCAATAGTGATAGCTCATAGACTTTCTACGATCCAAAATGCTGACAAGATCATTGTTTTGGACAAAGGAGAGATAAAGGAGCAGGGTAAACATGATGAGCTTTTACAGATGAACGGCTACTATACACAGTTACACAATATGCAATATAAAGCAGTAGCAAGGTAAGAGCTTTTAGGTATTTGAACTTGTTTATTTTATAAAAATAAACGAATATTTAAGTTTTGCTGTTTTGCAGCAAAACAGGTTAATCAGAAAAAGTTGAGTATAATAAATTGATTGCGTGTGAACGAGACTAAAAATTCTAAGTTTTATATTTTGCTCCCCATGCTTTTGGCCGTAGCGCTGGCCGTAGGGATACTCACAGGTGCCACTGTATCCGACTCTAATAATAGTAAGGGGAAAACGATGCAGGGGCTGGAAAAATTCAGGGAAATACTTACCTATATAGAGCGTGACTATGTGGATGAGGTAGATGCAGAAAAGCTCGTAGAAGGCGCTATTAATAAAATGCTTTCTGATCTGGACCCACATTCGGTGTATATTCCGGCATCAGAAGCAACATTGGCTAAATCACAACTGGAGGGGGAATTTGATGGCATTGGCATAGAGTTCAATATTGTAAAAGATACGATCTATGTGGTGGCTCCGATCAGCGGCGGCCCTTCTGAAAAAGTAGGAATTCAGGCCGGCGATAAGATCGTGATGGTAAACGACTCTGTTGTGGCCAGCAAAGGCATAACCAATAAAGATGTATTTTCCTTGCTGAGGGGAAAGAAGGGGAGCACGGTGAAGTTGGGAATAAAGCGGGGCAAGCAAACTGATTTGTTAGATTTTGAAGTTACACGAGACCGTATACCCCAGTACTCTGTTGATGTGAGCTATATGGTAAATGACGAGGTGGGCTATATAAAAGTAAGCCGGTTCTCTGCTCACACTTTTGATGAATTTAAACAGGCTTTGCTGACGTTGAAAGAAAAGGGTATGCAGAAGCTGATCCTTGATCTTCAAGGTAATCCCGGTGGGTATATGGATAGGGCGATTAATATGGCAGACGAGTTTATTCCAGGCAATAGCATGATTGTGTACACCAATGGGAAACAAAGCCGCTACGACTCAGAAGCCCGTGCCTACAGAAAGGGAAGTTTTGAAGAAGGGCCGCTCATAATATTGATAGATGAAGGGAGTGCTTCTGCTTCTGAAATTGTTTCTGGTGCAGTTCAGGACAATGATCGCGGACTGATTGTGGGTAGAAGGTCTTTTGGAAAAGGCTTGGTTCAAATGCCCATTGACCTGAAGGATGGCTCCGAACTTAGACTTACAATTTCGAGATATTACACCCCTAGTGGCCGATCGATACAAAAAGACTATGGCAACCATAGCGATTACGAGCAGGATATTCTGCATCGTTATGAACATGGCGAGCTGTTCTATTCAGACAGCATCAAATTCATCGATTCCTTAAAATATGAAACATCTAAAGGCAGGATTGTATATGGCGGCGGCGGGATTATGCCGGACTATTTTGTGCCCTTAGATACCCTTAAGAACTCAACTTATCTCAATAAGCTTTTTACGAGTAATGCCTTAAGAGAGTATGCCTTGACCTATACTGAAGAGAACAAGGAGAGATTGAAGAACATGAAGTTTGAGCACTTCAAGAATCGATTTGAGGTGACGGAGAACATGCTGGCAGACCTGGTGTCGTTGGCAGAGCAATCTGGTGAATCTTTTGATGAGGTGGGCTTCGAACGCTCAAAACCGCTGATCAAGAACTATACAAAGGCCTTTATTGCAAGGAGTATTTGGGGCAATGATGGTTATTACCCGATCTTGAATGAGCATAATGAGATATTTAAAAAAGCGATGACTTTATTCGATGAGGCAGCGCAACTGGCCAGCAGAGAATAAGGGGCACAATGCCATAACTTATTGGTTGTATGATAGCAATTGAATTAAACAATCATCGAATTAAGTTATCCTAAGTTTTTCTTTTCAATGTGAAAGGTTTAATTTAGTGGCATTTTTTAAGGTTGGGGTCTTTATTAAGAACCTATTAAAAAATTAGCAACAAAAAAAATATTATATCATGAGTCAGGAGGAAAGAAAAAGATATTCTGAGGAGGAGTTACAGGAGTTTGAAACACTGATTACAGAAAAGCTGGAGAAAGCAAAAACAGAGCTTGCGTATATAAAAGAAACCTTGAGCAGAAGAAACGATAGTGGAACAGACACTACTTCCGGCAATATAAAGGTTTTGGAAGATGGAGCGGACACAGCCGAGAAGGAAAGCCTAAGCCAGCTTGCTGCCCGTCAGCAGAAGTTCATTTCCCAGCTAGAAAACGCCTTGATCAGAATCAAGAATGGGACTTATGGTGTATGCGTAGATACTGGCAAACTAATCCCTAAAGAAAGATTGAGAGCTGTACCTCATACCATGCATTCAATAGAAGCCAAGCTTAGTAAAAGATAGTTGCCCTGGATTTCTTATTAAACCATATAGAAGCATTGATATTCTGCTCCTCCAAGCCATTGGCTTTGGAGGAAATGAAAAATTGTCTTTCAGAGATGTTTGAGGCTGATGTCCCTTTAGAGGACATTGAAGATGCTGTACGTCGTATCATGCAAAAGTATGAACATGATGACTACTCTTTTCAAGTATACCATCTTGGAGGCGGTTATCAATTCTTGACAAAGCCTGCTTATCAAGCTAGTATTGGTATATTGCTTAAGCAACAATCAAAGAAAAGGCTTTCAACTTCAGCGCTCGAAACTTTGTCTATCATTGCTTATAAGCAGCCGGTAACCAAAGGTCAGGTAGAGCAAATAAGAGGAGTAAACTGTGACTATGCAATCCAAAAACTGCTGGAAAAGGAGCTGATCGATATAAAAGGAAAAGCCGACAGCATCGGAAGGCCAACACTGTATGGCACCAGTGACAAGTTTATGGAATATTTTGGCATCAATAGCATAGCCGACCTTCCTAGTCCGAAAGAATTTGCGGGAGAAGATAATAGCATAGGAGGAGAAGAAATGTCAGCTGATTGAATCTGCCCTTAGTTATAAATTCAAATAGCCGACTTTATTTAATGACAATCATTTTTTGATCTATTTACTTCCCACCAGATTACTATAATTGATGTATTTTTGAGGTTCGTTTTTTCTGAAAGGAAAAATATTTTAAATCAACATCCACCTTTAATACAGTAGCGATACTGAATTGTATGCCAAAGCGCTTTAAAAAAGAGAATTTTAAAGGAGATAATAAAAAGCAAGAGCCTGGGAAAGGTTCAGGAAAAAATATAAGCAGGCAAAAAGAAGAAGGCTATCCTCGCAAATATCAAGTCAAAGACCAATCTATGCGAAAAGATAGGCATAAAAAAGGACAAGAGGCTGGAGCTGCTGCTATCCCTAATTATGAAAAGGCCTTACAGGCCTCCCCTAAAGGAAATTTAAAAAAAGAAAGTGGACCAGATGACTTGATCAGACTTAATAGATACATTGCCAATGCGGGTATATGTTCTAGAAGAGAAGCTGACAATCTTATTGCTCAAGGCGATATTACGGTAAACGATAAGGTAATCAATTCGTTAGGTCATAAAGTCAAGAAGACCGACACTGTTAAATACAAAGGAAAGGTTCTTAAAAGAGAGAAAATGATATATGTCCTTTTGAACAAGCCAAAAGGCTATATCACCACTACCCAAGATCCTAACGACCGCAAGACAGTCATGCACCTTGTGGCTAATGCTTGTGAAGAAAGGATTTACCCTGTAGGTCGTTTGGATAGGAATACCACCGGGTTGCTTCTATTGACAAACGACGGCGACCTTACCAAAAAACTTTCCCATCCTTCCCACAAGGTGAAAAAACTTTATCAAGTAGACCTAGACAAGCCAGTGTCTGATGAAGATTTTCTCAAAATACAGGCAGGAATTACTTTAGAAGACGGAGTAGCAGAAGTAGATGAACTTGCTTTCGTAACCCCCGACAATAAAAGTTTAGGCATAGAGATTCATATTGGTAGAAATAGAATTGTGAGGAGGATATTTGAAAGTTTGGGTTACGAAGTAGTAAAGCTAGATAGGGTAATGTATGCTGGCCTTACTAAGCTGGATTTGCCAAGAGGACGATGGCGCTATTTGACTGAACAGGAGGTGGTCAAGCTTAAATACTTGAAATAATGTCCTCTAGCTATTTTAGTATGTTTAAACGGTAGGATTGACTACCATTAATGGACCTTTAAATGCGCAATAGTAAAAGATGCATATGCCTGAAAGCCCGCAAATGAACATTGAGTTTGAAGATATTAGGCCTTATTATGATAGTGAGGTAGTGGATGTACTGCAACAGTTGATCGTAGATCCATCCTTTTTACGCTTTGTACAGCAAGTGGTCCCTGACTTGGATGAGGATAAAGTCAATCGACTTTTAGAAGATGTAAAGACTATCAGAGGCTTCCAAGAAAAGCTAATGTATCCACTTGCTCATGGTGTGGCACAAAATACTACAGCAGGCATTACCCACTCTGGGTCGGAAAAGCTGAAGCGGGGACAAGGCTATCTTTTTATTTCCAATCACAGGGATATCATCTTGGATTCGGCATTTCTAAACCTGCTTCTTTTTCAGAACAATATGGACACTTGTGAAGTGGCCATTGGGAGCAATTTGCTTATTCAGCCCTGGATAAAGGACCTAGTCCGACTCAATAAGAACTTTATTGTTCATAGAAATGTCCCTGCAAAACAGCTGTATGAATACTCTTTAAAAATATCTAATTATATAAGAAGGTCTATTATCGACCGCCACGTTTCTGTTTGGATTGCTCAAAGAGAGGGCCGTACCAAGGACGGTGATGATCGTACTCAACCTGGATTGCTCAAAATGTTTACTATCAGTGGAAAAAGCAGTGATATGGTGGAGAATTTAAAACCACTTAATATCACACCACTGGCCATTTCTTATGAATATGAGCCTTGCGATTATTTAAAGGCCCGAGAAACCTATATTAAGCAGCAAACAGGTCAATATAAGAAAACTGTGCAAGATGATTTGAAGAGCATGTTGCAAGGAATAGAAAACTATAAAGGCCGTGTACATTTTGCCGTAGGAACTTCTTTGGAGGAGCGCCTGAAAGGAGTAGAATTGCCAACAAATAAAAATGATCTGATTAAAAAAATCGCAGAGCTGATCGATGAGGAGATATATAGGCAATACCACTTATGGCCTACAAATTATGTAGCCTACGACGTGCTTCGTGATGTAGCTCAATATGTCGAAATGTATACGCCTGATGAAAAGGCTAAATTTCTGCAACACGTTGACAAACTTGCTGAAGCAGCAGAAGAACCAACTGCGGCCATTCGGGAGATTATCTTGAAAATATATGCTGCACCTGTAGAAAACAAGTTAAATCAAAAGCGTTAAAGCATGAATATAGATTTAAAAGGCAAAAATGCTATTGTCTGTGGAAGCACTCAAGGCATAGGGTTGGCCATAGCACAAGAGTTGGCAGCCCTTGGAAGCAACGTAGTCTTAATAGCTAGAAATGCTGATAAGCTAAAAGAGGTCGTTAAAACCCTAAATGCTACTGATGGGCAAGCGCACTCCTATTTGCAAGCTGACTTTAATGCGCCGGAGCAATTGCGCAAAGTAATATCGGGCTACTTAAAAACGGCCACAAAGGTGGATATCTTAGTGAATAATACAGGCGGACCTCCGGCAGGGAGTGTTCTGGATGCCACGGACGATGCTTTTTTGACAGCTTTTAATCAGCACCTTATATGCAATCAGATATTGGTGCAGGCGGTGGTGCCTGTTATGAAGAAAGGTAACTATGGCCGTATAATCAATATTATTTCTACTTCGGTTAAGATTCCTATGCCTGGCCTTGGTGTATCCAATACGATTCGTGGAGCAGTGGCCAGCTGGTCGAAAACCCTTTCCCTGGAGCTGGCAGCATGGGGAATTACGGTAAATAACGTACTTCCTGGCCTTACACAAACGGGTAGGCTTGAGAGCTTGATCAAGGGCAAAGCGGAAAGCGCCGGCACCAGTGAAGAGGCTATTCGAAAAGCGATGCTTCAAGATATTCCAGCAGGATATTTCGCTGAACCAAGTGACCTTGCCGCCGCTGTTGCGTTCTTGGCATCCCCCGCTGCTCGCTATATAAATGGCGTCAATCTTCCTGTAGATGGCGGAAAAACCGGAAGCCTTTAGAAGGGCCTACTGAAAAATGCATCAAAAAGACTTGTTGACTTTAAATTGCCTTGGTTTGCCTAATTCACTGTTGTACTTATTCAGTAAGTGCAAGGGTTTTGCATAAAAAAGGCCATTTCTTATGACCCAAGAACGGCCCGTAAGGTCGTTTTCTGGGCTAGTCTCAGGCCCTAGATAAAAGGCTGAAAAATAAATAAGGCGACAATGGAACACTGTCGCCTTATAAGTAAACTCATAAACACGCACTATACTGGCGCTCCTTGCATCTGAGGGGCTACTTCACGGGTTTCGATAAGCTTGGCCACCCTGAACACCTTTTTTTCCTTGTGATTGCAATATCCGCATTTATAAAATTTCATGAGCTCACCAGAAGTTTCTACAGTAGGTGAAGTGATGATTTCTTCCTTGGCTACTCTCAATGTTTGATAACTGCATTCAGGGCAAGAAAGAGCATGCAAATGACCCGCATATTTATCTATCTGCGTATATCCCGTTTCTTCATCTATCCACACATCATAGTCTACGGAGAATATGTTCTCTTCAGCCTGCATACCCTCGTCCAAATGCACGTCTTCCTCTTCCTCGCTAAGTAGTTTCATAGGCTTCCCTGTTTTTGGAGAAATCCTAGGCGTGAAACGCAATCTATGAAGACGCTTTTCGATATAAGAAGGATAATAAACTCTTAGTACGTTTGAAACCGCAACTCCTACGATCAAAGCGAACATGACAGAGACAAAGATGCGCACTATGAACCAAACCAAGTCGGGCTTGGCAACCAATGTGTTGACATAGATGGCTCCTGCAATGATGAGAAATAAGGAACTAATCCACAGCAGGTTGATTTCATTTAGGTTGATGAAGTCGTATTTTTTCTTGTACTCCCGTATAGTAATCAGTTTTACGAAGTAGTAGAGAGCGACCAAAATACCTAGACTTGCTGCTGCTATAGAAGCTATTCGCCCCCAAGTGTTCCAGGCTGCTAAAAAATTGAGTGTATCGTTTTCCATGGCTCCTTTAAATTTTAAGTGATGTAAAAAACATTTTGAATTTAGCGGAAGACTTAATCAAATACCTTTCAAAAAATTACATATGAAGGCAAAATCCACCTTTAAAATCACTAATTTTATTATTAATAACTTTTATTTAAATAATACAATCAGTACGTGTTAATACTATTAAGACACAAAAGGTAACCCTTCTGACAAAGAATATTAGGAATTGTTTTGATATATAGGAATTTGCGGATGATTAATTGACGTAATATTGAATTCGATCCTTAAATTCAGTGAATATTATGATGGTCAATTTTTAACTTAAGCGACTAAATCTTACATCACAAATTTTCTAAGACAAAGCTTGTCATCATTTTGTACAAGTGCAGGGATGTGTTCCCTCCATAGATACCATGGTTGCGGTTGGGGTAGTAGAAAGATTCAAACTGTTTATTATGAGCAACGAGACTATCTACCAGCGCAACAGCATTCTGAAAATGCACGTTGTCATCTCCGGTTCCGTGGATAAGCAAATATTGGCCTGCCAGTTTTTCTGTGTGGTTTAGGGGAGAATAATCGTCATATCCACTGCCATTGAGTTGAGGTGTTTGTAAATATCGCTCGGTATAAATCGTATCATAGAATCGCCATGAAGAAACAGGTGCCACGGCTATCGCTGCTTTAAAGTAATCTGCTCCTAAAAACAGGCAGAGTGAGGACATATAGCCTCCATAGCTCCAACCCCAAATCCCTATCCTTGTATCATCCACGTAACCTAAACTAGCTAAATACTTGGCTGCTTCTATTTGGTCTTCGACCTCATATTTTCCTAGTTGTCCATACGTAATATCTTTAAATCCCTTCCCTCTGCCTCCTGTGCCCCGGTTGTCTACACACACGACAATATAGCCCTGTTGCGCAAGATGCTGAAGCCAAAGTTCCCTGCTGGATCCCCAAGCATTGAGTACGAGCTGTGAACCTGGACCACCGTACACATACATCAAAACTGGGTATCGCTGTTGTGGATCAAAGTCTGTCGGTTTGATCATATAGCCATTTAAGGCAGTTCCATCGGAAATTTTGAAGCTAAAGAACTCCTTGGGTCGCCATTGGTACCTCTCAAGTGTTGCTCTCAGCTGACTGTTATCTTCCAATATTTTAATGCGTTTACCTGAAGGAGCCGTATGAAGGCTAACAGTAAGAGGGGATCGTGCCGAAGAGGCATAATTGATATAATATCGGAAGTCCGGGCTCATATTAATATTATGCACCCCGGCGCTTTCTGTCAACTTTCGGTTGTTTTTACCGTTTAGCCCTACTACATACAAGTGCCTCTCTAGAGGAGATACTGCAGTAGAAGTATAGTATATCAGGTTGTTATTTTCATCGATCCCTAACATTTCTTCGACTTCCCATGCTCCTTTCGTTATCTGTCGCACTAGGCGTCCGTCCATTCTGTGGAGATAAATGTGCTTATATCCATCTTTTTCACTTGTTCTTATAAAATGCTTTTTATCCTGTAAATAGGTGAGGTCATCAGTAAAATTAATATCGACATATGTTTTGCTTTCTTCCGTCAAGACGACCTTGGTAGTGCCTGACTGAATATCGCCATGCAGTATTTCTAACTTATTTTGAAGCCTATTCATTCTGATGATGGAAAGCATATCAGATCCTGGTGTCCAATAGATTCTAGGTATATATATGTCTTCTTCTTCACCCAGCTCCATCGCTACAGTTTTTTTATTCTCTAAGTGATAAATCGTAATATCAATTCGAGAATTCTTTTCGCCTGCCTTGGGGTATTTGAAAGTATAGTCCTGTGGATATAAGCCTGTCCACAACTGCATGTTATACTCCTTCACCTCAGTTTCATCAAAAGTATAATAGGCAATGGCCTTCCCATCAGGAGACCAGAAAAAGGCCTTTGCAAATACAAATTCTTCTTCATATACCCAATCGCTACTGCCATGAATGATATGGTTCCACTGCCCATCATGGGTAATGGCATACTCTTTCATAGTGTTTAAGTCTACATAATACAGGTTGTTATTTCTGACAAACGCCACTTTGCTACCATCCGGTGAAAAAGTAGCGTACGATTGTTTGTCCCCCCCAGCCAAGGGCTGGAGTTGGTCGTTTTTCAAGTCATAAATATAGAAGTAGGCTTTGGTAGATCTTCTATAAATGCTCTCCTGTTGTGTAGCCAGCAACACTTTCTGTTCATCTGGGCTAAGTGTATAGCCATCAAATCTAAAAGGAGATTGGCTTTGTGGCAAGATTAATTCTTGGCCATTTACCAAGGTGTCTACGATGTTACCTGTCTCTATGGCATATTGAAGTATGAAGTCTGCTCCGACATTCTGGTTGCTCACCCTAGAAGTGTAAAATTGTCCGTCCTTCATCCAGTTGATGTTGTGTACTGATTTTTGCTGGAAAGTGCCCTTGCTAAATATATCTTCTAAAGTAATAGGGAGTTTCTCTTGAGCGGTGAGCTGTGCAGGTAATGTTAATAGGGGGAGGAATAAGCTCCATATTATCCAACTAAATCTCTTGTCCATATCGTCGTGCAATAATATTATCAGTAATGCCAAGGTGCCTCGCCCTTCTATCGCGTAGAGAGCATGGCAATTTAAAATTAGGGAAGTATTATGAAAACAAGTATTAAAATGGCAGTCTTTTTTGAAAATGTGGAATGCTTCTTGTAAGCGGTCATAATTATTTTGGGGTGGCTCCAACCAAAGGATGCAATACCGTGTCTTGAAAAGTGACATTGGATAAACAATACGGTTGAAATGTGGTAATGTATTGTAAGGATAACAGGAAAATATGGCAAAGCAATCATTTAGTACGTTGATCAATCAGCCCGAGCAGCCTGTGTTAGTAGATTTCCATGCCACTTGGTGTGGACCTTGTCAGACTTTGGCCCCTATAGTGGAGGAATTTGCCAAAGAGATGAGCGGAAAACTCAAGGTAATAAAAGTTGATGTTGATAAGAATCAAGCAGCGGCATCGAAGTATAATATTCGAGGCGTTCCGACGTTGGTTCTGTTCAAAAATGGCAAGATCGTATGGAGGAAGTCAGGACTAATGACAAAACGTGACCTAGCCTCAGAGATAAGAGGGCATCTTTAAGATGTATTTTATAGCAACTATATTTTTAACTATAATTAAGATTAACCAAACAATTTATTCTTATGAACAAGTTTTTTAATTACATTTTTGCGTTGACGGCAATTGCAGCTTTAGGATTTATGTCCTCTTGTAGCGATGATGATGAAACACCGGGACTTAATGGTCCTTCCATAAGCCTATCAACTGTAGACGGTGAGCATGAAAGTGATTTCACAGGTTATGTAGGAGATTCAGTAGGGTGGACGATCACTGTAAATGCCCCTGCAGGCTTCAATACTTTGAACATATATAGACAAGAGGATGGAGTAAAAGGAAGCCCAATTAAGACTTTCTCTAAAGTTTCAGGTACTACACCCACAAGCTTTGAAGAAGATTATGGGTACACGATCGGAAGCGATGACATTGGTAACACTGTTTACATCGTTTTTGAAGCGGTAGATGAAGAAGGCAGGATAGCCACACTTGATTATCAAGTGAAAGCAGAAGAAAAACCTACCATCAAATACGAAATGACGTTGCTTTATGCTCCTAATGACAATAAGGCGTCTAAAACATTCTTTAGCACCAATGATGGGCAAACTTACTCAATGAATGATGTTTTAGGAACTGCCGAAGCTGTTTCGGCCAAAATAGACTTTGGGTATTTTTATGGTACAACCTTCAAAGCTACACTTGCTTCACCTGACCAGTACCCCCTAGATGATTATGGCCAAGCTGGTTGGAATGTGCGTAATGCCACCAAAATCAAAAAGACGGATCTATCTGCAGCCGCATTTATAGAAATAGAAAATGATGTTGAGGCAATTAACCAAGCTTTTGATGATGCAGAGTTCGGTACAAACGAAGGCCAAGCAAGGGACTTGACAGTTGGTGAGGTTTTAGCATTCGAACTGGTTTCTGCTAAAGGAAATAAGAGGGGATTGATAAAAGTGAATGGTATTGAAGGAACGACCGGAACTGATGCCCACATTAAGTTGGACGTAGTTGTAGTAGACTAATTACTTAATATATCTATCAAAAAAGGCTCCCTTGGGAGCCTTTTTGATTTCTGTTACTTGTACTCCCATTCGTATAATTTATTGCCTACTTCAGAGCTGCAATGTGGTTGAAGTTATATAGTTTAGGGTTTGAAGTTCAATCCCTTCGAGGTTGTTTTCGGTTGCTCTTTAGGGTTATTCGTGTTGAAACCTTTCGGGCTTTCTGGATCCCATTGCCAGCAGAAAACTTCCAAAGTTTTGGTTCATCATGCGTTTTTAGCCAGTCCTCAACGTCAGGATCACATATAGCTTTTCGCTGTTGGAGTTAGAGAAGTCGGAAGTTTAGTCAAAAATCCTGTGTCTGAAATCTTGAACTTTAGATCTTTGCGAACACTGCGTTCGTCTTTGCGTCCGCGGCGTGAAACCCATCCAACTTTTCGGCTATTAACCAACAAGTTCCCTACGGGAAGACAAGGCGGGTGTGGTTATGTTCTTTGCCTACTGCCAATCTCTTATCTCTACTATCTAAAATCTGGCGTCCAAAATCTTAAATCTTACGCCTTTCTTCCCATTTTACCTATTATTTTGTATTCAACCGCCCTTTTTAATTATCTTTGCGGCCATGGCAAAGAATGAGAACTTAAAAGAAGAGAATAATCTTCTAAAATCGATTATAGCGCATGCTAAGGAATACGGTTTTGTGTTCCCCTCTAGTGAGATCTATGATGGCTTGCAGGCTGTTTATGATTACGGCCCTTATGGTGTAGAACTCAAAAACAACCTGAAGCGCATATGGTGGGAGTGCATGACACGCCTCAATGAAGACGTGGTGGGCGTAGACTCTTCCATTTTTATGCATCCGACAATTTGGAAGGCCTCGGGACACGTAGACAGCTTCAACGATCCGATGTTAGATAACAAGGATTCTAAGAAGCGGTATCGTGCCGATGTGCTGTTAGAAGAACATGCTGCCGAGCTGGAAAAGAATGGGGAGACTGAGCGAGCACAAAGAGTCATTAAAGAAATGGCAAGGCTACTAGACAGTGAAGACCTTGCTGGAGTGCATGACTTAATCGTGAGTGAAAACATTAAATGCCCTATCTCGGGCACATCCAATTGGACAGAGGTAAGGCAATTTAACCTCATGTTTGCTACACAGATAGGAGCACTTGCTGGAGAATCGGCTACAGTTTATCTGCGTCCCGAGACGGCCCAAGGCATCTTTGTCAACTTTTTGAACGTTCAGAAGTCGGCCCGAAAAAAAATACCCTTCGGGATAGCACAAATTGGCAAGGCTTTCCGAAATGAAATTGTTGCAAGACAGTTCATATTCAGGATGCGTGAATTTGAGCAAATGGAAATGCAGTTTTTCATTCGCCCTGGAGACGAAATGCAGTGGTATGAGCATTGGAAAAATATCCGTATGAACTGGCATAAGGCCTTGGGTGTTCCTGCAGAAAAACTGAGAACCCATGACCATGAAAAATTGGCGCATTATGCCAATGCAGCGCTTGATATAGAATATGAATTCCCTTTTGGTTTCAAAGAAGTGGAAGGCATTCACTCTCGAACCGATTTTGACCTGGCCAATCACCAAGAATTCTCAAAGAAGAAGCTGCAGTATTTCGATCCTGAATTGAACAAGAGTTATGTGCCGTATGTGGTTGAAACATCTGTAGGAGCCGACAGGCTCTTCTTGATGATCTTGTGCAATGCCTATACGGAAGAGGAAACAGGAGAAGGGGAAAGCAAGAAGACAAGAACTTTCCTGAAATTTCATCCTGCCTTGGCACCTATAAAGGCTGCCATATTGCCTTTGGTAAAGAAGGACGGTCTACCAGAGAAGGCTCGAGAGATATTTGAAGATCTGAAATACGACTTCAATCTTATATATGAAGAAGCCCAATCTATCGGAAAGCGCTACACCCGTCAGGATCTTATCGGTACGCCTTTCTGTATTGCTGTAGATCATCAGACCTTGGAGGACAATACTGTTACTTTAAGACATAGGGATACTACTGAACAAGAGCGCCTAAATATAAGTGAGCTTAGGAATAGGATTTTGAAAGAGACTTCTTTCCGAAACATATTTGAAAAACTATAATATGATAGTATTAGGTTCGCTGTGATGTTCGATATGGCCTAACAACATGACCATGCTGATCTGAAAATTGATTTTATGAAAACACCTCCGCATTTGGGGGTGTTTTTTTGTGCCACATCAAAAGAGATTTGCACGTTTCTCCCTTTTTATTCAAGCATACAAGAAACATTATAGGCAGGTTTTGCCTTAATTGTAAAATCACTTGTTTGGTAATTTTGCAACTTAAAGCCCAACTGCGCCGTCTATTTCAGGAGCAAGC
>SMEK01000247.1_pt1 | contig 33951 bp, 38 predicted proteins | sample 2456371 | NCBI WGS metagenome assembly SMEK01 (sample SAMN10132590, study PRJNA489261) | soil metagenome | isolation source: day1 antibiotic-loamy sand soil ammended with composted manure from dairy... | place: USA | collected 2015-04-01
TTTTTGGACACAAAAAGATTAAGTTTTTTTGCACAACAACCATTCATGGATTGTTCCACGTCCCAAGTAGATTGTCAAAGTGAAAAGATCCTTTGACAATCTACTTGGGACGTGGAGAAATAAACCCATGGCTGTTGTGCCAAAAAAATGTGAAGGGGGAAGTGGTTCTGTACCCCATGTTTTACGCTGCTATTCGGCACATTTTTTCGTATTCATCCGGTGTCAAATAACCAATGCTTCCATGAATTCGTTTGCGATTATACCAACCTTCGATGAATTGAAATAACGCAATTCTCGCTGTCTCAAAGCTTTCGTATTTGGTTAGATACACTTCTTCTTTTTTCAATATGGCATGAAAAGATTCAATACAAGCGTTGTCATATGGACATCCTTTTCGACTAAATGACGGAACCATTTCATGTTTTTTTAGTAGTTTTTGAAAGGCTTCACTTGTATATTGTGTTCCTAAATCTGTATGCACGATAAGACCAGGATCGGGCTTTTGATCTTGAATCGCATTCTGAAGTGCTTCCAGCACAATTTCTGTTGTCATGGTACGAGAGAATTTATATCCGACCACTTTTTTTGTATGTAAATCAAGAACGGACGCTAGATAACACCAACCATCACGAAGCGTATGGACATATGTAATATCAGCTACCCATTTTTCGTTGATTGTTGTTGTAGTGAAATCTTGATTTAATACATTTTCTCGTTCTTCTACGGGCTTTTGTGTTGGTGTTGGGCGGAATTTTTTTACAATACATGATTGGATGCCTGCTTGTTTCATCAAACGTTGAACTCGATTGATACTGCCTGTATAGCCTTCTTTTTTTAGTATTTCAAAGATTTTAGGGGCCCCATAACGACCCTTACTTTCTTTATGGATTGCTCGAATTCGTTCAAGCAGTTGTTCGTTGGCGACATGATAGCTATTCGGCTTCTTGTGAAACGATTGATAATACGTACTTTTAGGCATCTTTAAAACACGACACATCATTTGGATTGGATGATGTTCGCTTTCTTTTGTAATCAAGTCAATCAGTTCTTGCTCATCTATTTTCTCGCGAATATGGTCATAGCCTTTTTTAAGATTTCGATCTCCTGTTTTAATCGAAGATTTTCCTTTTGAATGGCTTCTATATCAGCCAAAGTTAATTCCTGTTCACATTCAATTGGAGAGAGTTGCTTAATCCATTTATAAATTGTTACTTCTGAAACACCATATTCGCTAGAGAGTTGACTGACTGGAGTGCCTGAGCGATAAAGCTCAACTACTGTTTGTTTAAATTCTTGATTATACCGTTTTTGACTCATGATTCGGACACAACCTTTCGTTAGTTTAATATTAATGACTTAACCAAGTTGTGTCCATAAATCTATACTACATCTAATTATTCTATTTAGAATGTAGATTAATAGTAGAATTGATATGTTTTAGTTTGTTAAGTAATTGAGAAAAACCACCAATCAATTTCCTTCCTTTATCTTAACGGAGACCATGTTATCCCCATACAAAGCAAAGTAGAATAAAAGAATAAAAGTATTTGATCTTGCTTTAGAAGAGTATAAATAGATTTTTTTCAACCTTCATATTCATCTATAAAATAACCTATTCTTTTTTATAAAATCTATATTACCATTATTTCCTTAGCTTAGGCGATTAAACTTTTAGTGAATGATCAGTAATAGCTGTCTGTTCTTCAAAGACGAGTTCATAGGCGAACTTTCGTAAAAATCATCCCATTATTCAGGTGGATTCCTCATTCTCAACTGTTTTGCTAGATATTCCTTCCTTATATGAATAATTGTTTCCCTTATTCTTAAACTCTATTTTAATATTATGCATAACAAGCCCTGTACATTTATTTTGTATTTCAGAAATTATATGTATGAATGTGTAAGCGAATAGGTCTGATTTTATACTTAGACATAAAACTATCTACACATATGTCATGGAAGTACTTCTATCATATCGTGTAATTCGTTGATAGATAATAGTGGATTTTTAGAAAACTAGGTTATTATCTAAGGCATGTCTAAAAGTGGATACATATAGATGTAGTACAGAATTTTAATAGGGTTAAATGGGGGGGAGTGACACGTGGAGATATATTTTCATAAAAGAGGAGAACACCTTTATGTTTAAATGGTTGGGATTGAAAGGAGTTAAAACTAAATATGGAACCCATGGTATTGATAACGAATTTGACATTTTTAACCTCGTTGGGTTTTATTTTATGGCGACCAAGAGGAATGAACGAAGCAATACCAGCAACGATTGGGGCAATGATTATTATATTTATTGGTAGTGTAACCTTCCAAGACTTAGGTGAAATAGTGAGTACAGTGACAGATGCAGCAATCACAATATTAGCAACGATTGTAATGGCAATCGTTTTAGAAAGTTTCGGATTTTTCCATTGGGTTGCTGAGAAACTAGCAGCACTAGCTAAAGGATCTGGGGTTCGTTTGTTTTGGTACGTCAACTTACTCAGTTTTTTAATGACGTTATTTTTTAATAACGATGGGAGTATTTTAATCACAACGCCGATATTAGTTATGTTGTTAAATAATATGGGTTTGAAAAATCACCAAAAAATACCTTATTTACTTTCGGGGGCATTAATCGCTACAGCATCAAGTGCTCCTATTGGGGTTAGCAATATTGTAAACTTAATTGCCCTGAAAATTGTTGATATGGATCTCTATTTACACACAGCTATGATGTTTTTTCCTGCAACTATTGGACTATTGTTTTTGGCTTGGCTGTTATTTTTACGATTTAAAAAGCATCTACCTAAAAAAGTTCCTATCAACGTAACCGGCCTAACACTACCTTCTTACCATCCACTTAAACCTGAAGTGATGCAGCATTCCTCAAATAAAGAACGAACAAAGTTAATGAGAAATATATTAATTTTTGTATTTGCTGTCCGTTGTAGTTTATTTGTAGCTTCCTATTTCAACATCCCCATTTCAATCATGGCCATTATCGGTTCTGTCGTTTTGCTTGGATGGAGGTGGGTAAAGTTAAACACCTCTCCGACTGACATGCTGAAAAAAACGCCTTGGTATATTATTCTATTTGCCTTCAGTATGTACGTCATAATATACGGATTAAATAACATTGGCTTAACAGATGTCCTCATTCAAATAATAGAGCCACTTATGTCGGGTAGTTTACTGTTAGCAAGTATTTTAATGGGAAGCTTAATGTCTATCTTATCAAATATATTTAACAATCATCCCGCTTTAATGGTAGGTACACTGACCTTAACAAATATGGATTTGTCACCACTTGAGTTGAAAGTAGCATATTTGGCCAGTGTTATTGGAAGTGACATGGGATCATTATTATTTCCAATCGGGACCTTGGCAACATTAATGTGGATGCATATCATTCGAAAGGGTGGGATTAAATTTAGCTGGTGGCATTATATAAAGGTAACGCTAATCATAATCCCAATTGCTACAATTTTTACGTTGGTACTTTTATACTTCTGGGTCTCTTGGATTTTTACTGGAGCGTTACAATGATTTTCGTAGGATAAAGGAGATGTTGGAATGAAACATGACCTTGTTGATTTGATTGGCAAAGGTCTTGAGATCGAAATATCAGGATCAAAGCTTTGGAAAGGTATTCTTGTCGATGCAGGACAAGATATTCTCGTCATTTTTCATAGTGAAAAAAATGAATTTCTCTATATTCCCTTTTTACATGTTCAACGTATACGAGAATTAAATGAGATAGAAATAGAAAGTTTTCTGGAACCACCTTCTGAAAAACCAATTGAATTAGAATCCGTATCATTTAGAAAAATCTTAATGAATGCTAAGGGGGTATTTGTACAAATATTTGTTACTGGCAACAAAGCGATTCACGGCTATTTAACAAGTATTATGAATGATTATTTTGTATTTCATTCACCAGTTTATAAGACGATGTACATTTCAATGAATCATGTAAAGTGGTTGATTCCATACCCTCATAATACGACCCCCTATTCTTTAACAAATCAAAATCAATATTTCACACCTCAAATCGCAACATTATCCAGATCCTTTGATGAACAGTTAAAAAAGTTTATCGGCAAGTTAATTATTCTAGATGGTGGTCACAATAAAGATAAAATTGGCTTATTACAAGATGTCCGAAATAACAAAATAGCTTTAATAACAGCTGAAAGTAACACGATGTACTGGAATTTAACTCATATTAAAACGGTTCAGTTTCCTTAAATAGGTTCTCTATCTCTATTAAAACATGGGCATAAACATATTTTTTACGCAATAGGTGATAGTTTAGTTGTTTTTTTATAAGGCACATATACTGTCAGTACAAGTGCATAAAAAAATTGAAAGGAGTTTCCATATGACGAAAACAGACTTCTTAGAAAATTTAATAGGCAGAGAAGTATATATAAACGGAAATGCAAATAAGAAGGGTCCGGATGCCCTATCAGGTACACTGTTAGATTGTAAAAAGGACTACATGGTTGTTTATACAGATAAAGGTGTCCAATATCTCCGTCGTGATCATATTAAAACAATTGCTGAAAACTTTAGTAACAGTAATAATCAACAGAACAATAGTAATGATGATGTAGAGTTTCTCAAGGCAAATAGCTTCCATGACCTATTAAAAAAATCAAGATATAAATATTGTGTTGTCAGCTCTGGCGGTCCGAACAAAGTCCAAGGCATTTTAGAAGATGCAGATGAAAACTTTGTAAGCATTGTAACTGAGGATGAATATGTACGGCTACCGCTATTCCATGTAAGAAGTATTAATTTTTCAGTACAAAACAATAACAAGAATGATAAAAACAATAAATAATATCAACGTTATTATAAAATGACAGGAGGATGTAAAATGTCGGAAAGAAGTTCAAATGGGAATTCTAAAAAGAAAAAAGTCGAAAAAAATAACTATGCGTCTTTATTGAATCAATATGTGACAATGAATGGAAATGGTCCAGAAAAAATTGAAGGTGTTTTATTAGGGGTAGGCAAAGAACACGTCGCATTAAAGTCTGATAATGGCATCATGTATTATAATTTAAGACACATTAAAAATATTTCGAATAATTTTCAAAACAATTCAAATGATACTACCTATGAATATGAAGTAGAAAGAGTCAATAGTTTTAAAGATGTGCTAAAAAAATTCCGTCATAAATGGGTAAAAATTAATGGTAGTAAAAAAGACGCGATTGAAGGATTCCTTAGTGAGGTTTTCGATGATCATGTAGTGATGATTAACAATGGAGAAGTATTTTATGTATTAATTTATCATATTAAAAATATTACTGAGGCAACAAAAAGCAATGACAATAATAATAACAATAATAATAACACACAACAACAATCCAATCAAAATAAAAATCAATCTAGTGAAAAACAATCTAATCCAAGTAGAAGAGCAGACTTCATCTTCAATAATCGAAATTTATTCAGACTATAAAATAAGCAAAATTTTAAGTTGTTTCCTCATTATAATTAAGAATACAAAAATAAGGCTCTGTATGAAACGTTTAAAGAGTATTCGGTACTCGATTATTATTCAGAGCCTTATATTGATGAATTTTATAGGCGGCATGTATTGTTACAGATCATCGAAAGGGGGGAATACACTTGAAAGATTTTAAGCAGTTTATCGGTAAGAACATGTATTTTAAATTGAACGGTGAAAATTCATTTGTCGGACGACTTGTCGATGCAGGAAATGATGTTGTTGTTATTTTTAATGGAGAAGATTTTGTCTATATATCTTTATATCATGTGCATAATTATCGTGTCTTAACAGATGTAGATTCAGAAATTCAAGAACCAAATTATCGTCCGACTATTCAAGATGAGTTACCGACGATTTCATTAAGGAAAATTGTGACGGCAGCAAAAGGAACTTTCTGTGAAGTTTATGTTGTAGGTAGATATCCAATTCAAGGATATATTAAAAGTATTATGAACGATTACATTGTATTTTACAGTCCAGTATATAAAGATGTCTACATCTCCTTCCGCCATTTAAAATGGTTAATTCCATATAATGCTTCAGAGACACCTTATGGTTTAGACTATGTGAAACTTTCTGCACCTGTACACAATCAGCCGCTATCAAGAACCCTAGAAGATCAGTTAAAGAAATTTATTGGAAAGTTAGTTGTTTTTAACTTTGGTGATCATGAAAATAAGATTGGTCGGTTATGCAGCGTTGAAAATGGACAAATTGAAATTATGAAAGCAAGAATGAGTAATTCTTATTTAAATATAAACCATGTCCAAACAATTCATTTTCCATAGGTTTGATGATGATAAAACGACTGTATAATGAATCGTTAAAAAATAAGAAGGGAAGAATTGTAGACGCGTTCTCCCCTTCTTCTTGATAACTTAGAACTACTTTTAATGCGAAGTTGAAAGATTACTATTTCTTAATCCTAATTATATTATTTTAATAAATTACCACCAAAATCTTCTTCTACGACATTCGCAACGTCCAGTACCTCTGCGTCCAGTTCCGCCTCTGCCAGTCCCTCTTCTACCAGTGCCTCTTCTACCTGTTCCATGGTAGTGGTGATTGTAATGATCGTGGTAGTGATGGCCATGATGACGGTGCCCATGATGATGTCCAGTACCTTTTCCAGTTCCTTTTGGCAATAAAAAGACCTCCTTTTTTTAATAGAACTTCCTTATTAATAAATAAGGTGGGTTATACTATACGATATGAAATGATTGATTTCGTTGATTATACTCTTGTCCGTAAAGTTAACAATAATTTATTAATAGAACTCGAAATTATTGATCGTCATTGTTTAAAATTTTTAGCATCTTTTCTTGGAATCATTACATCTAGTTCCTTTACGTCCAGAACCCTTTCTACAGCAATTTTGACGTCCGGATCCCTTTCTACAACAACATTTACAATTAGATCCTCTTTTGCAACGACATTTACGTCCAGTGCCTTTCCCCGTACCTTTTCCCGTGCCTTTTCCGTGTTTTTTACCAGTACCCTTTCCAGTGCCTTTACCAGTGCCTTTACCAGTGCCTTTACCAGTGCCCTTTCCAGTACCTTTCCCCGTACCCTTTCCGGTGCAAGATCCTTTTTTTCCTGAGAAAATAGTTTGTGTTAATAATGAATCAAGCCCTTTACTCTCTGCCTCTTTTATTAAATCTAGTACATTTGTGCTACTCAATTCCTTTCCCCTCCTTTAGAAACATCATCCTTTACAATAAAGGTACTATATAATATGGAATTGTTTTGTTGGTTGTATAAACTCTTGTCCATTTTTAGAAAAGTTAATATCAATTCTTTTAAACAAGACATAAAATGCAGTAACTATGAATAAAAGGGGAATAGTTGATGACACATGATATTCCTAAACTTAACCTGTTGATTAAAAATAGGCATTTAAGGAGACTGCAAAACGATGTTTGGAATGAAAGACTCCTCCCCTCTAAACTCGTGATAGATCACTATAAGTTTGATAGTGGGGTAACGTATCGGGGAGATCATGTCCGAACTTTCACAAAAAAATCTTATCGCGTTGGTTTTAAACAATATAATGAAGTTTTTCAAGGTAGTGAAATTCATCTAAATGCTGAATATCGTGACCCCTCGCTCATTCGTAATAAGCTGTCCTTCGACTTTTTTCATATAATAGGTGGACGTGCACCAAAAGCTCAACATGTTTTTCTTGAACTAAATGGAAAGTCACAAGGTATTTACTTACTAATTGAATCTGTTGATCGCCATTTTCTAAAGAACCGAAATTTACCTGATGGCCCAATATTTTATGCGACAACAAATAAAGCAACTTTTTCTTTATTTACAGCAGAAAACGAACCAAAAAAGTCACTACTTTCTGGGTATGAGTTAAAAGAAGGCAAAGAGAAGGATTTTGAAGACTTAGAGCAATTTCTGATAACACTCAATACGTATCCTCGAGAAGGATTTGGTCAGGAAATTGCAAGATATGTCGATGTACAAAAATATTTAACTTGGCTTTGTGGCATTGTATGTACACAAAATTTTGATGCTTTTATTCATAACTATGCATTATATAAAAATCGAGACACGGGTTTATATGAAATTATTCCGTGGGATTATGATGCTACATGGGGGAGGGATTGGGATGGTTTAAAAATGGAATATGATTATGTCCCGATAGAGGGATATAATACCTTGACTGCTCGGATACTTGATGTAAAACAATATCGTGAGCAATATCGCGATATGCTTGAAGAAATATTAAAAACGACTTTTACTACTGAGCGACTAGAACCAATCATTACTAATTTAATGAATCAAATAAAACCATATCTTCCATTTGATCCATATATTAATAGATTTTCAAATAAAAAATTAATGCAAGAACGAGACTATATTTTGCAGTTTATTGAAGATAGAAATCAATATCTTCGTGACGGATTAAAGAGTCTAACTTGAAAGGAGGAATAATGTTGAGACCAATTGTAGTAAAAGATACCAAAAAATATGGTAGAGGAGTTTTTGCCACACGTCTAATTAAAAAAGGTGAATTGATAGAAAGTGCACCGGCCATTATTATCCCTATGGAAGAATGGGAGAATATGAAAGATAGCATTCTATCAAACTATGTTTTTCGCTGGAAAAAAGATAAAGCAATCGTACTAGGATACGGTCTATTATATAACCATTCTTATTCCCCAAACGCATATTATATTACCAATTTCGATCATTATTCAATCGATTTTTATGCAAGAAGAGATATTCATAAAGGGGAGGAGATAAAGGTAAATTATAACGGGGATCCATTAGATCAGACACCAGTATGGTTTGATGTAATTGAATTCAAAAGAACAAACTTCATTAAAAAATGGGCCTATTAGTCTTTATGGATAGGCCCTAATCACATTTTTATAATTTTATTCTTTCGACTGCGTATAATCCATCCAAGTAATAATTTCTGGTGTATATAACAAGGCTGAATTAATTTTCTCTTCTAACGTTAAGTTTTCTTCCTGTCGTAAGTCTTGTTGTTGATCACGTTCTTTTTTGGTTCGTTTTTCCAAAAGTTCTCCACCTTTCTATAAATGTCCTACGATTATTAGTCTTTCGTTTAGGTGGAAAAATAATCACAAAATTTTACGAAATTCATCTATAATGTTCGTTCGAATTTTTTTGGTGCTTTCTTAAAGCGATATAAGTAACGCCAATAAATAAAAAGATCATGACAACTGATAAAGCACTTGCATAAATGGCGGCTTTTGATTCGCCTCCAGGGCCACCATATTCAGAATGGGCAGTATGGGAATCGTGTGAACTAGTAGCAGGATGATCTTGATGTTCTCCATGATGAAGTGGTTCATTATCCTCATTTTCCGAATGATTTGCAACAATGATGTCACCTTGATTGTGATGATTTATTGTTAATATCATTTCATCATTTATACGATATGTGTTTTCTTGATCTTTCATTTGAGCAAAAGTCGTCGAATTAGGAGAAACAAGTAAGATTAATGTTAGCAAAAAAAAGAGTGTCATAAATTTTCTCAAGAGTATCTCTCCCTTTATTCATTATTCATCTAACTGTACATATTTTAACATGTTTTCTTCATGGATTTTCTAACATATTTGTGTCCTTTTTCATTGCACAAATGTATATCATTGCATGTTAGAATTGGGGTGATGATAATATAAATGAACTGATCTTTTATTGAGGAGTTGAGAGCAGTTAATCGTTAAACCTAAAAGAAAAAATGATTAAAGATATGTGCGGTACGGTCTCTTATAAAAAGATTTTTCCTTAATATCTATTGGACAAACGAAATCCGTACAAATGATTAAAATGGTTGCCAGAGGTACAATTAAAGAGAAGATTTACAACTCACAGAAGCAGATGTATTTGAAAAATAAACAAATTAGTAAGCTCTTTAATCCATTAGATATAAATGGCAGGGAGCGATTGAGGTGTTTCTGCTGGGAGCCTCGAGGTGGTGCCCAAACTTGCCTGCGGAAAGTTAGCGGTGCTACCTGCCAGATTGCATTTGTTTTTTGACGCTATATTCTTAATGTGTATACGCTTTCAATATTTAATACACTACTTCATTATTATTTTTTATATCCACATTTTTATCAGGGAACAATAAGCTAAATACAATACCAAAAAATGCTGCAATAAAGAACGTTGTAAAACGTGACGTTATGATTTCTTCCAATGGCGTACTAATCCATAGGATGGTGGCTAAAAAACCTGAAATAATCGTGGCGATTACACCTACACCTGAGTATTTTTTCCAGAAGAATGTCATTAAAATTGCTGGGGATAATGTACAACCGATTCCTGCCCATGACCAGCTTACAATGAGATAGACTAAAGAATCTGATACAAGTGCAATAATCATCCCAACAATCCCGAAAAAGGCAACAGATATTCTTGATAACCAGAGCAGTTGTTTTTCCGTAAGTTTTATCCCCATCGCTTTATGTATAATATCTTCAGTAACGGAACTAGTTACGACGAGAATCTGTGAGTTTGCTGTAGTGATAATTGCAGCTAACACTCCGGCTAGAATAATTCCGGCAATCCATGGGGGCATTAATTGTAGGATCATTGTTGGAAGAATGGTTTCAACATCTGCGAAAGATCCTTGATCATACATTGTAATTGCCGCTATACCAATGGAGAATGCACCGGTATAAGCAAGAAATGTCCAAATGGTGGCGACAGTTGTTCCCATATTGGCTTCTTTTTCGTTTTTTAATGCCATAAATCGCGCACTAAGCTGGGGTTGGCCGCCTAAAAATCCAAAAAACCATGAAAAGTTATTGAAAAATAAAACGCCTATCGAAAATCCTGTTAATCCGCCGAACCAAGAGTTAAATTCACTACCAGCCTCGGCTAAAGATTGGCTAACCGATAAATCATTTGTGGCGATATAAATGAAAGCTATAATGGGTAACCCCACTAATGTAATTAACATCATAATACTTTGAATCATATCCGTCCAAACGACAGAGATAAAACCTCCTGCAAAAGCGGTAAAAATAATGACGAACGTGGCAAGGATCACACCTGAAATAAAAGGCAATTCAAAGGTTGTAAATAACAGTTTTCCTGCTCCTGCCATTTGCGCACCGATGTAGAAGATCATCATTCCAGATATTAATAACCCTGCCAACCAACGAATGATCTTGGCTTTATCTCCGAATCGTACAGCTAAATAATCTGGAACTGTTAATACTTTATATTTTTCTTGTTCACGCATAAATCGTTTTGCTAAAAATAGCCAGGAAAAAATGATTCCAACAGCAATTCCAATGGCAACCCATATTCCTGCAAGCCCAGTTGTAAATACGAAACCTGTATATCCTAACAACAACCAGGCTGATTCACCGGTTGCCCTTTCTGAAAATGCCAAAGCCCATCCTGGTAACTTTTTCCCACCTAAAAGAAAGTCTTCTTGGTTCCTAACCTTTTTACTTAGCGTAAATCCAATAATAGAAATTACAACGCAATACAATAAAAATTCAAATAAGATGATATTCATTTCATTCCTCCTTTTATTTTGACTTAACTGTCAACGTATGAGCTCATATAATTCTAGTTTTATATTCAGAATATTCGGATATATAAATTTATTTTTATGTATCTTATCCAGTCTGTCTATAGGCAAAACAAACAAATAATAAGATATATCAATTGTTTGAACGAGGAATTTTCCACTATCTTAAAGGGAAAATTGAGAGGAATCGAAGGTTTTCATATTGTATAATTTGCATAAATATGAAATACAATAAAAATATAAAAGACTTTCATAACCGTTATGGTAAGTTTCTAGCTTTTTATTAACTTGTTTGGAAGTTTTCGTAATATTTTAGGACAAGATATAAAAGAAGACAATGGTCAAAAGATTTAATATTAAGACCAGTGATCGTTTCTATTTTTTGGAGTCGGTAAATTAACGTATTGCGATGAATATATAGTTTTTTAGCTGCTTTTGACATATTCATATTCGTATCACAAAAGGTAAGGAAGGTTTTCGCTAATTCTGTAAAGTGATCATCTTCTGTTAAGGACTTTAACCGAATTAATAATTTATTAAAAAAATTCGTTTCTATATAACGAGGAAGGATTTCTAATAAAATTTTCCAGTTATAAAAGCTATAAATTCTAGGTTTAATACCTAATGATTTTCCATAGTTTAAAAGTCTTTCAGCTTCTTGATAGGAGTGATAGATTTCTTCAATCGAATGTCGCCAATTCCCAACGGCAACTGCTATATTTTTGATTCCTAGTAAATGAGAATGGCTCATCAACTGATTGCTTTGCTTTTCAAAGTGGCTAATAAAGTCTAAATAATCTTCCTCACTTAACAACGGTTTTAATAAGATAATTCTTTCCGCATGAAGAAAAGTAAGAAGTACATTTTCATTACATTGATATGTTGTCTTTATTAACTCTAGTAACTTATTTTTTATTTCTTCAGATTGAACGTTCTGTTCGAGCCACATGGAATCCAATATATCGATGACGATACAACAATACTTAGAATCAAATTTAATGTTAAACATATTACAATACTGTTGAATTCGTTCTCTATTTGGTTGTTCATTTAACAATACGTATTGAGCAAAGGTTTCTAAAGTTTTTTTATGCATATATTTTGTTTGATTTAATACAGTATCTTGCCACTGCATTTCCACATATCGCTTAATTAACTGTGCATAAGGCTTTACTTGATCAGGGGGACCGATTATTCCTAAAACTCCTATTATTTTATGATTAAAATTTAATGGAACAGCAATGCCTGGAAGAACATTATCCATATCTTTAACCCGTTCTTCTTCAAAAACGATCGGTCGATTTTTCTTAATCACTTCTTTTGATGGAGAGTGAATTGTCCCGATTCGTTCTGGAATTGTTGAACCAATAATATTCCCTTCTTCGTCACTTAAACTGATCGGAAAAGGTAAAATATCAGAAGCTGCATTCACTACTTTTTGTGCAAATTGTACAAAAAACTTCATGCCATTTCCTCCTTGTTTCTTTATAAAACCTAACATTATAATACAATGGCATTTTAATTCTGAAAATAAAAAATATTTAATTTTTTAGTCAATTTGTATATAGAAAAATGAACGGAGAATGTTTATAAGTAAAATGAAGGATTCCCTTACTCTTCTTTAAAAAGGAGGTATATTTATTGTACCAAACCGATATTATTATTGTTGGCGGAGGCGTAATAGGTTCTAGTATTGCATATAATTTGTTAAATGATGGTTATTCAGGTGATATTACGATTTTTGAAAAAGATGCAAGCTATGAATATGCATCGACACCTAGAAGTGCTGGAGGTATTAGACAACTGTATACGACACCGATTAATGTACTGATTAGTCGTTATAGTTTAAGAAAATATTTAACGTTTGCAAACGATATGGCAGTAGGTTCGGAAAAAGCCGAAATAGATTTTAAACAGAGAGGGTACTTGTTACTTGGAAATAAGAAGAACATAGAGTTTTTAAAGAAGCAGCATTTGATGCAAAAAGAACTTGGTGTTCCTTCGGAAATTCTCACAAAAGAAGAAATGCGAGATATCATTCCTGAATTGAATGTTGAAGATTTAGAAGGTGGTCTATATTGTAAGGAAGATGGTTATCTAGATCCTTACTCCGTTTTACAAGGTTATGTACGAAAAACGAAACAGCTTGGGGGAAAATATGTATATGAAGAGGTAGATACCATTTTACGTGATGATGAGAAGATCATAGGCGTTCGTTTAAAAAACGGCGATGAGTTCTTTGCCCCCATAGTCATTAATTGTGCTGGGGCCTGGGCTCCGAAACTAAGTAAAAAAATGGGACTACCTATTCCGGTTGTTCCCTTAAAAAGAATGATTACTGTTTTTGATATTGCCGTTCCCTTAAAGAAGAAAACACCTTTAACTGTGGATCCAACAGGTGTGTATTTTCGTCATGAAGGGGAAGCTTTCATTACAGGATTTGCAGAAGAGGTAAAACCAGGAATTGATTTTCATTGGAATCGTTCGCTTTTTGAAGACAAACTATGGCCTATTTTAGCTGACCGTGTCCCAAATTTTGCACAGGCTAAAGTTGTTCGTGGTTGGTCTGGTCTTTATGATCATAATACAAAGGATCAAAATGCGATTATTGGTCAACATCCAGAATTGCGAGGATATTATTTGGCCTGTGGTTTCAGCGGCCATGGCATGCAACAAGCCCCGGCAATCGGGAAAGCGTTATCCGAATTTATTCGTCTAGGTAGATACGAAACGTTGGATTTATCACCATTATCTTTTGAACGATTTGCAAAAAATGAATTAGTTATGGAAGAAGGAGTTTACTAGATTAAAATTATCTTTCCATTAGGAGGAGAGAAAAATTTGTTATTTTTAAATCAGTGGGATATGAAAGAAGCTATGACAATGAAAGAAACTATAGATGCAATCGATCTTGCATATAAGATATATGAATCTAACAATTTTCAAATGCCTACACGGATGCAGGTCATTGAAGGAGAAAACACTTTAGTTTTAATGCCTTGCATGACCTCTAGCGCAATAGGGACTAAACTTGTTACTGTCTTTCCAAAAAATACTTCAGTTCCCACTTTACATAGTTTAGTAATTTTGAACAGTAGTGATACAGGAGAAATTAAGGCGATTCTTGATGGAAGTTTTTTGACAGGATTTCGTACCGGAGCGATTGGCGGATCAGCAGTGCGACATTTAGCAAAGGCAGATGTACAATCGTTAGCTGTAATCGGTACAGGAGTTCAAGGCTTATATCAAGCAATTGCTGTATGTACAGAACGGTCTATAACAGATATTTATTTGTATAACCGTACCAATGAGAAAATACCTCCATTTATTGAGCAATTGAAACAGTGGATTAAATCTTCGGTTAATTTTCATACATGTCAAACTGTTGAAGAAGCTATTGAAAATGCAGAAATTGTTGTGACAGCGACCACATCAGAAAAACCTGTATTGCCTGATAAACAAGAATTATTAATAGGGAAATTGTTTATTGGTATCGGCTCTTTTCAGTCTACGATGCGCGAGTTTCCTGATTCCCTCTATAAAGTAACTAAGCAAATCATTGTTGATAGTGAAGATGCCGTAAAAGAATCTGGTGATATCATTATGCCATTAAAACATGGCTGGATTGATGAAGGTTCTATAATTACGATGTCTCAATATCTATATAAAAAAGGAAAAAGGAACAATGATGGAAATAGTGTTGTATTTAAATCAACTGGTATGGCCCTCTTCGATGTTGTGACGGCAAATATGATTTATCAACGAGCAGTGAAAAAGGGACTTGGTACGAAACTAAATTTGGCATAGTTTTAAAGAGTATAGGTGGGGATGAACTTAACTTTTTGGGGGGGAGTTTGATGGATGGTTATCTTTGGGCATCGGAACGGATAAAAACATTACCTCCGTATATATTTTCTGATTTTGAAAGAAAAAAGGTTGAGCTCCAGGCCAAAGGAGTCGACGTTATTGACTTAGGAATTGGTGCGCCCGATTTACCAACACCAGATTTTGTTTCTGATGTATTAAAAGAAGAAGCGAAAAAACCAGAAAATCACCGTTATTCTAGTTACAAAGGTTGCCGAGAGTTTCGACAGGCGGTCAGTGAATTTTATGAAAAAAGGTATGGGGTAAAACTGGATCCGGAAACAGAGGTGCTAACATTAATTGGATCAAAAGAAGGAATTGTTCATCTTATTCAAGCGATGATCAATCCCGGCGAAAAAGTAATTATACCTGACCCTGGTTATCCAGTTTATCAAACAGCGGTTCATTTGGCTGGAGGAGAAAGTATTCCTTTGCCATTAGATGAAAGGAAAGGATTTGTCCCACAATTTGAACGCTTAAAAGAAGCGGATATCAGGGATGCAAAACTCATATTTTTAAACTATCCGAGTAATCCAACTGCTGCTACTGTAGAACTTGATACATTTAAGAAAGCGATTACCTTTGCTGGTGAACATAATATCTTCCTTGCTCATGATGCGGCTTATGACCTTGTTACATTTAACGGATACAAAGCTCCAAGTGTTATGCAAGTGCCGGGTGCAAAAGATATTGCGGTGGAATTTGGTTCTTTATCAAAAAGTTATAACATGACAGGATGGCGAATTGGATATGTAGTTGGTAATAAAGAAGTCGTTCATTTGTTGACGACATTAAAAAGTAATGTAGATACTAGCCAGTTTTTGGCTATTCAAAAGGCTGCAGCTGCAGCATTAAAAAGCGATCATTCTGCTGTACGTCAAAATAATAACATTCTCCAAAAGCGGATGGAAAAATTTTATTCAGCTTTAAAAGATATCGGGTTTCAATTAGAGAAACCACGTGGAACGATCTTTTTATGGGTAAAAGTACCCGATCAGTACACGTCCATGACGTTTACAAACTTCCTTCTAGAAAAAGCTGGAATTATTGTAACTCCGGGAAATGTTTTTGGAAAGGGTGGTGAAGGATATATTAGAATTTCGTTATCGGTTAAAGAGGAGAGAATTGATGAGGCAATCAGAAGATTGAAGAGACTGCAGTTTTAGGGGGAGTGAGATGAACGAAAAAAGGGATCAAGTTGCCAAACAGATAAAACAAATGACCTGTGCTCAAGCTATCGTGGAATGTATGAAACGTGAAGGGATATCAAAAGTTTTTTGTGTACCTGGAGAAAGTTATTTACCACTGTTAGATGCTCTATATGACGAAGAATCAATTGATTTAATTTCATGTCGTCATGAGGGTGGAGCAGCGTTTATGGCTGAAGGATATGCGAAAGCATCGCTTACACCCGGCGTCGTAATGGCTACAAGAGGGGTAGGTGGTAATAATTTAGGAATTGGGATTCATACAGCGTATCAGGATTCGACTCCACTTGTCGTTTTCTTAGGTCAAGTTAGTACAAAGTTTAGAGGAAGAGAAGGTTTTCAAGAAATAGATTTAGATCGATATTTTCAACATATTGCTAAATGGACTGTTGAGATTCATGATCCAGAGCGTATTGTAGAACTTGTTACAAGAGCTTTCCGTATTGCTCGATCTGGAAGACCGGGACCAGTAGTTGTTTCACTTCCTGAAGATGTTCTTCCGGTACATGTAGAGACTCCATTTGGCCCTGTATCTAATATACCGAAGCCGGCTCCTTCTAAACATGAGTTAAACATATTTGCCAAAATGCTTTCTCAGGCTCAAAATCCACTTATTATTGCAGGAGGTGGTGTGAAACAGGCCAAAGCCGAGCACTTGTTACAAACTTTCGCAGAAAAACTTAACCTCCCAGTCCTTGCATCTTTTAGGCGGCATGATGTTTTCCCAAATAACCATCCCCTTTATGTCGGGCACTTAGGTTTAGGAACAGCGAAAGAAATATTAAATACTGTACATGAAGCCGACTTAATTATAGCGATGGGAACAAGGCTATCAGAAGTTACGACACAGGATTATTCCATCATTAACTTTGAGAAAAAGCTGATCCATATTGACATTGATTTTGACACTTTGGGAAAGGTTTTTCCTCCCGATTTAGGGATTGTTGCTGATATGAAGGAAGCTTTACATCTTTTATGTGAGCTAAAAATAGACCCAACATGGAAATCATGGGTTGAATCTAGGAGAAAAGCATACGAGTTTACTAGTAAACTAGAAATAAAGGCAAGTTCTGATATCAATTGTCAGGTAATATCGCTTTTAATGGAAAAATTACCTAGAGATGCTCTATTAACTAATGATGCGGGAAACTTTGCCGGATGGCTTCACAAGTATTATTCCTTCTGTGAAAGACATACTTATATTGGCCCAACTTCTGGGGCAATGGGTTATGGTATGCCGGCAGCTCTTGGTGCCAAGCTAGCTCATCCGGATAAAACAGTCGTTTCTTTATCCGGCGATGGTGGGTTTATGATGACCATTCAAGAGATTGAAACGGCTGTTCGTTACAAAATTCCTATTATCGCTTTAGTTTTCAATAATCAAATGTATGGAACAATTCGAATGCATCAAGAAATTCATTTTCCTGAGCGGGTCATTGCCACTGATCTAGGTCATGTGTCTTTTAAAGATGTCGCTATTCATATGGGTGCAGATGGATATTTGGTTGAGACAGCCGAAGCGTTTGCAAAAGCTTTAGAACTTGCGTTACAAGCAAATACGATATCGGTAATTGAAATCTTAATGGAAAGAGAAAAAATTTCTGTTACGTCTACGATTGAACAATTGAGAAATCAATAATTATTAAAGGGGAGGAGAAATGATGACTACATTATTAAATACAAAAAGTTTAACTAATTATATTAATGGAGAATGGATATCAGTAAATAATACTACTTCAGTTATTAATCCGGCAACCGGAGAAGAAATTGTTCAAGTCTCTTTATCAGATAAGGAACATGTCGATGCAGCTGTTCGTGCTGCTAAAGAAGCACAAAAAAGATGGGCTCATGTACCAGCTCCACAACGTGCAGAAGTTTTATATAAGGTTGGGAATATACTAAAAGAGCGAAAAGAAGAACTATCTCAATTATTAACGATGGAAAACGGAAAAGTTTTAGAAGAAGCACGCGGAGAAGTCCAAGAAGCAATTGATATGGCTTTTTACATGGCAGGTGAAGGTCGTAGGCTATTTGGACAAACGACACCATCTGAGTTAAAAGATAAGTTTGCCATGAGTGTACGAGTGCCTGTTGGTGTTGTTGGGATTATTACACCTTGGAACTTCCCAATTGCTATCGCTTCATGGAAATCTTTCCCTGCTATTGTTGCGGGTAATGCGGTGATATGGAAACCAGCAACAGAAACACCGATTATGGCATATGAGTTAACTAAAATTTTTGAGGAAGCAGGTTTGCCGAAAGGTGTACTCAATTTAGTTTATGGATCGGGCTCTACTGTTGGAAAAGCCATGGTCCATCATCCAGATATCCGAGTCATTTCCTTTACCGGCTCCAATGAGGTTGGAAGACAAGTTGCAGGTGAATGTGGACGCCAACTTAAAAAAGTTTCACTGGAAATGGGGGGAAAAAATGCAGTCATTGTTATGGAAGATGCAGATCTTGATCTAGCTGCTGATGGCATTATATGGAGTGCCTTTGGTACAAGTGGTCAGCGCTGTACTGCATGCAGTCGTGTCATCGTCCATGAGAAAGTGAAAGCAGCATTGGAAGAGCGTCTCCTTAAAAAGATGGAAGAACTAACGATTGGAAATGGATTAGATGAATCTGTAAAAGTAGGACCGATTATTAATCGTCAAGGTTTAGAGAAAATAAAAAAATATATTGAAATTGGTAAACAAGAAGGTGCCAAACTGTTGGCCGGCGGTTACGAATTAACAGATGGTCAATATAAAAATGGGTATTACTTTGCACCAACCTTATTCACGGACGCAAAGGTGGATATGCGTATTGCTCAAGAGGAAATTTTTGGGCCTGTTGTTTCTCTCATTCCTGTTAAAAGTTTTGAAGAAGCAATAGAAGTAAATAATAGTGTAACATATGGTTTATCTAGTGGTATCTTTACACAAGATGTCAATCGTGTTTTTAAAGCCCAACGTGATTTAGATACTGGTATTGTATACGTCAATGCTGGCACAATCGGGGCCGAAATTCACTTGCCATTTGGCGGAACGAAAGGAACTGGGAATGGACATCGTGACTCCGGTGTGCAAGCTTTAGATGTGTTCACTGAATGGAGAGCTGTATATGTTGATTTTAGTGGGAAATTACAACGTGCACAAATCGATATTGAAGAATGAACGTTTAACTGCTAAATTGAAAAGTATAATGATATCGTCATTCTAAAATGGTAAGAATTCTTCTGCTATCTAGAGGTTCAATTTATTGAAATTCTAGATAGCTTTTTTTGTATATTAGGCCATAGCCTAATTTTAAAGTACAAGTTGATAGGCAACTGTCTAATGAATAAGATATGGTGAACAAAAATGGATTGGAGTGAATGGATTTGTATTATGACTACCCTCATGTATATGACTCCGGTGGATATCAACATGTTCCGAATTATGTAAATGAAACTTACCCTATCCCATATCAAGGAAATGTGAATTATGATGAGCGGCAAATTGGATTCCCCCAATTATTTCCAGGAATTTTCGGTCCACCACAAGGTCCCCCTAGTTTTGGCCCGCCAGCTGGCCCACCATCTGGTCCACCAACTGGAGCACAGGGAGGCCCACCATCTGGACCGCCACCATCCTTTGTTCCACAACAACAGCAAGCAAGTTTATTTGCGGTTGACCCTGGAAGTATGAGGGGATGTTTATTCCGCTATACGTATGTTTGGTTAAATAATCGTCAGCAATTCTGGTTCTATCCAATCTTCCTTGGCCGACGGTCTGTGGCAGGTTGGCGTTGGACTGGATTTAGATGGGTATACTTTGGCATCGATTTGCGACAAATTCAATCATTTACGTGTTTTTAATGCCTATCGCTTTAGGCCATAAGTAAAATATCTCCCTCCAACATTTGGTTGAATCCTGTTGGAGGGAATTTTTTGTGTATAGGACTAATAGGTTTTTAGACAAAAAAGTTGTTTATGAAAATTAAATAAGATTAATGAATAATTCAAGGTTTTAATTTTTTTAAAAGGAAAGGGCAAGAAGAGAAATCTCCACTTGCCCATCTTTCTTTAAAATTTAATTTTTTCTTGTAGGAAGCTGACAACATCGGCAATTGGTAAACGTGTTTGTTCCATTGTGTCACGGTCACGGACAGTTACCATTTTATCTTCTAAAGAGTCAAAATCAAAAGTAATACAATATGGTGTACCGATTTCATCGTGACGGCGATAACGTTTACCGATCGAACCAGATTCATCATAATCAACATTAAAGTGTTTAGCAAGTTCCGTATAAACTTCACGAGCTTGTTCAGAAAGTTTTTTCGATAATGGTAGAACCGCAGCTTTAAATGGAGCAATTGCTGGATGGAAACGCATCACTGTACGTGTTGTTCCATCTTCCAATTGTTCTTCATCGTAAGCATCAACTAAGAAAGCTAAAGTAACGCGGTCTGCTCCTAAAGAAGGTTCAATACAATATGGAATATATTTCTCATTTGTTTCAGGATCATGATATTTGAAATCTTCACCAGAATATTCCATATGCCGTTTTAAGTCATAATCGGTTCTTGATGCAATACCCCATAGCTCACCCCAACCAAATGGGAATTTATATTCAAAATCAGTTGTGGCATTACTGTAATGAGATAGTTCTTCTTTTTCATGATCACGTAAGCGTAAGTTTTCTCTCTTCATACCTAGAGAAACAAGGAAATTTTCCGCATATTCTTTCCAGTATTCAAACCATTTCAATTCTTCACCAGGTTTACAGAAAAATTCAAGTTCCATTTGTTCGAATTCGCGTGTACGGAATGTGAAGTTACCTGGTGTAATTTCGTTTCGGAAACTTTTACCAATTTGGGCAATACCGAATGGTAATTTTTTCCGCATTGTACGTTGTACATTTTTAAAGTTCACGAAAATACCTTGAGCAGTTTCTGGACGTAAAAAGATTTCGTTCGCACTTGTTTCAGTAACACCTTGGAATGTTTTAAACATTAAATTGAACTGACGAATATTTGTAAAATTGTGGCTACCGCAATCAGGACAAGCAATTTCATGTTCTTTTATAAGTTCTTCCATTTTTTCGAAAGGAAGTCCGTCTACGATTAATTCAATGTCTTTTTCATGTAGAGCTTCTTCAATTAATTTATCCGCACGGTGACGGGCTTTACAATTCTTACAGTCGATCATCGGGTCGTTAAAGTTACTAAGGTGACCAGATGCTTCCCAAGTACGTGGATTCATTAATATTGCTGCATCTAATCCAACGTTGTATGGAGATTCTTGGACGAATTTTTTCCACCATGCTTGTTTAATATTATTTTTAAATTCAACACCAAGTGGACCATAATCCCAAGTGTTGGCTAGTCCGCCATAAATTTCAGATCCAGGGAAAATAAAACCTCTGTGTTTCGCATGCGAAACAATTTGTTCCATTGATACTGCCATTGTCAATGTCTCCTTTATGTTTATTTTTATAATGATTTTCTGATTTTATAAAGGCGATGTGCACCTTTTTTTAAATAAAAGAAAAAACTCCCGACTCTATGCCATGAAAGCATAGGGACGAGAGTTTACCCGCGGTTCCACCCTATTTGCTACAAATGTAGCCACTCTGAAAATAATTGCTCCGGAACGCCTTCCTTAGTGCTCTATACCCTAGCTCGCACCATCCTAGGTTCGCTTTTATAGAGCGTTCTAAGTACTCCTTTCCATCAATGCAATATATATGATTTTCAAATACTATATCCATTTACTTCAAAATATATAACTATAATATACCAAAAATCATAGCCGATACGTGTTGAAATGTCAATTTATAACTTTAAATTTGTAAAACAACAAGGATCTCAATTAAAAATATTGCCTTCTAATTTAAATGTATTCTCAAACAAAGTCTATATGACATTTGTCATCCCCTCCTCCTGACATTTATGTCTACCCATAAAAGGGTATTTATTCTATTGTAAATAAAGAGACTGAGAATATTGAGGAGGTCACAATGAATAAAGATAAGAAAAAGCAAATTCAATTGCGAAAAAGTGTTGCTCCCTTTGCGAAGACTAAAACAAAAAAGAGTATCTTTCAATTAATTAACTCGATTGTTCCTTTCATAATGCTATGGTTTTTTGCCTATAAAAGTTTATTTGTTTCTTTTTGGTTAAGTCTTGTTTGTTCTATAATTGCCGCAGGTTTTGTTGTACGAATTTTTATCATTTTTCATGATTGTGCCCATATGTCCTTTTTTAAAAGTGGGAAAGCGAATCGAATTGTTGGGACCTTGACAGGTATTATTACCCACTTTCCTTTTGAAAAATGGAAACGAAGTCATGCTCTTCACCATGCAACGAGTGGAAACTTAGATAAAAGAGGTGACGGTGATATTTGGGTTATGACCATTGAAGAATACAGGGAAGCAGGTTTTTGGTTGCGACTTGGTTACCGACTGTATCGCAATCCGTTTGTTTTATTCGGATTAGGACCACTGTTCTTACTTTTTGGTTCGAATCGCTTTAATCGTAAAGGTGCTCCAAAACGGGAGCGTTATAACACCTATCTCATTAATATTTCCATCGTTGCCATTTATGCTTTATTTATTTGGGGTATTGGTTGGCAAACTTTTCTAGCTGTACAATTTCCGATCATGTATTTAGCAGCTGCCGTAGGAATTTGGCTATTTTATATTCAACACACGTTCGAAGATTCTTATTTTGAAAATGAGGATGAATGGGATTATGTGAAAGCAGCTGTCGAAGGAAGTTCATATTATAAATTACCGAAAGTTTTGGAATGGATAACTGGTAATATTGGCTATCACCATGTTCATCATTTAGCACCAAAAATCCCGAATTATTATTTAGAAGAAGCACACGAATCAACACCACCATTACAAAAGGCAACAACGATTACCATTCCCGAAAGTTTTAAATCGATTCGTTTTCGATTATATGACCCAGATAATAAAAAGTTTGTAAGTTTCAAGGAATTTAAATCGATGGAGAGGGAAAGACAAGAAAAGACACAGATGGCAAGAGTGCAAGTTAGTTTACCAAAAAAATAAGAAGAAAAATTAAATGGTGTTAGGGGGGTCCAAAAGTCAATATTTTGACTAAGGACCCCCTTTCATCATATGTTGCAAATTAAATATCATGTGCAACAATATATATGACTTGTTAGATGTACTGAATTTTCTTATACTGACAAAAATGAACTGGAAAATGGGGAGATTTTATGCAAATTGGCTATCAACTAATTCCGAAAAATACGGGTTTGAGTATTTTTATTTGGATTGTGTTTTGTCTATTACCATTCTATTTCATTATTATAAATTCCTCACCATTAGAAATAGTTTTTGGCATTATCACCATCGTTTTATTTTTCGCTGCCTATCAATTAAATTTCATTAAAAAAGGCTGGACCGTTTATGTATCAGTTGCCATTGAAATGGTTATTAATGTCGGCATGACATTATATTTTGGTTATGTTTATTTTTCACTCTTTTTAGCGTTTTTTATTGGGAATATTCAAAATAGAGTTGGTTTTATTACTTTATATATTATTCATCTTGTCACATCCATTACGTCTGTATTAGTTGGCTTTTTTATCCAAACAGAAACATTTCTAACACAAATTCCATTTATTATCATTACGGTTGTCGGCGTTATTTTGCTGCCAATTTCGATGTATAATCGAAATAAACGGGCTCATTTGGAAAGCCAATTGGCAGATGCGAATAAAAAAATTGCTGAGCTTTTAATCATTGAAGAACGGGAACGTATTGCACGTGATTTACATGATACATTAGGACAAAAGCTATCATTAATCCGTTTAAAAAGTGACTTGGCTGAAAAATTAATGACAAAAAACCCAGACCGGGCAACGAAAGAAATTCAAGATATCAATCAAACTGCAAAAACAGCTCTGAATGAAGTTCGTGATCTTGTATCCATGATGAAAAGAACGAGAGTTAAAGAGGAAATCGTTAGAATTAAACATATGTTAGAACTAGCAGAAATCGATTATAAAATAATCGGAGATCCAGATTTAAAAGAGGTACCTACTTTTTCAGAACATGTGTTGAGCATGTGTTTAAAAGAAGCAATAACAAATGTCGTGAAGCATAGTCAAGCGACAAAATGTGAGATTGTCATTGAGCAGTTAAAAGGCGAAATAAAAATTAAAGTAAAAGATAATGGTATTGGTATTCAAAAAAACTGGAAACAAAGTGATGGAAATGGAATAAAGGGAATGAAAGAACGGTTAGAATTTGTCAATGGACAATTAGATATTGAATCTAATCCTGGTACTACGCTTCAGTTTCAAGTCCCACTTGTAGGTTATCAATGATGATTCGATATGCATAGTAATTAGAGGGGGAGAAAGATGATACGGATTGTATTGGCGGAAGATCAAGGGATGTTACTTGGTGCTCTCGGTGCTCTACTTGATTTGGAAGAGGATATGGAAGTTGTCGGAATGGCGAAAAATGGGGAAGAAGTGTTAAAGCTTGTCCATGAAAAAAATCCTGATGTTTGCATTATGGATATTGAAATGCCTGTGCTGAGTGGCTTGGATGCTGCTGAATTGTTAAAAGATCACCCATGCAAAGTTATCATTTTAACTACCTTTGCTCGCGTCGGATATTTTGAAAGGGCAACAAAAGCAAAGGTGAATGGCTATTTATTGAAAGATAGCCCCAGTGAAGAATTGGCTCGTTCCATTCGCCTCATTATGGAAGGAAGAAAAGTGTATGCTCCCGAATTAATTGAAAAAGCGTATGATGAAGAGCCCAATCCTTTGACGGAACGGGAAGAACAAGTGATTAAATTAATTGCTGAAGGGAAAACGACAAAGGAAATTGCAAAAGAATTGTTTATTACAACAGGTACAGTTCGCAATTATGTATCAACGATTCTCGATAAGCTCCATGTAACGAACCGAATTGAAGCCATCAAGAGATTTCGAGAAAAAGGTTGGTTTAAATAACTGCATTGTGATCATATAGACATGCTATAATGAAAGCAAAAGGTGAGGGGAGAGACTATGTATAGTTTTAAAAATGATTATTGTGAAGGTGCCCATCCCAATATTTTGCAAGCGTTAATTGATACGAATTTTATCCAGGAAACTGGATATGGAAAAGACCAATATTCTCTAAAAGCCGTCCAACTAATTAAAAGACATATCGGGCAGGAAGATGTAGATGTGCATTTCATTCCAGGTGGTACACAAACAAATCTAATTGCCATTTCATCATTTTTGCGACCACATGAAGCAGTGATTTCGGCTGATAGCGGTCATATTAATGTCCATGAAACAGGCGCTATTGAAGGAACGGGTCATAAAGTATTGACAATGAATACGAATGATGGCAAATTAACACCAAAGCAGATTCAAAACATATTAAATATACATACTGATGAACATATGGTAAAGCCAAAACTAGTTTACATTTCTAATTCAACTGAATTAGGTACAATTTATAATAAAGAAGAACTTGTTGCTTTAAGAGCAATATGTAAAGAAAATGATTTGTTATTTTATATGGATGGTGCGCGTTTAGGTTCAGCATTATGTTCAAACGATAATGATCTAACTTTAAACGATTTACCAGATTTGTTTGATGCTTTTTATATTGGTGGTACAAAAAATGGAGCTTTAATCGGGGAAGCCCTAGTGATTTGTAATGATTCGTTAAAAAAGGATTTTCGTTATTATATTAAGCAAAAAGGTGCCCTTTTAGCAAAAGGTAGACTTCTTGGAATTCAGTTTATCGAGTTATTTAAGGATAATCTTTTCTTTGAGTTAGCTGAACATGCAAATCGTATGGCAGCAAAGATACAAAAAGGATTGAAAGAGGTCAACGTCGCATTTTTAACTGAGTCACCGACAAATCAAATTTTTCCGATATTGACGAATGAGCAAATTGAAGCATTAAAAAGAAACTATGATTTTGAATTATGGAAAAGGGTTGATGAAAGTCATACTGCGATTCGTTTCGTAACTTCTTGGGCTACTAAAGAAGAAGCGGTGGATCAGCTTATCAAAGATGTGAAAAATCTAATCTAATAATATTTTTCCTAAAGAAGCAGATACTTCATATAAGGAGTATTTGCTTTTTTTATTATTCAAGTAAGTCTGCTTAAAAAGATTCATTTTACACAAGCTAACGGTAAGAGGTGTTATTTTATGAATATTAAAAGACAGATAAACGATACGTATACCGTTGCAGGAACAAATATTGAAGAAGTAAAACGACAAAATATGAACTCTGGTATGTCCTACAATGAAGTGAAATTTTGGTTAGCGGTGGCGAATGGTGGGCGTGGGACAAGAATATTTAGCAATATCGATATTGAGGCGATGAGAAGACAATATGCACATGAAAATGAATACAGATAGTTGTCATTTAGTTAGGAGTGATTCATTTATCAAAAAGTTATATTGAAGAAGACTTTCATAATATGCCTAAGTACTATAGAAGATCGACCGATGGTGGCCAACGGAATAATAATCGAGCAAGATTTTTTGTAGTAAAGAAGTGGGGTGATGAAGTGAAAGATAAAGATTTTGAAAAAATTTATGAACAATATAAAGCTCAAAGCAATATGGAAAGTATGAATAACCACAATATTGATGATGGTAAAGAACAAATTGTTGCCGTCCGTAAAAATGATGATGGGGATCTTATTGCATTTAAAACAAATACAGGCCGAGAATTAGATTACTTAACTGCCTTAGAAGAGGCAAAAGCGGGTAATTTAGCGAATATTGATGTGTTCCACAAGTATGGTAGGGATATTATTCGTAGTGAACCCGATGGGATAAAGGATAACAATTTAGATCAATTACCAGAGTTTTAGTGAAAATTTAAAGCTTAATGGGGCTGTCATGAAGTCAGTCCCTTTTCATATTTTGTGGAAAATTTATCATTTATAATTCGCACATATTGATTGACTCGCAGTTATATTATCCGATATCGTAAAAGACGAAATAGAATTAATTTGGAGGATCATGATGGAAATTGGGATTACGACATTTGCTGAAACGACACCAGATGTCAAAACAGGAAAAACGATTAGCCATGCTGAACGAATTCGTGAAGTCGTAGAAGAAATCGTTTTAGCAGACCAAGTTGGATTGGATGTGTTTGGCGTAGGAGAACATCATCGGAAAGACTATGCCTGCTCGGCTCCGGCTATTTTATTAGCAGCTGCGGCATCAAAAACAAAACGTATCCGATTGACAAGTGCTGTTACTGTTTTATCTTCCGATGACCCTGTGCGTGTCTATCAAGATTTTGCTACCGTTGACGCAATTTCAAATGGTCGCGCGGAGATCATGGCAGGTCGCGGTTCGTTCATTGAATCGTTCCCGTTATTTGGTTATGATTTAAAAGACTATGATGAATTATTTAATGAAAAGTTAGAACTACTATTACAAATTAACGAAAATGAGATCGTGAATTGGCAAGGCAAACATCGCCCAGCGGTTCATAATCGCGGTGTTTATCCACGACCTGTACAGGATAAGTTACCGATTTGGATTGCAAGTGGTGGTACACCTCAATCAGTCGCTCGTGCAGGAATTCTTGGACTTCCTTTAGTGTTAGCGATTATTGGTGGCAGTCCATTACAGTTTGCTCCACTTGTAAATTTATATAAGCGGGCAGCGAAGGAAGCGGGACATGATGTTTCGAAATTGACCGTAGCATCTCATTCCCATGGTTTTGTTGCGGATACAACTGAAGAAGCGGTCGAGAAATTTTTCCCACCGACCCAATATGTAATGAATAAGTTAGGTAGAGAACGTGGTTGGGCACCATATACGAAAGAAACCTTTGATCATGCTTGCAGTTTAGAGGGAGCATTATATTGTGGTGATCCTGAAACGGTTGCTGAAAAAATTATTTTTCTTCGTAAAAATGTGGGGATTGAACGATTTATGCTTCATGTTCCTGTCGGATCCATGCCTCATGAAGATGTTATGCGCTCCATAGAATTGTTAGGAACAGAAGTTGCACCATTCGTCCGGTCTGAAATTGAACGATGGGAAAAGGAAGGAGGTAAACAATAAAGTATTGATAATGGTCTGCTTTGTAAGCAGACTTTTTTAAAACAAAAGTCTAGTCAAAGTCACACATATTAAATGATTACGCTATAAAGTTAAATCAAGGGAGAAGAAGAGATATGTTTCAGGCAGTTTTTAGCGATCGGCATGGAAAAGAAACCGTTTGCCTGGAGAATTTAAACGATTAAAACAGCAGCTAGTCTTTCTTATCTTCCAAAAACATGGCATTTCAACAGAGAGCCACACAGTAAGCCCTGTTGCTGAACTTAATTCATTGTTTGTATTGGATATAAATTGCCATTTAATGCAAAGGAAATTTTACCAGTTTCTTCTGAGACGACAAGGACTAGGGCATCGCTGTGTTCTGTAAGACCAATAGCGGCACGGTGCCTTGCTCCGAACTTACTTCCTTCAAAAATTTCTGTTGCCATTGGTAGAAAATTAGCGGCAGAAATAATTTTATTTTGGCGGATCAGTACTGCTCCATCATGTAACGGACTTCCAGGATAAAATATTGATTCCAATAACGCCGGCGTTAGAATTGCCCCAATATCGGTCCCTTTTTGAATAAGCTGATCCAATGGATCTTCACGTTCGATGACAATCAGAGCTCCGATTCGTTGTGCCGACAGTTTCTCCATACAAGTAGCAATTTCCTCAAATTTATCAGTATAATTTGCTAAGTAACATTTTAAATAAAAGGATCCAGCAACCGATTCAATATGATTTAAAGTATCTTTAATCGATTCCAAATTGCAAAGAATACAGTTATCTTCACCATTATTAAGCAAATGAATACTCTGTTTAATTTCGTTTGACAAAAGGTTTAATCCATCTAATACAGCTTGTTTTAATGGAGATTCATTGCAATTAAAGGGTCTCAAATGAAAACACACCTTTATATCTCATTATTATTGTTAGTATATCTATTTCCATTTATTAAATGTGAGGAAATATTTATCAATGGGTGAAGGAGTAAAGAAGAGGAAATCACTTCTTTAGAATATACATTGACATTCAGGAAACAAATGTTTAATATATGAGTATATAATCATATAAGAAAAAACAAAGAATAAGGATGAGGTACATGGTTGAAACGCAAAACAACGGTCAATCTGAACATAGTGAATTTAATGATTTAGACGAGGAAACATTATTTATTGTTTCACAAACATTTAAAGCATTAAGTGACCCAACAAGGATTCGAATCTTAAACCTCATATGTAAGAAAGAGTATTCTGTTAATGAAATTGCAGAACATCTTAATCTTCGTCAATCTACGGTTTCACATCAGTTGCGCTTCTTAAAAAACTTACGCTTAGTCAAATATCGTAGAGAAGGGACTACTTTATATTATTCCCATGATGATGAACATGTCATCAACTTATTAAAACAAACGATTGAACATGCTCACCATCACTAGCTTTACGATAAATGAAAAGAAGGAAGAACTGAAAGTTGGATTGGAAATAATATATATTAACTAAACACTTCGGAGGGCATGATTATGGGACATCACCATGGACACCATCATCACGACCATACCCATGGGGCAAATAAAAAGACATTGTTGATGGCCTTTTTTATCATAGTCACATACATGGTCGTTGAGTTTATTGGTGGACTTATTACAAATAGTTTGGCGCTATTATCAGATGCCGGTCATATGTTAAGTGATGCAATATCTCTTGGAATTGCTGTCTTAGCATTTCAATTAAGTGAACGTGCAGCTAATTATGAAAAAACATATGGCTATAAACGCTTTGAAATATTAGCTGCTGCTTTTAACGGTATCACTTTATTAATCATTTCCATTTTTATTATTATTGAAGCTGTACAACGCTTTACCCAGCCACCAGAAATCGCCACGACAGGCATGCTTACAATTAGTACAATAGGTCTATTGGTTAATATTATTGTTGCGGTGGTTATGTTTCGAGGTGGCGATACGGAAGAGAACTTAAATATGCGTGGGGCGTATCTTCATGTTATCAGTGATATGTTAGGCTCAATTGGTGCCATTTTAGCAGCTCTACTCATTATGTTTTTTGGTTGGAGATGGGCAGACCCGGTTGCAAGTATTATCGTAGCGGTCCTCATTTTAAGAAGCGGATTTTATGTTACAAAAGATGCATTGCAAATATTAATGGAGGGGACACCCAGAGATATCGATCTTAAAGACATAATTCAAACGATTGAAAAGGTACCAGGTATAAAAAGTATTCATGATTTACATGTTTGGACAATTACAAGTGGGCAAATTGCTCTTTCCTGCCATGCTGTAGTAGATATGAATATAACCATTGAAGATGGTCAAAGAATTCTTGATGAAGTTGAACATGAATTAATTCATAAAGGTATTCATCACATTACGATTCAAATGGAAAGTGAAAATCATGATCATCATGATTCTGTACTATGTAACCATCAGGGGTTGTCCAAAAAGTCATGAGCTTTGACTTTTTGGATGCCCCTTTTTGTCATTGCAAAAATATGCAAAAAAGAAGAAACCTCAACAAGAAAACTTGCCCCCTACATTCAAACCATATGATAACCGACAAATCCAAGTTATTTATGACATTGAAGGACTATTACCTGAAAACCATCCAGCGCGAGTAGTCGATGAAATGGTGGATCTGTATCTGATGAGCAACTCTTTGCTTATTATAAAGGCGGAGGCAGAGTCTCCTATCATCCCTAAAAATTGACAAAGGAAAATATCCTTTGCTTCTATTTTTTTGCTTCTATTTTGGTTCCATCTAAGAAGTAGTTCCCCATGGTTATGTAGTTTTCATCAAATAATTTTTGAATGATGCTTTCAAATAACTCATCAATTAAATTCTGCATTCGAACATCACGAACTTCATTTATTTGTTCAGAAGTCTGGCTGTTGCATTGCGGCTAACCTCTTCGTTGGAATCCATGAAATTACAAGAATTTGAAGAAGTAACAAACCTAAAAGAATTAGAGGAAAACGAAGAAGTTACCGAACAGGAGTTAGACGATCCATTTATAAGTATTTACAATGTTTACATTTATACCGTTAATCTATAGAATTTATATCTTAGTATATCCCCCAAAAAATCCCTAAAAATAGTTTTAAATTTCCTAATATTCGTCACAAAAATTATTCTGTGCTATAATTTATATTAATATTTGGAATATTCTATATTACAATAGAACTGATAGTACTTAAAAGAAGTAAATGTTATAGTTTGAGTTGTTTATATAAAAATAAGCATCTTTATTAGTAATAAACTACAAGACTACGATTATACGAAATAGTTTAGGGGGGTGAGACAATGTCATACTTATTAGATGTTCAAAATATTACAAAACGATATGGCAATAAAGTTGTTTTAAAAAATGTTACATTCAATGTTCCGTCAGGATCAATAGTTGGCTTTATTGGTGATAATGGTGCAGGTAAATCTACCGCAAAGAAAATATACATAAACAGCCTAAGATGAAAGAAAAAATTGGAGTTGTGTTCGATGCTATGAATTTACCGGCGCACCTAACAATCAAACAATTAAATAAAGTTTTTTTGAGAATATTTAATACTTGGAATCAAGATAATTTTTTCCGATTGGTTAATTCTTTTTCTCTCCCCGAAGATAAACAAATATATAAATTTTCTCGTGGGATGTCAATGAAACTTTCTATAGCTGTTGCACTGTCACATAATGCAAAACTACTATTACTAGATGAGGCAACAGGAGGGCTTGATCCCTCATCAAGAGAACAAGTCTTAGGTGAGTTAAAAAGCTTTGTGAGAGAGAGTAGTGGTGGGATATTACTTTCTTCTCATATTATGAGTGATATTGAGAAAATTGCTAGTCATATTGTTTTTATCAAAAATGGTGAAATTTTATTAAATGAGAGAAAAGACAAGATTCTTGAAAAATTTGCAATTGTTGATATCAAAAAGGAACAATTATCTTTACTAAATAGAAATATAGTTGTTGCAAAAAGGGACTATGGTTCTTATTCTAGAATACTTGTATCAAATAAAATGGAATTGCCAAAGGACCTTAGCTCTAAAAAGATTTCAATGGAAGAACTTAGTCTCTTACTAACAGGGAGTGAAATTTAAGTGAAAGGTTTGTTATTGACAAACTATTACCTAGTTTATCGAAGTATTTTTGCATATGTAGGTCTCGCATTATTGATTGCTGGTGTACTTTTATTTTTTGCAGGGCCTATGGTAAGTGGTGTGGCCGCTATGTTAATTATATTATTAATGACTTTGCCTTCACTTGAAGTTATAAAAATAGAGAGTAAGTCTGGTTATGATAAATATGTACTTACCTTACCGGTTAGTAGGTCTAATATTGTCCGAAGTCACTATATTTTTTACTTATCGGTTGTGATTATCGGAGCATTTCTTTCATATATTGTTATTTATACATATGATCTAATTTTTGAAACACAAATAAATGGCATAATTAATATTATTTCTTCTGGAATTTTCGTAGTTCTTTTTGCAGGTGCGCTTATATATCCGTTCCTCTATATCTTTGGTGCAGACAAATCTGATGCATTTGTACTTGGAGGAGGATTTGTAGGTCTATTTGTTTATTATGGAATCAAATTCTTAGTAGAAGATTTAATAGACAAATTACCGTTATCCATAGATTCGTCTTTATTAGTTCCGATTTTATTTATAGTACTTGGTATTACTGTATTTACTCTCTCATATTTAATTGCTGTAATTATTTATCGAAAGAAAGAATTTTAGATTATGTGATTAGTACATCAAGTAGGTAGAAGATTCATCTATAGTATAATTTCAGATTAATAAATTAATCTGTTATTTCTTGTTGTTAATAGAAAAGGAGGGAGACTATGAACGGTTATATGCTTTATCTTCAATATATGAAACCAGGGTCAGAATACTTCAGTAAAATGAAGGTAATAGAAAGAGATACAGAATATGAACTAAAAGGAGTGCTCGCTGATTGTCAATTAATTTTTAATGAATTAGAGCTTCAGGTTAGTTGAGAAATATTTTTAAATAAAAATTATATGATAATGAAAAATGGAAAAGGCTACCGCGATTGAAATGCTCCCCTTAAGGTAGACTGATAAAAAATAAAAATCAGCTTACCTCAGGGGGGAGTTTTTGTGTCCAACAAATGTTATTCAAATGAAAGGCCGTTTAATCTTACTTGATATCTTTCATTGTTTGAGAAGTAAATGTATTCTTCAATTGCTTATAAGAGTTCTTCAAATGTCTCACAGTTATGTAAATCGTACTTCTCACATTTGAGTGCT
>SMEK01000159.1_pt1 | contig 33464 bp, 31 predicted proteins | sample 2456371 | NCBI WGS metagenome assembly SMEK01 (sample SAMN10132590, study PRJNA489261) | soil metagenome | isolation source: day1 antibiotic-loamy sand soil ammended with composted manure from dairy... | place: USA | collected 2015-04-01
AGACGTCATATCCGTAATGTTTTCTTCCATTTCTTGTATTAATCCAGAGACATTTTGTACTGCTTTCTTCGTTTCTTCAGCCAGTTTTCGAACTTCTTCTGCAACGACAGCAAATCCTTTTCCGTGTTCACCCGCACGAGCCGCTTCAATTGATGCATTTAAAGCAAGTAAGTTTGTTTGATCCGCTATGTTCGTCACTAAGTTTACAATTTCAGAAATGCTTTTAGAAGAAGAACGTAAGTTTGCCATGGACTCTTCTAATAAATTTACACTGTTTAAAATCGTGTTCATTAAGTTTGTCTGTTTTGCTAATTGTGCTTTCCCTTGGTTAGATTTTTCCTCTGTATCAGCAACGAAATCTAAACCTTGTGATGTGGCTGATGCGATATTTTGTGATTGTTCAGAAATCATTTGAATCGATGCTGTCGTTTCTTGATTCATGGCATTTAAATCTTCAGCAATGTTTTGGATGGAGATTAATAATGATTGTTTTACTTGATCATTTTCCATACGTAATCGTTCTTGCTCAATTTCGTAAGCTTCAATCACAAGTTGCATTTCTAAATTGATAATTTTAGAAAATGCATTGATGGCAAGAATTGCTTCTTCTTTAGAAATATCAAGCTTATTAATAAACTGAGTAAATGCTGTTGTTAAAGATTGGAAAGAAGCGATATACCATTTAGATGATAATCCAATTTTGATATGAGCAAGGGCAATTCTAGTTCGGTTCTCTAAATAATGATTATCAATTTGTCCTTCAAAAATATCTTGTAAATGCTTTGTTAAAGTAATTTTCAATCGATCAATTGTTGAGTATTGATTAATTAATTCTACTAAATGTTTATTCATTGAAATGTTTTCATAAAAAATATCAACCATCTTTGGAATATAGTTCTCAATAAGTGGTTTTAATTGTTTAAGGATGGCTAATTCTTTTTTTGTTAACTGAACCATTTCAATTTGTTTGGCTACAATAGGGTTCGCAGAAACGTTTATTCCTACTTCGTGAATATATTTTTCTTCATCAAAAAATTGATTATAATTTGATTTGTTTTCCTTGTTATAAAGTACAAACCTCATATGTATGCTCCATTCTAATTTAATTTTTTTATTGTTTGACCCATTACAGTTTAATTCCTGAATTTGTATTTTTATTATAAACAATGTAAAATACGATTAGTTTATTAGTTCGTATTGTTTTTTATTAAATTAGTAAAGGAAGTTTGTTAAGATGAATCAGCGAAGGCTTGCTTATATTATTGTGTCCATGGTGACAGTAGCAGTTATTTCCACATTAATGTTAAACAATATGTTTGATGAGGTACCGAAAAATCATAAAATTTTAATTATCATTAGTGCCACCTTGTTTTCAGGTCTTTTTGCCCGCGGGTTATTCCCTGCTGATCATCCTGATGAAATCGATTCTAAACATACAGATAATAAAAAGAATGGTAATTAAGCCCTCCTAATTTGAGAGGGCTTTTTTCATTTCTGTTTTTCTGTTTACAGAATACCATATTATTTAGTAGTATCTAAAGATTTTTTTGACTATAAATTGAAAATTGTGGAAAAGATATGAAAAAGAAACGGACAAAAGAATAAAATCAATGATAAATCACGCAAGGTTTTTGAAACTATTAATCAAATCATTCGTACATGTATATAACAAGAATTTCAATAACCTTAAAGGGGGTTAACAAATATATGGAAGAAAAATGGGCTAAAGTTATTATTCACGCAAGTGCTTTTTTTGCACCAGTTCTAGTACCAATTTTATTTTTCTTAATAAGCAGTGAAGAAAGTGTTAAACGAATATCGATTCAAGCATTGCTCTTCCAGTTTGTTATGTGGGTATTAATCGGTATTTCTGTCGTACTAAGTTTTCTTTTAATTGGTATTCCATTCTTAATTATCTTTGGAATTATGACATTTGTTGTACCAATTATCGGTATTTTCAATGCGCTGCGAGAAACACCTTGGAATTACCCAATTGTTGGCCGTTGGGTATAAAATAATTTCTCGTAAATGTAAAACTCCTGAGTATTCTTCAGCTTAGATGAATATATTGATAAAAAATCGGCAAAGCGTACTTTCATACGTATTGTCGATTTTTTTACAATAAAAATGGTCAAGGGTTTATCGTTGCAAATATGGAAAAAAGGAAATATAATAAAGTCAAAGATAGTCAAAGTCAAAAAGAGCGAGGTGAAGTTGTAATCATAATGAAAAATATTTCAGATTTAATTGAAGGGTATTTAAAACAAGTTATCGAATTAGGTGGTAAAGGACATATTGAAATTAAACGCAGTGAATTAGCCGATATGTTTCAATGCGTTCCCTCGCAAATTAATTACGTTATTAATACCCGATTCACAGTGGAACGAGGCTACCTTGTTGAAAGCAAACGAGGTGGCGGTGGATATATAAGAATTTTTCGTGTGAAACCAAGTTCAAAAGTTGAGCTGATTGAAAATATCATTAAACAAATTGAAAAAGGTGCCACGCAAAATATGGCTGAAGATATTATATATAGGCTGCTGGACGAAGGCGTTATAACCGACAGAGAGGCAACGATAATGCTCGCTGCCATCGATCGGAATACGTTAAAGTTACAACTCCCAGCTCGTGATGAATTGAGGGCAGCTATTTTAACATCGATGTTACTAACTTTAAAATACGAAAAATAAAGAGGTGGTGGGTCATGATTTGTGAACACTGTAAACAACGGAAAGCAACCGTTACAGTTACACAAATAATAAATGGCCATAAAAGTGAGAAGCATTATTGTGAAGTATGTGCAGCACAATTTCATCCATTCAACTTAGACTTTCATAAAGAAGAACAAATCCCAATCCATCAATTGTTATCTAATTGGTTTGGGATGCCTATTTGGAAAAATGAAACACAAGAAAGAGCTGTTCAACCATCCATCCAGACAAATGCATGTCCGGCTTGCGGATTTACTTTTCGTAAATTTTTAAATGAAGGTAAATTGGGTTGCCCACAATGCTATGAAACCTTTGGCGAAAAACTTCCGCAAGTACTTGCAAAAATACAAGCGGGAACCAAACATACTGGAAAAAGACCTGGACAAAAAGTGGATAACAACCGAATTATTAAAAAACAAATTGAACATGCACGCGAACAGCTGCAATTAGCTATACAAGATGAACGTTTTGAAGATGCGGCGAAATTCAGAGATGAAATTAAAGCATTGGAACGCAAGCTTGAGATGGGAGGTGTTGATACACCATGAACCTTGAATATTTCTTAAAAGCGGAAGCACCGAGTTGGATGGGCGTTGACGGTGAAGAAAATGACATTGTCATTTCCACCCGGATTCGATTAGCGAGAAACTTGGATGGTTTCCGTTTCCCATTAATATTTACTGATGAAGAAGCGAAAACGGTTGATCAAATGGTTACGCAAGCTTTTTCCCAATTGAATAACGGAAATCACCATTTCTCTCATTTCACAATTCAAGAAATGCCCGTATTACAACGTCAAGTATTAGTTGAAAAACATCTCATTAGCCCGATGCTTGCCAATAGAGAAAAATTCGCTTCAGTTATCATTTCAAAAGATGAAGCCATTAGTGTGATGGTAAATGAAGAAGACCACTTAAGAATCCAATGTTTATCCCCTGGACTTCAACTAATAGAAACTTATGAAATGGCTAATAAATTAGATTGTCAGCTTGAAAAACTTTTACCGATTGCCTTCAATAACCAATTCGGCTATTTAACGAGTTGCCCTACAAATGTAGGAACTGGTTTACGAGCATCTGTGATGATGCATTTACCAGGACTTTCGATGATGAAGCAAATGAAAGTATTAACACAAATGCTAGCTCGTTTTGGCATGGTCGTGAGAGGTATTTACGGTGAGGGCAGTGAAAATCTAGGGAACATGTATCAAATTTCAAATCAAGTAACCCTCGGTAAAGCAGAAGATGAAATAATTGATGATTTACAAACTGTCGTGATGCAAATCATTGAACAAGAACGAAACGCAAGACAAACTCTATTAAAACAATCCCAAGTTGCTTTGGAGGACCGTATTCACCGTGCCTTTGGTACTTTGAAACATGCGCGGATTATGACAAGTGAAGAAGCAGCAACATGTTTATCTAATGTTCGCTTAGGCATAGATTTAGGCATAATTAAAAATGTTTCAAAACATGTATTAAATGAATGCACAATACTGATTCAACCAGGATTCGTACAACAATACGCAGGCACAACTTTGGAACCAGGAGAGCGAGATGTATTCCGAGCAAAATTAATACGAGAAAAATTAAACGATGGAAATTCGAAATTAAAGGAAAAAGGAGAGGAAAAACATGATGTTTAATCGTTTTACTCAACGAGCTCAAAAAGTGTTACAGTTGGCGCAAGAAGAAGCCATTCGTTGGAAGCATGAATCCATCGGAACTGAACATATCTTGCTCGGGCTAATTCGCGAAGGTGGAGGCATTGCTGCAAAAGCTTTAGAAGCGATTGATGTAAGCCCAGAGATGATTGAACGAGGTATCGAGGAACTAGTTGGAAAAGGTACGAAGGATGTTGGACCAATCGTTCACTATACACCAAGAGCTAAGAAAGTTATTGAACTATCCGTAGATGAATCTCGAAAACTGGGTCATGCTTACATCGGAACAGAACACATTTTACTTGCATTAATTCGTGAAGGTGAGGGTGTTGCAGCTCGAGTGCTTGCGAACGCTGGGGTAAGCTTAAATAAAGCGCGTCAACAAGTTTTATTGCTTCTCGGTAACAACGATGTTTCTCAAAATTCCAATCCAACTCAAACAGTAAGCACTCCAACACTTGATAGCCTGGCTCGAGATTTAACTGCAATTGCCCGTGAAGGTTCCCTTGACCCTGTAATTGGACGTAGCAAAGAAATTACACGAGTTATCGAAGTGTTATCTCGCCGCACGAAAAATAACCCGGTATTAATTGGTGAACCTGGTGTAGGTAAAACAGCGATTGCTGAGGGACTTGCTCAACAAATCGTTAATAATGAAGTACCGGAAACATTGCGCGATAAGCGTGTAATGACGCTTGATATGGGTACTGTTGTAGCAGGTACAAAATATCGTGGTGAATTTGAAGATCGTCTGAAAAAAGTAATGGATGAAATTCGCCAAGCGGGTAACGTCATTTTATTCATTGATGAACTTCATACATTGATTGGTGCTGGTGGTGCAGAAGGTGCGATTGACGCTTCGAACATTTTAAAACCGGCATTAGCTCGCGGTGAATTGCAATGTATCGGTGCAACTACGCTAGATGAATATCGTAAATACATTGAAAAAGATGCAGCTTTAGAACGTAGATTCCAACCGATTCAAGTCGATGAACCAACTGTGGAAGAAACAATTCAAATTATTCAAGGTCTTCGCGATCGTTACGAGGCGCATCACCGAGTAAAGATTACCGACGAAGCAATTGAAGCTGCGGCAAAATTATCTGACCGTTACATTTCAGACCGCTTCCTGCCAGATAAAGCCATTGACTTGATTGATGAAGCCGGATCTAAAGTGCGTTTGCGCTCATTTACAGTGCCACCAAATTTAAAAGCGCTTGAAGAAAAATTAGAACATGTGCGCAATGAGAAAAATGCAGCAGTTTCAAGTCAAGAATTTGAAAAAGCAGCAGCACTACGCGACACAGAGCAAAAAATTAAAGAAGAACTAGAACAAACGAAAAAATTATGGAAAGAAAAGCAAGGTAAAGAAGAATCAAAAGTAACAGTAGAAGATATCGCAGAAGTGGTATCCATGTGGACTGGAATGCAGGATTGAAGGATCCGAAACGCCCGATTGGTTCATTTATCTTCTTAGGACCAACTGGGGTTGGTAAAACGGAACTTGCTAGAGCTTTAGCAGAAGTAATGTTTGGCGATGAAGATGCAATGATTCGTATCGATATGTCCGAATATATGGAGAAACACTCTACTTCTCGCCTAGTGGGTTCACCTCCTGGATATGTAGGATTTGAAGAAGGTGGGCAATTAACGGAAAAAGTCCGCCGCAAACCATATTCAGTGGTACTTTTAGATGAAATTGAAAAAGCGCACCCAGACGTATTCAATATCTTATTACAAGTGCTTGATGACGGTCGTTTAACAGATTCAAAAGGCCGCACAGTGGATTTCCGCAATACGGTTGTCATTATGACATCCAATATTGGTGCAGAAGCATTAAAGTATCAAAAGAATGTAGGATTCGGTGTGGGTGGAAGAGATAATAAATATAAAGACATGAAGAGCACGATGCTTGAAGAATTGAAAAAAGCATTCCGCCCAGAGTTCTTAAACCGTATTGATGAAACAATCGTATTCCAGCCGTTGGATAAAGAAGAATTGAAACAAATTGTATTATTGATGGCAAAATCTTTAATCAAACGCTTAAAAGAGCAAAACATTGAACTTGAACTAACAGATGCAGCTTTAGAGAAAATTGCTGAAGAAGGGTACGATCCACAATACGGTGCACGACCAATTCGAAGAGCTTTACAGAAAAATGTAGAAGACCGTTTATCAGAAGAGTTATTAAAAGGCACAGTTTCAACGAACAGTACAGTTGTATTTGACTATGTGGATGGCGAATTTGTCGTAAAACAAAAAGATGTTGTTGAAAGTGTATAATTATTGATTAGTCGAGCTGTACCAAAAGACACTGTACACTGTCTTTTTGGTACAGCTTATTTTTTCTTATTAACAGGTATTCATCTCCATTAAAGGAGCATCCGCACGAGTTTGGAGGTTATGTGCACGAGTAGAGGTAGTATTTGCACAAGTTTGGTGGTTAAATGCACAAGCAGAGGGGATATCTGCACAAGTGAAGGATTCATACGCACGAGCAAGTAGCTTTTCTTTCGTAGAGTGTAACTACACAAACAAGTTCTTGTGCTAAAACCGATATATTCAATAAATAGACCTACCTAGTCTAACGAAATTTTCTAGTACATCAATGAATCTAATCTAGTACCTTTGTTATAATAGCTATACCAAAAAAATTTGCAGGAGGACCTAATGGCAAAAAAGAAAACAAAGTTTTGCTGTCAATCATGTGGCTATGAATCTCCTAAATGGTTGGGGAGATGTCCTGGTTGTGGTGAGTGGAATACCTTTGTAGAAGAAATAGAAGTGATGACGAAATCTCGTGGAGTGTTTCAGCATTCGGAAGCTATAAGTCAGAAGGCCGTACCAATTATCAGCATCGAAACGCAAGAAGAACAAAGAGTCCAAACAAGCATGGTGGAACTAAATCGTGTGCTTGGAGGTGGAATTGTACCAGGTTCACTTGTTTTGATTGGGGGAGATCCTGGTATAGGGAAATCAACGCTACTTATGCAACTTTCCGCTGAATTATCCAATAATGGACATCGGGTGCTTTACATTTCAGGAGAAGAATCGTTGAAACAAACAAGATTACGCGCAACAAGAATCGGTGTCCAATCAAATGAATTATTTATTTATGCTGAAACTGATTTAGAACTCATTCGTCATAGTATTGAAGAGGTTCAACCGAAGTTTATCATTGTTGACTCCATTCAAACAGTGCATCATCCAGAAGTGACGAGTGCTCCTGGGAGCGTATCGCAAGTTAGAGAATGTACTTCAGAATTGATGAGAATAGCGAAGACGAAAGGAATTGCAACATTTCTTGTAGGACATGTTACAAAGGAAGGGCAAATTGCAGGGCCTAGAATATTAGAACATATGGTAGACACCGTACTATATTTTGAAGGTGAAAGACATCATACGTATCGAATATTAAGAAGCCATAAAAATCGCTTCGGATCAACTAATGAAATTGCTATTTTTGAAATGATTCATTCGGGTTTAAAAGAAGTGTTAAATCCGTCTGAATTATTTTTAGAAGAACGTTCACATGGGGCAGCTGGTTCGACGGTCGTTGCTTCCATGGAAGGTACAAGACCTATACTTGTCGAGATTCAATCATTAGTTACACCAACTAGTTTCAATTATCCAAAAAGAATGGCTACCGGTGTTGATCAAAATAGAGTTCAATTATTGATGGCTGTTTTGGAAAAAAGAATGGGCATGCTGTTGCAAGCGCAAGATGCATATATTAAGGTGGCAGGAGGCGTAAAGCTGGACGAACCTGCGATTGATCTCGCCGTTCTTACCTCCATAGTCTCCAGTTTTAGAAATCAGCCTGTTCAAGTTACAGATGTTTATATCGGTGAAGTAGGACTTACCGGAGAAGTAAGACGGGTATCCCGCATCGAACAAAGAGTTCATGAAGCTGCAAGACTTGGATTTAAACGAGCCATTATCCCTGCTTCTAATATAGGAGGTTGGGAATACCCAAAAGACATTGAAGTAATTGGGGTGCAAACCATTAACGAAGCATTAAGAGTTTGTTTTGGTAATTGATGAAAAGGGATGTCCATACCAATATTTATAATGTATGGGCATTTTTCCTTTTGAAATTGGGAAAAATAATTTTATATTCTGGACGAAAAGGGAAAAAAGTACAAATTATGTATTTCGTAGTTGTTTCAAATCGCAAACGATTCATGAACGATGTATAATTAATAGTAAGATAATATATCACAAAAAGGAGGTGGCTGTATGTTAAAAAGAGTAATTCAATTTGCTTTTCTTTTTATTGGGGGAGCACTAGGTTTTGTTTTTTTACCGCCATTATACGAAATTATAAATTTGTCATCTAATCCGTTGTTAAATAATCCATATACATCAGTCGCATTAGGAGCGTTGTTATTATTTCTTCTATCGTTTTCTTTATCAGATTATTGTGTAAAATTCATCAACTGGATGGAAGAGGTACTTTTTAAAATTCCAGCTGCAGATCTACTATTCGGTACTCTTGGGTTAATTGTCGGTTTAATTGTAGCATATTTTGTTGGGTTTGCGATTGAACGAATCAATATACCGGTAATTACTGATTTTTTACCAATAATATTATCTATTACACTCGGATATTTAGGATTTAGAGTCGGATTTAAAAAGAGGGAAGAATTATCACAAATATTTACCAAATCCGGTGTAGGATCAAAAAAGAAAGTTGGAGATTCTGGGCAAGTTGTTTCACAAGAAAAAACGCTATATAAATTGTTAGATACGAGCGTCATAATAGATGGTCGAATTGCGGATATCGCAACAACAGGATTTATAGAAGGTGTTTTAGTGGTGCCGCAGTTCGTATTAACCGAATTACAACATATTGCGGATTCCAGTGATACATTGAAGCGTACCCGTGGACGAAGAGGGTTAGATATGTTGAAAAAATTACAAGACGGAAAAACGGTAAATGTCATCATTTCTGAAGAAGATTTTGATGATGTTCAAGAAGTAGATTTAAAATTAGTACGGTTAGCGAAAAAAATGGGAGCAAAAATTTTAACAAATGATTTTAACTTAAACAAAGTATGTGATCTTCATCATGTACAAGTATTGAATATTAATGAGCTTGCGAACGCAGTAAAACCGGTTGTTATACCAGGAGAGGATATGCAAGTCGTTGTCATCAAAGATGGAAAAGAACAAAATCAAGGTGTTGCCTATTTAGATGATGGAACGATGATAGTTGTAGAAGGTGGTCGTAGTTACATTGGGCAATCTATTACAGTCACCGTTACAAGCGTACTGCAAACATCCGCCGGTCGCATGATTTTTGCTAAACCAAAAGACGAACAAGTTGCATAACCGTTGAAAAGTAAGAGTAGGAGTTGAGCACGTGGATTACGAAGTAGTATTGCCAGCAGCCGGTAGCGGAAAACGGATGGGAGCGGGAAAAAACAAATTATTTTTATCTTTAGCGAATAAACCGATCCTCATTCACACCCTCGAAATTTTTCAAAAGGATAGAAACTGTACGGGAATATATTTAGCGGTAAAACCAGAAGAAAGGGACTATATTCAACATTTATTAAATGATTATAAAATTACAAAGGTAAAGGGGTTACCAAATGGAGGGAAAGAACGTCAACATTCTGTTCATTCATGTTTAAAAGTAATGAATGATGTGGAGATTGTTCTCGTCCATGATGCTGCAAGACCGTTTATATCCCAACAAGTCATTGACCGTTTAGTGGAAACCGCATATGAAAAAGGGGCTGCGATAGCAGGAGTTCGAGCGAAGGATACGATGAAAAAAGTACAAGATGGTATTATTGTTGAAACGGTAGATCGGGAAAACCTATGGTCAATCCAAACGCCGCAAGCATTTCGTTACGAACTGTTACGGCATGCGGAGGATGTAGCGGAAAAAGAAGGATTTTTAGGAACGGACGAAGCGATGCTAGTGGAGCGCCTCGGTTATGAAATCCATATTGTTGAAAGCAATTATGAAAATATTAAAATGACGACGAAAGAAGATTTATTATTTGGTGAAGCCATCTTAAAAAACCGCCAGATGCAGAAAGAAGGTACCTCACAAATCTTTTAGATTGGTGAGGTCTTTTCTTGTTTCCATACATAATAATTGGGTTGAATGTATGCTTACAATCCATACAAATGGGAAATATGTTAATATATGAAGTGGCAAATTGGAATCTGATTTTACAGTAAAGGATGGTGAACGCTGCATATAAGGCTGAACAGTCTTTCATCATGCAGCTACAATATGTTTCGTGTTGGACAAGGATTTGATGTGCATGCGTTTCAAGAAGGGCGGCCACTTATTATCGGAGGCATAGAGATACCTCATACGAAAGGCCTTGTTGGTCATTCCGATGCGGATGTGTTATTACATGCAATTACAGATGCGGCCCTTGGAGCAATTGGAGAAGGAGATATCGGACGTCATTTTCCAGATACAGATCCAAAATATAAAGATGCAGATTCAGCGAAATTATTGGAGTATATATGGAAAATAGTAAATGATAAAGGGTATATTCTTGGGAATGTTGATTGTACAATTATGGCTCAAAAGCCTAAAATGGCTCCATATATTGAGCAAATGCGAAATCGCATAGCAGAACTTTTGGATGCGAACCCGTCTCAAGTAAACGTCAAAGCAACTACAACGGAAAAATTAGGCTTTGTTGGCCGAGAAGAAGGTATAGCAGCATTAGCAACAATATTGTTAATAAAAAAGCAATAGTTCTCAAATGTTGAAAGAAGATGAATTCGTTCCTGAAAAGTTAAAATTTCTTCCCTCTCATTAACTTTTCAATGTGAAGACAGAGTGGTAAAATGTACAAAAGTTAAGGGAAGCATTGGAAATGGAAATATTCTAGTAGTGGCCAAATTAAAAATGAAGGTTTTTATCTGGTAAACTTAGGAGGAAAAATTATGACAAAACAAGTTCGTGTTCGGTATGCGCCAAGTCCTACCGGTCATTTACATATTGGTGGAGCGCGTACTGCGTTATTTAATTATTTGTTTGCAAAACATTACAACGGAACATTTGTTGTTCGCATTGAAGATACGGATACGGAGCGCAATGTTGAGGGTGGAGAAGCGTCACAGCTTGATAATCTGCGCTGGCTTGGAATAATTCCAGATGAATCTGTAGATATTGGCGGACCTTATGCGCCATATCGCCAAACGGAAAGACTAGATATATATAAGAAACATGCGGAAGAGCTATTAGAACGAGGTCTAGCTTATAAATGTTTCTGCACACCTGAAGAATTGGAAGCTTCAAGAGAAGCCCAAAGAGCAAAAGGCATTCCTGCTCCAACTTACGAAGGCAAATGCCGCCATTTAACGAAAGAGGAAATCGCTGAAAAAGAAGCGCAGGGAATTCCTTATACAATCCGTTTTAAAGTTCCAGAAAATGTAACATACAAATTTAATGATTTAGTGCGCGGAGAAGTTACTTTTGAATCTAAAGATATTGGCGATTGGGTTATCGTGAAGGCGAATGGAATTCCTACTTATAACTTTGCGGTTGTTTTGGATGACCATTATATGGAAATTACGCATGTATTCCGCGGAGAAGAACACTTATCTAATACGCCGAAACAAATGATGATTTTTGATGCTTTCGATTGGGAATACCCTGAGTTCGGCCATTTAACAATCATTGTGAACGAAAATCATAAGAAGTTATCAAAACGTGATGAATCCATTATCCAGTTCGTTTCTCAATATAAAGAGCTTGGATATTTACCAGAAGCGATGTTCAACTTCTTTGCATTGCTTGGTTGGTCTCCGGAAGGGGAAGAAGAAATCTTTACAAAAGAACAATTGATTGAAATTTTTGATGAGAAGCGTTTATCAAAATCACCGTCAATGTTTGACCGGAATAAACTAACATGGATGAACAACCAATACATTAAAAAATTGTCATTGGATGAAGTAGTAGACTTAGCACTTCCTCACTTGCAAAAAGCCGGTTTACTTCCTTTAGAATTGACTAGTGAACAAAAACAATGGGCAACAAAATTGATTGCGTTATACCATAATCAAATGAGTTATGGTGCAGAAATTGTTGAATTATCTAGCTTGTTCTTTAAAGATGAAATTGAATATGATGAAGCTGCCCAAGAAGTACTAGCTTTAGAACATATTAAAGAATTGGCTGCATCATTTAAACAGCAATTAGAGGCTTCGGAAGTTTTTGATGCTTCGTCAATTAAAGCGGCAATTAAAGCAGTACAAAAAGAAACTGGATATAAAGGGAAAAACTTATTTATGCCAATTCGAGTGATGACAACAGGCCAAACTCATGGTCCGGAATTGGCGGATGCAATCGAATTAGTGGGCAAAGAAAAAGTTTTAGCCCGATTAGAAAAATTCACAAATTAATATTTTTTAGATGAACGGTTTTTGAGCCTTGGATATAATGATATAAAAGTGAAAGCGTTGAAAAGGAGAAGTACGTAAAATATGTTTGAAAGAGAGGGTCACCACAGGCTGAAAGTGACCTAAACCTCTATTTTACGGAAATGCACCTTTGAGCACTTTGCTGAAATGGAGTAGGCAAGTCGGCTAGTCACCGTTAAAGACCTCGAGCGGAAAGCTTCATGCTTTCAACCAGAGTGGAACCGCGCGAATTGGCGTCTCTGTCATAGTGATATGATGGAGGCGTTTTTTATTCAGCTAATTTTTATTGGCTACCTGTAGAGAAATGGTGGTAATTTAGTTATAGAAGGATATATTTGTTCGGAGAAAATTGGCTAAAGGAGAGAATGACATGGCAATTCAAATTTACAATACGTTAACAAGAAGAAAAGAACCATTTGTTCCTCTTGAAGAGGGAAAAGTAAAAATGTACGTATGCGGACCAACTGTTTATAACTACATTCATATAGGCAATGCACGTCCTGCCATTGTCTATGATACAGTAAGAAGATATTTGCAATATAAAGGGTTTGATGTGAAGTATGTATCAAACTTCACCGATGTGGACGACAAAATTATTAAGGCAGCTAACGAGTTAGGAGAAGAAGTTTCTGAACTGACAGAGCGTTTTATAAAAGCTTATTTTGAGGATATCACTGCACTTGGATGCAAAAAAGCGGATGTTCATCCGAGAGTGACAGAACATATGGATGAAATTATTGAATTTATTAAAGTATTAATCAATAAAGGGTATGCTTATGAATCTCAAGGGGATGTATATTTCCGCACACGCAAGTTTGAAGGTTATGGAAAACTAAGTCATCAGTCAATTGATGATTTAAAAGTAGGCGCACGTATCGAAGCGGGTGAAAAGAAAGAAGACCCACTAGACTTTGCTCTTTGGAAAGCTGCAAAACCAGGTGAAATTCACTGGAGTAGCCCTTGGGGTGAAGGACGACCTGGATGGCATATTGAATGCTCCGTAATGGCAAGAGCTCATCTAGGTGACACAATTGACATTCATGCTGGAGGTCAAGATTTAACGTTCCCGCACCACGAAAATGAAATTGCTCAGTCTGAAAGCTATACCGGAAAACTTTTTGCCCGTTACTGGATGCATAATGGGTATATTAATATTGATAACGAAAAAATGTCAAAATCTCTTGGGAATTTCGTATTAGTCCACGATATTATCCAGAAAATTGATCCGCAAGTATTAAGATTTTTCATGCTTTCTGTACATTATCGTCATCCAATCAATTTCTCAGAAGAATTGATTGAATCCGCTCGAAGTGGATTGGAGCGCTTGCGCACAGCTTATTCGAATCTTCAACATCGACTAAAATCTACGACGAACCTTGCAGAAAATAGTGAATTGTATTTAGAAAAAATCGATGAGTTGAAAAAACAATTCGAGAAGGAAATGGATGATGATTTCAATACAGCTAACGGTATTTCTGTTTTATTTGAACTAGCTCGCACGTCAAATACGTATGTAAACGAAACAAATACGGATGAAAAAGTGCTAAAAGCATTTATTGAAACATTTGAAGTTCTTAGTGGTGTTTTAGGAATTAAATTAGCTGTTGAGATGGAAATTTTAGACGAAGAAATTGAAAAGTTAATTGAAGAGCGTAATATTGCACGAAAAAATCGTGATTTCAAGAGAGCGGATGAAATTCGTGACCAATTATTAAGTATGAACATAATTTTAGAAGATACACGACAAGGTACTCGCTGGAAACGAGGTTCATAAGATGGCACAACAAGTTGATATTAAGCAATTAAACGCACTTGCATTAGCATATATGGGGGACGCCGTTTTAGAGGTGCGCGTTAGGGAACATTTATTGTTAAGCGGTCGAACGAAACCGAATACGCTGCACCATGAGGCGACAAAATATGTCTCTGCTAAAGCTCAATCAATGATTGTGCATCGCATGATAGAAGAACAGTATTTAACGGAAGAAGAGTTATCAATTTATAGACGTGGGCGCAATGCAAAGTCTGGTACTGTTCCGAAAAATACGGATGTTCAAACTTATCGCAATAGTTCCGGATTTGAAGCAGTTCTCGGCAGTCTTTATTTAACAAAACAGTATGAACGTATGAATAAAATAATTGATTATGCAATACAAATCGTTGAAGAAGCGAAAGGAGCGTCATAACATGAGCGAAAGTGGAGAAATGATTGCTGGCAAAAACCCGGTATTAGAAGCCCTTCGTTCAGGCCGAGAAATGAACAAAATATGGATTAGTGAAGGTGTAAAAAAATCGGGAATTAAGGAAGTGCTGGATTTAGCCCGCGAGCGAGGAGTATTTGTACAATTTGTGCCAAAGAAAAAAATCGATCAACTTTCAAGTGCCAACCATCAAGGTATCGTTGCTTCTGTCGCTGCTTATAAGTATGCGGAACTCGATGATTTATTTGATGTGGCCAAAGCAAGAAGCGAAGATCCATTTTTCATCATTTTAGATGAATTAGAAGACCCTCATAATCTTGGCTCAATTATGCGAACTGCAGATGCGATTGGCGTTCATGGTATAATCATACCAAAGAGACGTTCTGTTGGACTTACAGCAACGGTAGCGAAAGCTTCTACAGGAGCTATTGAGCATGTTCCTGTTTGCAGAGTGAACAATTTAGCGCAAACAGTAGATGAGTTAAAAGAAAGAGGCGTCTGGATTGCTGGAACAGATGCAAAAGGTAGCACCGACTATCGAAAAATGGATGCTACCTTGCCACTAGCTATCATTATTGGAAGTGAAGGGAAAGGAATGAGTAGACTACTGAAGGAGAAATGTGACTTTCTCTATCATTTGCCAATGGTTGGGCATGTTAATTCATTGAATGCGTCTGTTGCAGCGGCATTATTAATGTATGAAGTGTACCGAAAACGTCAAGAAGTGAATGATTAGTTATGAAAAACATTCTAATAGTTGATGGATACAATATGATAGGTGCTTGGAAAGAATTGCGGCCTTTAAAAGATACAGATTTAGAGGAAGCTAGAAATCGCCTGCTTGAACTAATGGCAGAATATAAAGCCGCTATGGGATGGCGGGTGATTGTTGTTTTCGATGCCTATCATGTTTCTGGGGCAGAGAAATCTTATGTACAAAATGCGGTGGAAGTAATTTTTACAAGAAAGAACGAAACGGCAGATGAGCGTATTGAAAAATTATCAAACGAGCTGAAAGGGAGGAAAGTCCAAATATACGTAGCAACTTCTGATATGACGGAGCAAAACGTAATATTTGGGAATGGTGCCCTTCGGAAATCAGCCCGTGAACTAGAAATAGAGTTGGAAATTATTCAATCAAAAATATCAAAAAGAGTAGAAACTTCGCAGAAAGAAAGACCTAAATCTAGAATCCCATTATCGAAAGAAGTAGAGTTAGCCTTCGAAAAATGGAGAAGAGGTTTAAAATAATCAATTGACCTATATTTTCCAATTCATATATACTGTTCCTAATATGATTTATACGTCTGGGGTGAGGCCGTTGCTAAAAACAGAGCAATCGCAAGTAGTACAATCTTTTGACGAGCTAACGGATGAACAACTTGTTGAACTAGTGCATCAAGGTAATACAGAGGCGTTAGATTACTTAATTAATAAATACCGTGTATTCGTAAAGGCGAAAGCTCGCTCTTATTTTTTAATAGGAGCGGACAAGGAAGATATTATACAAGAGGGAATGATAGGTTTATATAAAGCCATAAGAGATTTTAAAGAGGACAAGCTTGTTTCCTTTAAAGCTTTTGCAGAGTTATGTATTACGCGCCAAATTATTACTGCTATTAAGACGGCAACGCGTCAGAAACATATTCCACTCAATTCCTATGTTTCTCTTGATAAACCAATATATGATGAAGAGTCGGATCGGACGTTGATGGATGTCATTACATGCTCGGAATCAGAAAATCCAGAACATTTAATGATTAACCGAGAAGAGTACTCCTATTTGGAAGAAAAAATTAGCGAAATTTTAAGCGAACTTGAACAACAAGTGCTTACTTTATATTTAGATGGACAATCTTATAATGAGATTTCTGAAGAATTAAATCGTCATGTAAAGTCAATTGATAATGCATTGCAACGGGTGAAACGGAAATTGGAGCGCCATTTAGAAAATGGGGAAATTATTTGAAACTCATTCCTCAATTATTGACAGCATGTTTTTTTGGTGTTAGTCTTTAAAAGATAAAATGCCAGAATAGAGGTTTTTTCAGTGGCAAAGAAAATTGTATTAAGCTGTGAAGAGTGTGGTTCTAGAAATTACACTTATCCTGAAAAAGACAGCTCAACTAGATTACAATTGAAAAAGTATTGTCAGCGCTGCAATCGACACACATTACACAAACAAACGCGCTAGTTGAAATAGAGAAGACAGATGATTTATTCGGAGGTTAAGCTAGAATGGGCAAAATAAAACAATTTCTGCAAGAAGTTATGTCCGAAATGAGAAAGACAAGCTGGCCAAAAAGCAAAGAGCTTACAAAATATACGATTGTTGTAATCACAACAGTCATTTTTGTAGCAATCTTTTTTGTGCTTGTAGATTTATTGATTTCGGGAGCATTCCGTTGGTATTTAAAAATATAATTATAGCCCCATACTAAATATCTTTCGAAAAATAGCCCGTCTAACATTTCGCGGGTTTTTTTCATTTATGTTGTAAATTATAATATTAAATACAGATTCAACGGGTTGTAATTGTAAAGGAGGGAAGGACGAATAGTCCAATATACATTATGGAAAAACAATGGTATGTAGTTCATACTTATTCAGGTTATGAAAATCGTGTAAAAGCAAATCTCGAAAAACGAGTAGAAACAATGGGGATGCAAGATCTCATTTTCCGTGTAATCATCCCTGAACATGAAGAAACTGATTTAAAAGATGGAAAAAAACGTACGGTGATGCGAAAAGTTTTCCCGGGTTACGTATTAGTTGAAATGATTTTAACTGATGATTCTTGGTACGTTGTTCGCAATACCCCAGGAGTGACAGGATTTATTGGCTCATCAGGCGGAGGAGCAAAACCGACACCTTTACTGCCTGAAGAAGTAGATCGTCTGCTTCGTTCAATGGGATTACACAAAAAAGCAATTGGCGAGTTAGATATTGCTGTTGGCGATCTAGTTGAAGTGTTAGATGGACCATTTGCTCATTTCCAAGGAAATGTAGAGGAAATCGATGTGGATAAAGGAAAAGTAAAAGTTTCAGTTGACATGTTCGGTCGGGAAACGAAAATGGAATTAGATTTCGAACAAGTACAACGGGTATAAACCTTTAAAAAAGAGTAAAAAATTTCAATGGTTTGCACATTTTAACCAATTTGGTTAACAAATAATTTATATCTTTATAATATTTTTACTTGCTTAAGAATATGAAAAATGATATCATTTCATAGGTCAGACTAGTTTTTTTAGTCTGCGATATGAGTTAATGATATTTTATCGGCATGGCTGATAAATGTATATTTGAGTGGGAGGGGCAACCCAATATACCACATCACGGACTTAAGGAGGTGTGTCTCGTGGCTAAAAAAGTTATTAAAATTGTTAAACTTCAAATCCCTGCTGGTAAAGCGAATCCAGCTCCACCAGTTGGTCCTGCATTAGGTCAAGCAGGTGTAAACATCATGGGATTCTGTAAAGAATTTAACGCTCGTACTGCTGATCAAGCAGGTTTAATTATACCTGTTGAAATTACAGTATTCGAAGACCGTTCTTTCACTTTTATTACAAAAACTCCACCTGCAGCTGTATTGCTTAAAAAAGCAGCAGGTATTGAATCAGGTTCTGGTGAGCCAAACCGTAAAAAAGTTGCAACGGTTAAACGTGATAAAGTTCGCGAAATCGCAGAACTAAAAATGCCTGATTTAAATGCTGCATCTGTTGAAGCGGCTATGGCAATGGTTGAAGGTACAGCACGAAGCATGGGTATTGAAATCGTTGACTAATCCATTGTAATTCGTGTTAGTTTTTGTAGGTTGCGCAAGTTCTGTTGAACACGCAACCTTTATTCGTGGGAGGTAAATTTCCGCTAAAACCACAAAGGAGGAAAAAGTAATGGTAAAACGCAGTAAAAGAATGCAAGAACTTGCAAAATTAATTGATAAAACTAAATTATATCCAGTAGAAGAAGCTGTTGCATTAGCTCAAAAAACAAGCAATGTTAAATTTGATGCAACAGTAGAAGTAGCTTTCCGTTTAAATATTGATACTCGTAAAAATGACCAACAAATCCGTGGAGCAGTTGTGCTTCCAAACGGAACAGGTAAAACTCAACGTGTATTAGTATTTGCAAAAGGTGAAAAATTAAAAGAAGCTGAAGCTGCTGGAGCAGACTATGTAGGCGATGTAGACTACATCAACAAAATCCAACAAGGTTGGTTTGAGTTTGATGTAATCGTAGCTACACCTGATATGATGGGTGAGGTTGGTAAATTAGGTCGTATTTTAGGTCCAAAAGGATTAATGCCAAACCCTAAAACAGGAACAGTTACTTTCGATGTTGCGAAAGCAATCCAAGAAATTAAAGCTGGTAAAGTAGAATACCGCGCTGATAAAGCTGGTATCGTTCACGCTCCTATCGGTAAAGTATCTTTCGAAACAGAAAAATTAGTAGAAAACTTCTTAGCTGTATTCGAAGCAATTCAAAAAGCAAAACCTGCTGCAGCTAAAGGTACTTACATGAAATCTGTAAACATCACTACTACAATGGGGCCATCAATTAAAATTGACGCTTCTAGCGTAGTGATTAAATAATAAATAAAGATAGAATAAAACTATTGACATTCATCCTATTCGTTAGTATTATGGATGATGTTCTGAATATAGTGATCCATTTGTACCGTAGACAGTAGGGGTGCTCTTTGCACTTAAACTTCCCTACCGAGGACATAAAATCGGATTCTTTTTTAAGATGATGACTTTTTATGCCTTCGTGTGTCTACACGAAGGCTTTTGTTTTATCGGTATGAATGACCCATTCTAATAGGAGGTGTCAAAATGTCTAAGGCAATTGAAGCAAAAAAAGTACAAGTACAAGAGATTGCAGACAAATTTAAAAATTCTGCTTCTGTAGTGCTTGTTGATTACCGCGGTTTAAACGTAGCTCAAGTTACTGAATTGCGTAAACAACTTCGTGAAGCTGGCGTAGAATTTAAAGTTTATAAAAACACTTTAACTCGCCGTGCTGTTGAAGAAGTTGGACTAGAAGGACTTAATGAATATTTAACAGGTCCAAATGCGATCGCTTTCTCTACAGAAGATGTTGTAGCACCAGCTAAAATCCTTAACAACTTCGCAAAAGAAAACGATGCATTAGAAATTAAAGCGGGTGTTATTGAAGGAAACGTTGCTACAGTTGAAGAGGTTAAAGCTCTTGCTGACCTTCCATCTCGCGAAGGTTTACTTTCAATGTTACTATCTGTACTTCAAGCTCCAATCCGCAACTTCGCTCTTGCAACAAAAGCTGTTGCAGAACAAAAAGAAGAACAAGGTGCGTAATTTATCGCTTAAACCAATATTTCGAATACAGGCAAATAGCCTAACAAAAATACCTATATAGGAGGAATATGGAATGACTAAAGAACAAATTATTGAAGCTATTAAAGAAATGACAGTTCTTGAATTAAACGATTTAGTAAAAGCTATCGAAGAAGAATTCGGCGTAACTGCTGCTGCTCCAGTTGCAGTTGTAGGTGGTGCTGCTGCAGGTGCTGCTGCAGAAGAAAAATCTGAATTCGATGTAGTATTAGCTAACGCTGGAGATCAAAAAATCAAAGTTATCAAAGTTGTACGCGAACTTACTGGCCTTGGCTTAAAAGAAGCAAAAGAATTAGTTGACAACACTCCAAAACCACTTAAAGAAGGCGTTTCTAAAGAAGAAGCTGAAGAAATGAAAGCTAAACTTGAAGAAGTTGGCGCTTCTGTAGAACTTAAGTAATAATTGCTTAAGTATCGTTTATACCAAAAAATAAAAAGCTCGTCCTATTTGGCGAGCTTTTCTTCATTTATTTAGGGAGGCCACTCAAATGACTGAACATTATTATTCACGAAAGCCTCAAACGGAAAGTAAACCTCAACAATGGCAGTTTACTTTATTAGGACACTCATTTTTATTTGAAACAGATACAGGAGTGTTTAGTAAAAGCGAAGTAGATTTTGGATCCCGTTTGTTAATTGATACATTTAACATGCCCGATGTAGAAGGAATTGTTTTAGACGTTGGTTGTGGCTACGGTCCAATCGGGTTAGCGATAGCAAAGCAATATCCAGAGCGAACAGTATATATGATGGATATTAATGAGCGAGCACTTCAATTAGCTAGAAAGAATGCAGAATTGAACGGAATCCAAAATGTGCGTATTTATGAAAGTGACGGTGTATATGTGGATGAGCAAGTCCAAGTTGCTGCTGTGTTAACGAACCCGCCAATTCGAGCTGGGAAAGAGACGGTTTTTAAAATCTATGACGGGGCTTATCAGCATTTGTGTACAAGTGGAGAACTTTGGGTTGTGATTCAGAAGAAACAAGGAGCACCATCTACGTTAAAGTATTTGGAAGAAAAGTTTCGGTCAGTGGAAATTGTCGAGAAGAAAAAGGGATATTGGATTATCAAAGCTGAAAAATAAAACGAATTCCCATTAAATATTGACTTGACAAATCGGCTATGATAACATAATAAAATGCAAAAATATTATTTTTTGGGAGTATGCCCTTTTGTATGCAATGATTTTTATATGGGTATACTTGCCATGAATAAGTTAAGTTTAACCGAAAATGAGGTTTTGAAAAAGTCTCGTTTTCTTTTTGTCTTTGGAAAATCATACACTATTTATTTGATTTTGCAAAGACCTATTATCGCTTTATTGAGGGGTGAATAAGTTGACAGGTCAACTAGTTCAGTACGGACGACACCGCCAGCGTAGAAGCTTTGCGCGTATTAAAGAGGTGCTGGAGCTTCCGAATTTAATAGAGATTCAAACAGCCTCTTACGACTGGTTCCTTAAAGAAGGATTGCTTGAAATGTTTAAAGAAATTTCCCCTATTGAGGATTTCACAGGCAATCTTTCACTAGAATTCATCGACTATTCTTTAGGAGAACCAAAATATGATGTCGATGAATGTAAGGAGCGCGATGTAACTTATGCAGCACCATTGCGCGTAAAGGTACGTCTTCATAACAAAGAAACGGATGAAGTTAAAGAACAAGATGTCTTTATGGGGGACTTCCCATTAATGACAGAAACAGGCACTTTTATTATTAACGGTGCCGAGCGTGTAATTGTATCCCAATTGGTACGTTCACCAAGCGTATATTATCACGATAAAACGGACAAAAACGGCAAAAAAGGCTTCGGTGCAACAGTCATTCCAAACCGTGGTGCATGGCTGGAGTTTGAAACGGATGCAAAAGATATTATCTATGTTCGCATCGATCGCACACGTAAATTGCCTGCAACAGTGCTTCTAAGAGCGTTAGGCTTTGGTTCAGACCAAGAAATTATCGATATTATCGGTGATAATGAGTATTTGAGAAATACGCTTGAGAAAGATAATACAGATAGCACTGAAAAGGCGCTATTAGAAATCTATGAACGCCTTCGTCCAGGTGAACCACCGACAGTTGAAAGTGCAAAAAGCTTGCTATATTCCCGCTTCTTCGATGCTAAACGCTATGATTTAGCAGCCGTTGGGCGTTATAAAATGAATAAAAAGCTTCACATAAAAAATCGTCTATTTAATCAAAAAATCGCAGAAACGTTAGTAGATCCTGAAACAGGAGAAATTATTGTTGAAAAAGATACAATTCTTGACCGACGTACGTTAGATAAAATTATTCCTTATTTAGAGAAGGGTGTTGGATTCCGTACATTATCTCAAGTAGGTGGTGTATTGGATGAAGATATTACAATCCAATCCATTAAAATATATGCTCCTAATGACGAAGATGGAAAAATCATCAATGTCATTTCCAATGCTTACGTTGATGAAGAGGTAAAACATTTAACTCCTGCGGATATTATCGCGTCATTATCCTACTTCTTCAACTTACTTTATGGTGTAGGAAATGTTGATGACATCGACCATTTAGGAAATCGTCGTTTACGCTCTGTTGGTGAGTTGTTGCAAAACCAATTCCGTATTGGACTATCGCGTATGGAACGAGTTGTGCGTGAGCGCATGTCAATTAATGACACAGCGTCAATCGTACCACAACAATTGATTAATATTCGTCCAGTTATTGCATCAATAAAAGAGTTCTTTGGTAGCTCTCAATTATCGCAATTCATGGACCAAACAAATCCACTAGCAGAATTGACGCATAAACGCCGCCTTTCCGCTTTAGGACCTGGTGGTTTGACGAGAGAACGTGCTGGTATGGAAGTGCGGGACGTTCACTACTCGCACTATGGCCGCATGTGTCCTATTGAAACACCAGAGGGTCCAAACATCGGTCTAATTAACTCATTATCAACTTATGCGAAAGTGAATAAGTTTGGTTTTATTGAAACACCTTATCGTCGTGTTGATCCTGAAACAGGCCGAGTGACAGACCAAATTGACTACTTAACAGCCGATGAGGAAGACAACTACATCGTAGCTCAGGCAAACTCACCGTTAAATCCAGACGGAACTTTTGCCAACGAGGAAGTTTTAGGTCGATTCCGTGGAGACAACACAGTATTCAAAAGAGAATTAGTTGACTACATGGACGTATCACCTAAACAAGTCGTATCTGCTGCGACAGCATGTATCCCATTCTTAGAAAACGACGACTCTAACCGTGCATTAATGGGTGCAAACATGCAACGTCAAGCAGTACCATTAATTCAACCAGAGGCTCCGTATGTAGGGACAGGAATGGAATACGTAAACGCTCGGGACTCTGGTGCTGCTGTAGTTAATAAGTATGAAGGAATCGTTGAACATGTTGAATCGCGTGAAATCCATGTTCGTCGAATTGAAATTAGAGATGGAAAAGAAGTAAAAGGCGAACTGGATAAATATAAGCTTCAAAAATTCCAGCGTTCCAACCATGGAACTTGTATTAATCAACGCCCAATCGTTAAAGTTGGGGATCGCGTAAAACCAAAAGATATTCTTGCAGATGGACCTTCCATGGATAAAGGCGAACTTGCTCTAGGTCGCAACGTTCTTGTTGCTTTCATGACTTGGGAAGGTTTCAACTACGAAGACGCGATTATTATGAACGAACGTCTTGTAAAAGATGATATTTATACATCCATTCATATTGAAGAATATGAATCTGAATCTCGAGATACTAAACTAGGCCCAGAAGAAATTACTCGCGATATACCAAATGTCGGTGAAGATGCGCTACGTAATCTTGATGATCGCGGTATCGTTCGAATTGGTGCTGAAGTACGTGACGGTGATATTTTAGTAGGTAAAGTAACACCAAAAGGAGTTACGGAATTAACTGCTGAAGAACGCTTACTTCATGCCATTTTCGGTGAAAAGGCTCGTGAAGTTCGAGATACGTCATTACGTGTACCACATGGAGCAGGTGGAATCGTCCTCGATGTTAAAGTGTTTAATCGAGAAGACGGTGATGAATTACCACCTGGAGTAAACCAATTAGTGCGTGTTTATATTGTTCAAAAACGTAAAATTCGCGTCGGTGACAAAATGGCCGGTCGTCACGGTAACAAAGGGGTAATTTCCCGTATTTTACCTGAAGAAGATATGCCATTTTTACCGGATGGAACTCCAATTGATATCATGTTAAACCCATTAGGCGTACCATCTCGTATGAACATCGGACAAGTGTTAGAGTTACACTTAGGTATGGCTGCACACTTATTAGGCGAATACATGGCGACACCTGTATTCGATGGTGCGAACGAAGAAGATGTTTGGAATACGATGGAAGAAGCCGGAATGAATAGAGACGGTAAAACAATTCTTTATGATGGACGTACAGGAGAACCGTTTGATAACCGAGTATCAGTTGGTATCATGTATATGATCAAATTGGCGCACATGGTTGACGATAAACTTCATGCCCGTTCAACAGGTCCATATTCACTTGTAACGCAACAACCATTAGGTGGTAAAGCACAATTTGGTGGTCAACGTTTCGGTGAGATGGAGGTTTGGGCACTTGAAGCGTATGGTGCAGCATATACACTACAAGAACTATTGACAATCAAATCAGACGACGTTGTAGGACGTGTGAAAACATATGAAGCGATTGTAAAAGGTGAAAGTGTTCCAGAACCAGGCGTGCCAGAAAGCTTCAAAGTATTAATTAAAGAACTTCAATCACTAGGATTAGATGTGAAAATGCTTACTGTAGACGAAGAAGAGATTGAACTGAGAGATATGGATGATGATGACGATCTACAACCAGCTGATGCCCTAAACATCTTGCCAACTAAAGAAGAAAAACCTGTTGAAACTCAAAATTAATCTACATGCGGGCAGGTAGACGCCTGCCCGATTCTTCATTAAACTTTCTGATTCTGAATCTTAATTAATGGAATGTCAAAAGGACTTATAACTAAAGGGAGGTAGGCTCCTTGGTTGACGTAAATGAATTCGAATTTATGAAAATTGGTTTAGCTTCACCGGATAAAATTCGTTCTTGGTCCTATGGGGAAGTAAAAAAACCTGAGACAATTAACTATCGTACATTAAAACCTGAGAAAGATGGTCTTTTCTGCGAACGCATATTTGGTCCGACGAAAGACTGGGAATGTCACTGTGGAAAATACAAACGCGTTCGATATAAAGGTGTAGTATGTGACCGATGTGGTGTAGAAGTAACGCGAGCAAAAGTTCGACGTGAACGTATGGGACACATCGAACTTGCGGCGCCAGTTTCACACATTTGGTACTTTAAAGGAATTCCAAGCCGTATGGGGCTCATTCTTGATATGTCTCCAAGGGCATTGGAAGAAGTAATTTATTTTGCTTCTTATGTAGTAATCGATCCTGGCGTTACAAACTTAGAGAAGAAACAACTTTTATCTGAAAAAGAATATCGTACTTGCCGTGAAAAGTTTGGTAATAGCTTTGAAGCAGGAATGGGTGCAGAAGCTATCAAAAAACTTCTAGAGCAAATTGACCTAGAGGAAGAAGCAAATAAATTAAAAGAAGAATTAAAAACAGCTCAAGGTCAACGTCGCACACGAGCAATTAAACGCCTTGAAGTCATTGAATCATTCCGCAGTTCTGGAAATAGACCAGAGTGGATGGTATTAGAGGTGCTTCCGGTTATTCCACCAGAGCTTCGACCAATGGTACAGCTGGATGGTGGCCGATTCGCAACATCTGACTTAAACGATTTATATCGTCGTGTTATTAACCGTAACAATCGTTTAAAACGCCTTTTAGATTTAGGGGCTCCTAGCATTATTGTTCAAAACGAAAAACGCATGTTGCAAGAAGCGGTAGATGCATTGATTGATAATGGACGTAGAGGTCGTCCTGTAACGGGACCGGGTAATCGACCATTAAAATCCTTGTCACACATGTTAAAAGGTAAACAAGGACGTTTCCGTCAAAACTTGCTTGGTAAACGTGTAGACTATTCTGGTCGTTCCGTTATCGTCGTTGGTCCAACGTTAAAAATGTATCAATGTGGTCTACCTAAAGAAATGGCGATTGAATTATTTAAGCCTTTTGTAATGAAAGAGTTAGTTGAAAGAGGTTTGGCTCACAACATTAAGAGCGCAAAACGCAAAATTGAACGTATGCACAACGAAGTATGGGATGTGCTTGAAGACGTAATTAAAGAACATCCAGTGTTACTTAACCGTGCCCCAACGCTACACAGATTGGGAATTCAAGCGTTCGAACCAACATTAGTTGAAGGTCGTGCAATACGTCTACACCCACTTGTATGTACAGCTTATAATGCTGACTTCGATGGTGACCAAATGGCGGTTCACGTGCCGTTATCAGCAGAAGCTCAAGCAGAAGCTCGTTTACTGATGCTTGCTGCACAAAACATCCTAAATCCAAAAGACGGTAAGCCGGTTGTAACACCTTCCCAAGACATGGTATTAGGAAACTACTATTTAACTCTTGAGCGCAAAGGTGCTCGTGGAGAAGGTTCTGTATTCTCTAGTCCAGATGAAGTGTTAATAGCTTACCAAAACGGTAATGTGCACCTGCATAGCCGAATTGCCGTAAAAGCAAGCTCTTTAAACAATAAAACATTTACGGAAGAGCAAAATAAAAAATTCTTGATTACAACAGTAGGTAAAATTATCTTTAATGAAATTTTGCCAGAGTCTTTCCCATACATTAATGAACCAACATCTTACAACTTGGAAGTAGCTACACCAGATAAATACTTTGTCAGCTTAACAATCGATGATGAACTACTAAAAGAACTAGAAGCTTCAGAAGAATATAATCAACTATCTGAACAAGAAAAAATCGAATATCAGCGTAAAGCGGTATTGAAAAAATACATTGAGGATCAAGAGTTGATTACTCCATTCCGTAAAAAATTCTTAGGAAGCATTATTGCGGAAGTATTCAAGCGATTCCATATTACAGAGACATCCAAAATGCTAGACCGCATGAAAGATTTAGGATTTAAATATTCAACGCGTGCGGGTATTACAGTAAGTATTTCAGATATCGTTGTATTACCTGAAAAAGGTGAAATTTTAGATAAAGCTCAGAAAAAAGTTGATAAAGTAATGCAACAATTCCGTCGCGGTTTAATTACAGAAGAAGAACGTTATGACCGAGTAATCTCAAGCTGGTCTGAAGCAAAAGATGAAATCCAAGCAAAACTAATGAACTCTTTACCAAGATTGAATCCGATCTTCATGATGAGTGACTCCGGTGCCCGTGGTAACGCATCGAACTTCACTCAGCTTGCAGGTATGCGTGGACTCATGGCCAACCCAGCTGGTCGTATTATCGAACTTCCAATTAAATCTTCATTCCGTGAAGGTTTAAGCGTATTGGAATACTTCATTTCAACACACGGTGCACGTAAAGGTCTTGCGGATACTGCGTTAAAAACTGCGGACTCTGGTTATTTAACTCGCCGTCTTGTTGACGTTGCACAAGACGTGATTATTCGTGAAGAAGATTGCGGTACAGACCGTGGATTAACTATTGGTGCGTTAATGGATGGTACTGAAGTAATTGAAACGCTTGAAGAACGTATTGTTGGACGCTATGCTAAGAAAACAATTCGTCATCCTGAAACTGGCGAAATAATCTTAGAGCGAGACAATTTAATTACGCAAGATATCGCTCGAAAAATTATTGATGCTGGTATTGAAAAAGTATCAATCCGTTCAGCATTCACATGTAATACAAAACATGGTGTATGTAAAAAATGTTATGGTATCAACTTAGCAACTGGTGAAGAGGTTGAAGTGGGAGAAGCGGTTGGAATTATCGCTGCTCAATCAATCGGTGAACCAGGTACACAGTTAACGATGCGTACATTCCACACTGGTGGGGTTGCTGGTAACGACATTACGCAAGGTCTTCCACGTATTCAGGAGATCTTCGAGGCGCGTAATCCAAAAGGTCAGGCTCTTATTTCGGAAATTAAAGGTGTCGTTACTGAAGTTGAAGAAAGTCGTGACGGCTTAAGAGAAATTACTGTTGTTGGTGAAATTGAAACTCGTAAATATCAAGCTCCTTACAATGCACGATTGAAAGTTGCTGTAGGTGACGAAGTAGAACAAGGTCAAATTCTAACTGACGGTTCAATTGATCCAAAACAATTATTAAAAGTCAAAGACGTAGCAACGGTACAAGAATATTTATTAAAAGAAGTTCAAAAAGTATACCGTATGCAAGGGGTAGAAATCGGGGACAAACACATCGAAGTAATGGTACGTCAAATGCTTCGAAAAGTTCGTGTAATTGAAGCTGGAGATACAGACTTACTTCCTGGAACACTCCTCGATGTTCACCAATTCACAGAAGCAAATAAAGAAGCGATTATGAATGGTAAAGTACCTGCAACATGTCGTCCAGTTATCCTTGGAATTACGAAAGCTTCGCTTGAAACGGAATCCTTCTTATCTGCTGCATCATTCCAAGAAACAACTCGTGTATTAACAGATGCTGCAATTAAAGGTAAGCGAGATCCGCTACTCGGATTGAAAGAGAACGTAATCCTAGGAAAACTTGTTCCAGCGGGTACAGGAATGCAAAGATATCGTCAAATCAAGATCAAAGAAGAGCCTGTTAGCGCTCTAGAAGAATTAACATCAGCCGAATAATTCGGAAAACATTTCAGTGAAAATACAAGAGCTTGAGTCTCCGAAGTTGTAAACAAACATTATGCGACGGGGAGGCTCAAGCCATTTTCACTGGATGAATTATGCAATAAATTCATTAATCCGTTTACTTGCTCTGTTTCTATACTTATCAAAAAAATTTTTTTAACTCAATTACAAAAAAAATTGACAGATTGAAATGATAATGATAATATACTTAGGGTTGATAGTAACTGTCTGTACTTCGGAGGATATTGTCAATGTCTTATGAAAAAGTTAAACAGGCAAGTAAAACAATCATTGGTACAAAGCAAGCAGTAAAAGCAATAAAAGCTGGCCGAGTAAAAGAGCTCATTGTAGCACAAGATGCAGAAGAGAGAATAACAGAACCAGTTATTGCCCTTGCAAAGGAAAATGGAATTCCGGTAGATCTTGTGGAATCAAGAAAAGAGCTTGGCAAAGCGTGCGGAATCCAAGTTGGAGCTGCAGTTGTTGCGATTGCTGCGGAGTAGTTTTTGTGGAAAAACACAAAAGCTTTGTTTTTACCCTAAAAATGAACCACCTGGATATGTGGTATTAAAAAACGATAACATGAAGGGAGGAAAAACCGATGCCTACAATTAACCAATTGGTACGTAAGCCTCGTAAATCTAAAATTACTAAATCAAAATCACCTGCGTTAAACAAAGGTTACAATAGCTTTAAAAAGTCTCTTACAAACGTTAATTCACCTCAAAAACGCGGAGTATGTACACGTGTTGGTACAATGACACCGAAAAAACCAAACTCAGCGTTACGTAAATATGCACGTGTTCGTTTAACAAACCAAATCGAGGTTACAGCTTACATTCCTGGTGAAGGTCACAACTTACAAGAACACAGCGTTGTATTAATTCGCGGTGGACGTGTAAAAGACTTACCAGGGGTACGTTACCACATCATTCGCGGTGCGCTTGACACTGCAGGTGTAAACGGCCGTATGCAATCACGCTCTTTATACGGTACGAAAAAACCAAAAGAGAAAAAATAATAAAAATTAGTAATACTCGTTGAAAGGAGGAAAACACATGCCTCGTAAAGGTCCTGTTTCCAAACGTGACGTGTTACCTGATCCAATTTACAATTCAAAATTAGTAACACGTTTAATTAATAAAATCATGATTGACGGTAAAAAAGGTACAGCACAAAAAATTCTTTACAGTGCGTTCGATATTGTAAAAGAACGTTCAGGCAAAGATCCATTAGAAGTGTTTGAAGAAGCATTAAATAATGTAATGCCAGTTCTTGAGGTACGTGCTCGCCGTGTTGGTGGTTCTAACTATCAAGTACCGGTTGAAGTTCGTCCAGACCGTCGTATTACTCTAGGTCTTCGCTACCTAGTGAACTACGCTCGTCTTCGCGGTGAAAAAACAATGGAAGAGCGCTTAGCTAACGAAATCCTAGATGCAGCAAACAACACTGGTGCTGCAGTGAAAAAACGCGAAGATATGCATAAAATGGCAGAAGCAAACAAAGCCTTTGCACACTATCGTTGGTAATCTAAATTTTGTACTAGCTTTTTGCTAGTACAAAATTTAAATATAACACTTTTTTAGTCTAAACCCAATTTGGAAGGAGACAATTCCCTATGAAACGCGAATTCTCTCTAGAGAATACACGTAATATTGGGATCATGGCTCATATTGATGCTGGTAAAACAACAACAACTGAGCGTATCCTTTATTACACTGGTAAGATTCACAAAGTCGGTGAAACTCACGAAGGTGCCTCTCAAATGGACTGGATGGAGCAAGAGCAAGAACGTGGTATTACAATCACTTCTGCTGCTACAACGGCTCAGTGGAAAGGTCACCGCATTAACATCATCGACACTCCGGGACACGTGGACTTCACTGTAGAGGTTGAACGTTCATTACGTGTACTTGACGGTGCAGTTACAGTACTAGATGCTCAATCTGGTGTTGAACCACAAACTGAAACTGTATGGCGCCAAGCTACAACATATGGAGTTCCTCGTATCGTATTTGTTAACAAAATGGACAAAACTGGTGCCGACTTCTTATACTCAGTAAATACTTTACATGATCGTCTTCAAGCGAATGCGCATCCAATTCAATTACCTATTGGTGCGGAAGATCAATTTAAAGGTATTATTGACTTGGTTGAAATGAATGCGACATTCTACGGTAACGACGAAGGTACAGATGTTACTGTAGGAGAAATTCCAGAAGAATACAAAGCACAAGCTGAAGAATACCGTGAAAAATTAATTGAAGCAGTAGCTGAACTTGATGAAGAATTAATGGAAAAATACTTCTCTGGTGAAGAAATTACAGTAGAAGAATTAAAAGCTGCAATCCGTAAAGCAACAATTGCGGTACAATTCTACCCTGTACTTTGCGGTACTGCGTTCAAACATAAAGGTGTTCGTAAAATGCTTGATGCAGTAATCGACTACTTACCTTCACCAATCGATATTCCTGCTATTAAGGGTATCGTGCCAAAAACTGAAGAAGAAACTGAGCGTCATGCAAGTGACGAAGAGCCATTCTCAGCATTGGCATTCAAAGTTATGACTGACCCATATGTAGGTAAGTTAACATTCTTCCGTGTGTATTCAGGTATTCTAGATTCTGGTTCATACGTTCTTAACTCTACAAAAGGTAAACGTGAACGTATTGGACGTCTTCTACAAATGCACGCAAATCACCGTGAAGAAATTTCAAAAGTATATGCAGGTGATATTGCTGCAGCAGTAGGTTTAAAAGATACAGTAACTGGTGACACACTTTGTGATGAGAAAAACCCAGTTATCTTAGAATCAATGGAATTCCCAGAACCAGTTATTTCGGTTGCTATTGAACCAAAATCAAAAGCAGACCAAGATAAAATGAGTACAGCTCTTGGAAAACTTCAAGAGGAAGACCCAACATTCCGTGCTCATACTGACCAAGAAACAGGTCAAACAATCATCTCTGGTATGGGTGAGCTTCACCTTGATATCATTGTTGACCGTTTAAGACGTGAATTCAAAGTGGAAGCTAACGTAGGTGCTCCACAAGTTTCATATCGTGAAACATTCCGTACAACTGCTCAAGTTGAAGGTAAATTCGTTCGCCAATCTGGTGGTCGTGGTCAATACGGTCACGTTTGGATCGAATTCTCTCCAAATGAAGAAGGAGCAGGCTTTGAATTTGAAAACGCGATTGTCGGTGGGGTAGTACCTCGTGAATACATCCCAGCTGTAGAAGCAGGATTAAAAGACGCTATGGAAAATGGTGTACTAGCTGGATACCCAGTGATTGACATCAAAGCGAAATTATTCGATGGTTCTTACCACGATGTTGACTCTAACGAAATGGCGTTCAAAATCGCTGCATCCATGGCACTTAAAAATGCTGCAGCAAAATGTAACCCTGTATTACTTGAACCAGTAATGAAAGTTGAAGTTGTAATTCCAGAAGAATATCTAGGCGATATCATGGGTCACGTAACTGCACGTCGCGGTCGTGTTGAAGGTATGGAAGCACGCGGTAACGCACAAGTAGTTCGTGCTATGGTTCCACTTGCTGAGATGTTCGGATATGCAACTACATTACGTTCTGCAACTCAAGGTCGCGGTGTATTCTCAATGGTATTTGACCACTATGAAGAAGTACCAAAATCAATTGCAGAAGAAATTATCAAAAAAAATAAAGGTGAATAATAATTGAAATCTCACCTTTAATCAAGTATAAATAATTTGTAAGCTATGATTGTTTGACAAGAAAGTAATTTCTTGTCAGCAGTTGTAAAAATAAAAAATACAAGTAATAGGAGGCTTTCTCTAATGGCTAAAGAAAAATTTGATCGTTCAAAACCACACGTTAACATTGGTACAATTGGTCACGTTGACCATGGTAAAACTACTTTAACTGCTGCTATCGCAACAGTTCTTGCGAAAAAAATTGGTGGTGAAGCTAAATCTTACGACCAAATCGACAACGCACCAGAAGAAAAAGAACGTGGTATCACAATCAACACTTCTCACGTTGAATATGAAACTGAAAAACGCCACTATGCACACGTAGACTGCCCAGGACACGCTGACTACGTTAAAAACATGATCACTGGTGCTGCTCAAATGGACGGCGGTATCTTAGTAGTATCTGCAGCTGACGGTCCAATGCCACAAACTCGTGAGCACATCTTACTTTCTCGTCAAGTAGGTGTACCATACTTAGTAGTATTCTTAAACAAATGTGACATGGTTGACGACGAAGAATTATTAGAATTAGTAGAAATGGAAGTTCGTGACTTACTTTCAGAATATGACTTCCCAGGCGACGAAGTTCCTGTAATTAAAGGTTCTGCTCTTAAAGCTCTTGAAGGAGATGCTGAGTGGGAAGCAAAAATCGTTGAATTAATGGATGCAGTTG
>SMEK01000107.1_pt1 | contig 33258 bp, 26 predicted proteins | sample 2456371 | NCBI WGS metagenome assembly SMEK01 (sample SAMN10132590, study PRJNA489261) | soil metagenome | isolation source: day1 antibiotic-loamy sand soil ammended with composted manure from dairy... | place: USA | collected 2015-04-01
CCAGCGCGCGAGCCGTCGTCTCGTGGCCGGCCCCTATGAAGGTGATGATGTTGTCTTCTATCTCGCCACGAGTAAGGCCCTGCGGCCCCTCTGCCTTCAACAGCAGGGTGAGGAAATCCTGCGGGGCGCCTTCGGGATCGCGCTTCAGCCTGTCTTCGCGCATCCTGACGGTTTCCGAGACTATGCCGCGGAAATACGCCATAGTCTTGCGTCCGCGAATGCGGGTCAAGCGCGGCAGCCAGTCGGGCGCGCGCAGAAGGTCGAGCGGGTCGACGCGGCCCATCGTTTCCAACAGACGGTCGATATCCTGCGCAAATGTCCCCTTCTCTCCTGCAATCTCCCCGGAAAACAGGGTTTCGGCGAGAATCTCATAGGTCAGCATGGTCATGTCATGGGCGATGTCGCGCACGCTGCCATCCACATAACCTTCTGCGAATTCGAGGGTTCGTTTGAGCATAGCCGGCGCGAAGCCGAAGATGTTGCGCGGGGTAAAGACCGGCGCCATGGCCTTGCGCGACCGCCGCCAAACCTCGCCTTCCGCCGTCAGCAGCCCGTCGCGCAGGATCGGCCGGAGGATTTTCTGGCGCACTGTGGCCATCCGGTAGTTTTTCGCATTGTCGACCAGCACATGGCGGATCAGGGCCGGGTCATTTGCGATGACGAGCGGGCCGCCGACTCCCGTTACGGAGATCCAGGGCTCGTTGTAGGAAGGCTCTCCCCACAGCTCAAGCGGATTTCGATAGACGATGCGGATCATTTCAAGCGTCGAGGGCGGTGTCTTGCGTGGCCTCGGCGCAGGCGGGACAAATGGGGCGGGCTTTCTGTCCATTGCTTCGCGGTCAGAGCCTCCATGTTTCCTGGCGTATGTAGTGCTGACAAACCGGGCATCCATGTGGCGTCGGCGCTTTCGTCCCGATCCGTTCTGGGCCGCACCGAAGTCGAAAATCCGCTTTTTGCGTTTCGCTGGCGCCACAGGCGTGGAGTGGCGGCAAAAGCGCCCGCAAAACTTGGAAAAATGTTCGTAAACGCCTATATTTAGCTTGTCTTCAAACGCACGATTCGAAGCACTTTTTCCTGCTTCGCAGACCTCGGCAAGCATACAGGTTTTCATGAGCGACCAGACCGACACGATGAATGGCGGTATCCCCGCCTACGGCGCAGATTCCATCAAGGTTCTCAAGGGCCTGGACGCTGTGCGCAAGCGGCCGGGCATGTATATCGGCGACACCGACGATGGCTCCGGCCTGCACCACATGGTTTACGAGGTGGTGGACAACGCCATCGACGAGGCGCTGGCCGGCCACGCCGACCTTGTCAGCGTCATCCTGAACCCGGATGGCTCCTGCACGGTAATCGACAATGGCCGTGGCATCCCGACTGGCATGCACCCATCCGAGGGTGTCTCTGCGGCCGAGGTCATCATGACCCAGCTTCACGCCGGCGGGAAATTCGATCAGAACTCCTATAAGGTCTCTGGTGGCCTGCACGGCGTCGGCGTCTCTGTGGTCAACGCGCTTTCGATCTGGCTGCGACTGAAGATCCGGCGCGAGGGCAAGATCCATGAGATCCGATTCACCCATGGCGAGGCCGATGCGCCGCTCGCGGTGACCGGCACCTATACCCCGGAGGACAAGCCTGGCTCCTATGAAGGCCGCAGCGGTACGGAAGTGACCTTCCTGCCATCGCCGGAAACGTTCAAGGGCGTCACCGAATTCGACTATGCGACGCTGGAGCATCGGCTGCGCGAGCTGGCTTTCCTGAATTCCGGCGTGCGCATCGTGCTGGCCGACAAACGTCACGCCGACGTGAAGGTTCAGGAACTGCATTATGACGGCGGGCTGGAAGAGTTCGTCAAATATCTCGACCGGGCCAAGAAGCCGCTGATCGATCGGCCCATCAGCATCAGGAACGAGCGGGACGGCATCGGGGTGGAAGTCGCCATGTGGTGGAACGACTCCTACCACGAGAATGTGCTGTGCTTCACCAACAACATTCCGCAGCGCGATGGCGGCACGCATCTCGCGGGCTTCCGGGGCGCGCTGACGCGGCAGGTAACCGGCTATGCCGAAAGTTCCGGACTGACCAAGAAGGAAAAGGTGACCCTTACCGGCGATGACTGCCGCGAAGGGCTGACGGCCGTGCTTTCGGTGAAGGTTCCGGACCCGAAATTCTCGTCGCAGACCAAGGACAAGCTGGTATCGTCCGAGGTGCGGCCGGTGGTCGAGAGCCTTGTCAACGAAGCGCTGGGCACCTGGCTGGAGGAACATCCGGCGGAAGCCAAGATCCTGATCGGCAAGGTGGTTGAGGCCGCCGCCGCGCGCGAAGCGGCGCGCAAGGCTCGCGAACTCACCCGTCGCAAGGGCGTGCTCGACATCACCTCGCTTCCCGGGAAGCTGGCCGACTGCCAGGAGCGTGATCCGGCGAAATCCGAGCTTTTCATCGTCGAGGGCGACAGCGCCGGGGGTTCGGCCAAGGGCGGCCGCGACCGCAAGAACCAGGCGATCCTGCCGCTGCGCGGCAAGATCCTCAATGTAGAACGCGCCCGCTTTGACCGGATGCTGTCGTCGGACATGATCGGCACGTTGATCACGGCCCTCGGCACCTCGATCGGCAAGGATGAGTTCAACATAGAGAAGCTGCGCTACCACAAGATAATCATCATGACGGACGCCGACGTGGACGGCGCCCATATCCGCACGCTCCTTCTCACCTTCTTCTTCCGGCAGATGCCGGAGATTATCGAGGGCGGCTACCTCTACATAGCGCAGCCGCCGCTCTACAAGGTGACGCGTGGAAAGAGCTCGCAATATCTCAAGGACGAGGCCGCCTTCGAGAACTATCTGATCGAGTCGGGGCTGGAGGATACGTCTCTCGTTCTCGGCTCCGGCGAGGTACGTGCCGGCCAGGACCTGCGCTCAACGATCGATGACGCGCTCGCGGTGCGCCAGCTTCTGAACGGCCTCCATACGCGATATTCACGTTCCGTGGTCGAGCAGGCAGCGATTGCGGGAGGGTTGAATGCCGACATATTCAACGATCTCGGCAGCGCCAACGAAATGGCTGAGAAGATTGCCAGGAGGCTCGACCTGATCGCGGAAGAGACAGAGCGTGGCTGGCAGGGTCGCACGGCAACCTCGAATGAAGGCCCGGGCGGCTATGTGTTCGAGCGTACCGTGCGAGGCGTAAGAGAGTTTGTCTCTCTCGACATGGGCCTGATCAATTCGGCAGATGCGCGCGCCATTGATCGCTATTCGGCGCGGCTCGGCGATGTCTATGGCGTTCCGCCCGTGCTCAGGCGCAAGGATTCGTCCGAGACGATCTCAGGCCCGATGCAGTTGCTTGATGCGGTATTCGCCGCGGGCAAGAAGGGCCTGACCATGCAGCGCTACAAGGGCTTGGGCGAAATGAACGCCGAGCAGCTTTGGGAAACCACGCTCGATCCCAATGCGCGCTCGCTGCTGCAGGTGAAGATTTCCGAGGCGACCGAAGCGGACTCGCTGTTCTCACGCCTCATGGGCGACGACGTGGAGCCCCGGCGCGAATTCATCCAGGAAAACGCCCTTTCCGTTGCCAATCTGGACGTTTGACCGGGCGAGCCGGGCGGCTAACGCCCCACTGAAGGGTACACCCGTGGCGAGCGCCGACCGCTTCGGCGTTCGTGCCCTCTCAAAGAGCGCGGGAGCCCACCGGCAAAGGCAGATGGAACGAAAGCCTCGTCCAAAGCATTGTCATGCACGAACAATGCCCAAAGGCGGAGGTTATCATGGGCCGCGGAATACTGCTCTGGCTGATTGGCATTCCAATCCCGATCATCATCCTGATCCTGCTGTTCTGGCGCTAAGGCCACACAGAAAAAGCCCCGCTTGAAGCGGGGCTTTTCATATGCAGGCGGATCAGTGATCCATCGCCTTGACGATGTCCTCGGTCATCTTTTTGGCGTCGCCCAAAAGCATCATGGTGCCATCCTTGTAGAACAGCGTGTTGTCGATGCCGGCATAGCCCGAGCCGAGCGACCGCTTGACGAACAGGCAGGTACGGGCCTTGTCGACCTCCAGGATGGGCATGCCGTATATCGGTGAGGACTTGTCGTCGCGTGCAGCCGGATTGGTAACGTCATTGGCGCCGATGACATAGGCAACGTCCGCCTGCGCGAATTCGGAATTGATGTCCTCCAGTTCGAACACCTCGTCATAGGGCACGTTGGCTTCGGCAAGCAGCACGTTCATGTGGCCGGGCATGCGACCGGCGACGGGATGGATGGCGTATTTGACCTCCACCCCGTTTGACTTGAGCTTGTCGGCCATTTCACGAAGGGCGTGCTGTGCCTGGGCTACCGCCATGCCGTATCCGGGGACGATGATGACCTTCTGCGCGTTCATCATGAGATAGGCCGCGTCGTCCGCCGACCCCTGCTTGACCGTGCGCTCTATCCCGTCATCGCTCACGGCCGCCGCTTCGCCGCCGAACCCGCCAAGGATGACGGAGATGAAGGAGCGGTTCATGCCCTTGCACATGATGTAGGACAGGATCGCGCCGGACGAGCCGACCAGCGCGCCGGTGATGATGAGCGCCAGATTGCCCAGCGTGAAGCCGAGTGCGGCAGCAGCCCAACCGGAGTAGGAGTTGAGCATCGACACCACGACCGGCATGTCGGCGCCGCCAATCGGAATGATGAGCAGCACGCCGAGCAGCAACGAAAGCGCCACGATCAGCCAGAAGACGACCTTCGATTCGGTACCCACGAGCAGGGCGATCAGCACAACGAGCGCCACACCCAAGGCGATGTTGATGAGATGGCGGCCGCCGATCATGATCGGCTTGCCCGACATGCGCCCATCCAGCTTCAGGAAGGCGATGACGGAGCCGGTAAAGGTGATTGCGCCGATGGCGACGCCCAGGCTCATTTCAATCAGCGCCTGCGCATGGATTGCGCCCGAGGTGCCGATGCCGAAACTCTCGGGTGCATAGATTGCCCCTGCGGCCACCAGAACAGCTGCAAGGCCGACAAGGCTGTGGAATGCGGCGACCAGTTGCGGCATCGCCGTCATTGGGATGCGTCGTGCGATATAGGCGCCTACGCTGCCACCGATGGCCAGGCCCAGAACGATAAGCCCGAAGCTCCCCGCCGAGGGTAGGGCAAGTGCCAGCGTGGTGGCTATGGCAATCGCCATGCCTATCATGCCGTAAAGATTGCCCTGCCGGCTGGTAGTCGGGTGCGACAGGCCGCGCAGGGCAAGAATGAAAAGGATGCCTGAAACGAGATAAAGGAAGGAAGCGAGATTCGCGTTCATAGCCTGGCGCTCACTTCTCTTTCTTCTTGTACATGGCAAGCATCCGCTGGGTGACGAGGAACCCGCCGAAAATGTTCACGGAGACCAGCACCAGCGCGACGAAGCCGAAGCCTGTGGCGGCACCAGCCGCCGAAGCCGCTACGGCGAGCAGCGCGCCGACGACGATGACGGACGAGATGGCATTGGTGACCGCCATGAGCGGCGTGTGCAGTGCCGGCGTGACCGACCAGACCACGTAGTAGCCGACGAAAATCGCCAGGACGAAGATGGCAAAGCGGAAGACGAAGGGATCTATCGCCCCGCCTGAAAGCGTATGCGCTGCAGCGCCTGCCGCATCAGCCGCGCCACTGGAGCTGTTTGCCAGATCCTGCAAGGCCATCCGCACCGCGGCGCTTGCCTGATCGAGCTGGTCAAGGGCTTTCTGCAGGGCTTCCATCAGGCCGTCCCCTTCCCGGTTGAAGATTTCTTGGCAGCGACAGGTTTCCTGGCCGCGGTCTTCCTGGGCTTCGCTGCGGCGTCAGCCACAAGGTTCTTCGCCGGAACCGCCGCCGGCTCATCATACGAATCCGCGGCCTTGGCGAATGCCGGGTGCACCACCTTGCCGGCGTCGGTGAGCATGGTCGCCTTGACCAGTTCGTCCTCGGCATTGATGGCCAGTTGCTTCGTTTCCTTGTCGATCAGGGTCTCAAGGAAAGCAAAAAGGTTCTTTGCATAGAGCAGCGAGGCCGATGCGGCGATCCGGCCTGCTACGTTGAGATGGCCGATGATCTTGACCCCGTTCCCGGTGGTGATGACCTTGCCGGGCTCCGAACCCTCGACGTTGCCCCCACGCTCGACGGCGAGATCAACGATCACCGATCCGGGTTTCATCGAGGCCACCACCGGCGCAGCGATGAGCCTTGGCGCCGGGCGACCGGGAATGAGCGCAGTCGTGATGACGATGTCCTGCTTGGCGATGTGTTCGGCGGTAAGGGCGGCCTGCTTCGCCTGATATTCCTTGGACATCTCCTTGGCATAGCCGCCGGCCGTCTCCGCGGCCTTGAACTCTTCGTCCTCGACGGCGATGAACTTTGCACCCAGGGACGCAACCTGTTCCTTGGCGGCAGGACGCACGTCCGTCGCCGTCACCACCGCCCCCAGCCGTCGCGCGGTAGCGATGGCCTGCAGGCCGGCAACGCCCGCGCCCATGACGAATACCTTGGCCGCGGGTACCGTGCCCGCCGCAGTCATCATCATGGGCAGGGCGCGATCATACTCGTAAGCTGCGTCGATGACCGCCTGGTAGCCGGCGAGATTTGCCTGCGAGGACAGGACATCCATGACCTGGGCGCGCGTGATGCGCGGCATGAGTTCCATGGCGAAGGCGGTTATGCCTGCCCTGGCCATGGCGGCAATGGCGGCATCGGCTCCGTAGGGATCCATCAGGGCGAGCACGGCCGCGCCCTTTTTGTAACCTTTCAACTCGGTTCCGGTGGGGCGGCGAACCTTGAGCACCACATCTGCCTTGCCGGCATCGGAAGTCTTTCCGATCGTGGCGCCCGCCCTGGAAAATTCCTCGTCGGGAATGCGCGAAGCCGTGCCGGCACCGGCCTCCACGATCACTTCCAAACCCAGGCCCACCAGACGTTTCACCGTCTCCGGGGAGGCAGCGACGCGACCTTCCGCTGGGTCAAGCTCACGAGGAATGAATACCGTCAGTCCCACCGCACAATCCTTTCGGCTGGAACGTTGCTTGCAGACCCCGCGCTACGCCAGACTCATGCCTGGCGGGCGGGCTCTCAGCGCAGGATGTAACCGCCTATGGCGCAGACGATGATGAAAAGAATGAGGGAGGAAAAGAAGCCGGCCGTGGTAAAGAAACCGAACGCCATGGCAATGAGCGTCGCCGCAGTGACGAGCGCACCATATTTGGCGAGCGTCACGAACAGGCTATAGGTTCGCTCGTGCTCGCCATAGTCCATCTCCGCGCCGAGTTCGACGGGACCGGTCGGCGTATGGTCGGCCATGGAATACCCCTCCAAATAAAAGCGTTAGAGCGAGATAGCGAAAACCCGCAAGAAGGGCAATGGCGCTATTGCCGCATCACCAGAACTCAACCGGGAAAAACCTGAAAACCGGCCCGACCGGCGGCTAGCCACTACTGGAGCGAAATACCCGCGCTTCAGGCGGCATGGCTCAAATATTTCGCTGTCGGCAAAATGGTGAGCGGCGCAAGCTCGCCGCGCGGTGCCCTGGCGAACAGCATCCGCCGCTCCATCGCCGTGGAGCGAAAGAAGGGAAAGCGCTCGAGAGTGGGTGCCATGTTGCGCGCGCAGTTCGATTCGTAGAAGTAGATCGGCATGGTAAAGGGCGGATAGAGACGCGGCTCGCCGACCTGAACGGACCCGAAGATGCGGTTATAGAAGGCGGTATGCTCCTCCCGGATCATTGAGATGCAGGCCGTTGCGTCAAAGAAGGTGTTTGCAATGACTGCCAGCCTCAGCGTCACGTAGGGCAGCCCGCGCATTGCCGGCGTTAGTTTTGGATCCACCGCCAGCCTGCTCGGATCGATAAAGGTTTCGCTGCGCGCCAGTCGCGGCAACAGCCGGTCACCGAACACGGTCATTGTCGGCGCTTCGGGTATATCCCGGGTAAGGTGATGCAGGCGAACCGTGCTTACCAGTTCGCCTTCCATGAAGACGCCAAAACAATAACAGTTGGGCGTTTCGTCGAGACGATCGACGAGTTTCTGCTCCACGATCGTGTCCAGCAGGCCGTGTGCGTGGAACGCCTCGTAACGAAGCCGGAAAACAGCCTCCAGATCTTCGCCGGTATCGCATCGGCGATACTCGATGCGGTCCAGCAAATCCATGATGTTTCTGGCAAAAGACGACATCGGAGCCTCTGCACCGGTTGCTTGCCGTGCAGAAAAACCTTGCCCATGACCAGCCATGCTGTCCCCTCGTAGCTCCGCCGCAAGGGAAAATAGCCAAACAGCCGCCCGATCCGAAGGTAAAATTGCAAGATGTTCCGTTTACCTTGCGTTAACCTTAACAAATTCTTAATGACGAAGAGGAGCCCAAGACTGCCCGGGAGTCGCCGGGGAGAGGGCCGGATTCAGTGGGAAGCTTGCTTGGAAGCCGGCTGCAGATCCGCCGCGAAGGGCCAGGTGACAGTCGACATCGTCTCTATGCCCGAGGCGCTCAGGGCTGAGCCAAAAAGGAATCCCTGCACCAGGTCAGGCTTGATCTCCCGGGCAAGGATCTTCAACTGTTCGAAGGTTTCCACGCCCTCGACCGTGACCGAGAGGCCGAGCGACCGCGACAGGTTGACGACACCTCTCAGCAGTTCCAGAGAGCGCGGGCTCTGTGTCACGTCGTTCAGGAACGAACGGTCGATCTTCACCTTGTCCAGAGGCAGTTTGTGCAGGTAGCTGAGGCTGGAATAACCTGTGCCGAAATCGTCCAGCGCTATGCGCACACCCAGTTCCCTCAGCTTCTCGACCAGCTCGCCCGTTGCGGACTTATCGTCGAGCAGTGCCGTTTCCGTAACTTCAATCTCGAGGCGATGCGGCTCAAGCGATGAGGCAGCGAGGGCAGCCCGCACCTTGTCCACCACCTCGTCGTTACGGAAATCCTTGGCCGAAAGGTTCACGGAGACCGCGATGGATTCGGGCCATTTGGCGCATTCCCGGCATGCCTCTTCCAAGACGAAGGCGCTGATTTCGGCGATGATTCCCATTTCCTCCGCGAGGGGAATGAATACTGCCGGGGAGACGGGGCCCAGATCCGGGTGATCCCAGCGGCAGAGAGCCTCGCAGCTTGCGATTCTCATCGTCTCCATCGCCACGATGGGCTGATAGACCACCCGCAGCGCCTTTGCCTCGACGGCAGTACGCAGATCGGCCTTCATGAGCTGGCGGTTGCGGAATGCCGCGTCCATGGCCGCCTCGAACAGCCGCCAGCCACTCTTGCCCAATTCCTTGGCCTTGTAGAGGGCAAGGTCCGCCTTGACGACCATCTCGTCTACATCGGTTTCCGATACGCAGCATAACACTGCGCCTGCGCTGGCCTGTATTCTAAGAGCATGGCCCGCAACATCGACCTCACCCTCCAGCGTCGCGAAGACGCCGTCGAGAAGGGAGCTCACGTGGCTTTCGTCCTCAACGCGGTCGAAATAGATCATGAATTCGTCACCGCCGAAGCGGCTGACATACACACCTTCGCCGGAAAAGGCGGTGAGCCGCTCTGCCACGGCATAGAGCAACCCATCGCCGACCGGATGGCCGAGCGTGTCATTGACAGTCTTGAAATCGTCGAGATCGATGACAGCGAGTGCGCAAAGGCGGCTTCGGTCGCCGGTGACCATCGCCTCGGCGACCAGTTCATGGAAATAGGCGCGATTAATCAGCCCGGTCAGGTTGTCGTAGCGCGCCATCGTGCGGATCTTCTCTTCCGCCTCGACCCGCACGGTGACGTCCTCGAATGTGATGACGCCGAGTTCCTGATCGCCTTCGCGAGCGGAAAATTCGTAATGCTGCCCGTTCGAGAAGGATACGAGCACCTTCCGGTCGCGACCCTCGCGGAGCGCCCTGGTAAGCTGCGCTTCGACATAGCGGCGGTCTTTTGGCGTCAGCATGCGGCCGGCAACGCCGCGCATCAACAGCGAATGAACCGAACGGCCAAGCAGCGCGTCGGGCGAGCGCAGCGACATCAGGCGTGCGGCCTCCGCATTGGCGACGATCACCTTGCCGTCGGAATCGAGCATGACCAGGCCGTGCGACATGGTGTTGAGGGCGCGGTTGAAGCGTTGTGCGAGGCTGGCCGAAATCTTGCGTTGCGAGATGGCGTTGAAGAGCACCGTTCGCACGTGGCTCGCCATGCGGGTGATGATGAAGATGAACGGGACGACATAGAAGCCCAACACCACGTTGCTGATGTCGCCCTTCAGCATGAGACCGATCGCGATCGGCAGCATCACCGAAACCGCCTGTACCGCAACCATGGTCCTGGAACCGTAGTTGCGCCCTACGATGGTGACGGTAGAGCCCATGATAACGGCAATAGCCGCGCTCTCGCCGAACACATCCGGCTTCAGGTAGATGCTGACAAAGCCGAACAGGCCCATTGAGAAGGCCTGCAGGAAGCCGCCAAAAAGGTAGTAGCGTTCCCATCTCTTGGCGTGTTCGACCGTGGAGAAATTTCCGCAGCGCTGGCCCTTCAGGATGCCGTAGTAGCGGTAGAGGCCGGCGGCAAACATGGCGGCCGCGAGGTAGAGATAGACGGGCTCGCCCGATGTAAAATAGACCAGAACGCCTATGAGGCCGTGACAGATAGCACCGATCAGCAGAATTCCGGGATCGTTGAACAACGACCGCACGAAACCTGCGTAAACGTCTCCGGCGATGTCGTCCTTGCTGTTTTGATGCATATTGTGCGGGCCGCGACAAGCCCTTTTCATGCCATAATCCCCTTAAGAAAGGCTTAGAAGAAGCATTTCAGGGTGCGAGGCGATGTAGAGGGAAGGTTTTTGGGCGAAAGGAAAGTACAGGCAGCCGGCATCCGACCTATTCGGCGGCGCGCAGCGTCGGCTCCGCAGGGTGGTCGGCGAGCCGCCTGAGCAGCCGCTCGCGCTCCGAAGCCGCCTTTTCCATCGCTGCCAGCCGCACATGGCCATAGCCCCGGACAAGCGCCGGCACCGAGGCAAGGGCTGCCGCGGCTTCGATCCGGCCAGGCGCCAGGGCGCGCTCGATCGAATCGAGATCGCTTTCGTACTGCGCCAGAAGCTCCCGTTCGCGGCGCCGTTCGGCGGTATGCCCGAAGGGGTCCAAAATGGTGCCACGCAGGCCCCTGAGCGCCGCCAGCAGGCGCAAGGCCGTCATCATCCATGGGCCGAAGCTGGCCTTCTTTGCCCGACCGTCCGGATCCCGCCGGCCAAGAATGGGCGGCGCCATATGGAACTCCAGCCGCTTCCAGCTCTGGAACTGCCTGGCAAGATCCCGCTCGAAACTGCCGTCGGTATAGAGGCGAGCCACCTCATATTCGTCCTTGTGTGCCATCAACCGGAACAGGTTCCTCGCCGCTGCTTCGGCTACCGTGGTCGACCCCGGCACGGCTTTCGCTTCTGCGGCGCGCAGGCGTGCGATGCGGTCGGCGTAGCGGCTGGCATAGGCCGCGTTCTGGTAGCGGGTCAGGAACTCCACGCGGCGAGCGACGATCTCGTCCAGCGTCTCGGCGCGCGGTGTCGGCGCCTCCCCCGCCTGGGCCACGATAGAACGGACGAAGTCGGGCTGGTGCGCAGCGCGGCGACCCCAGCGGAATGCCGCCACATTCATGGCCACCGCCTGGCCGTTCAGCTCGATGGCCCTTTCGACCGCAGCGGCCGAAACTGGTAGACCGCCATGCTGGTAGGCAAGGCCAAGCAGAAACATGTTGGCGCCAAGCGAATTGCCGAACAGTACGGAAGCGGCGCGCGTGGCGTCGAAGAAATGCGATTTCTCCTTGCCGGCGGCGCGCAGGATCGCCTTCTTGAGCCTTTCAATCGGCAGCGTGAAATCGGCGGAGCGGGCAAAATCGCCCGGCATCACTTCAGCGGTGTTGGCGAGGAAGAGAGTATGGCCTTCGCGAACCGCACTCAGCACCTTGCCGGCGCCGGACACGACGAGATCGCAACCGAGAACGAGGTCCGCCTTGCCTGCCGAGACGCGGATGGCGTGGATGTCGCCCGGCGTGGACGCGATGCGGATGTGGCTGAACACCGCCCCGCCCTTTTGGGCCAACCCGGCCATGTCGATCATGCCGCAGCCCTTGCCCTCGAGATGCGCTGCCATGCCGAGGATGGCGCCCACCGTGACCACGCCGGTGCCGCCGACACCATCAATGATCGCCGACCATCCATCGCGGCCCAGGGAAAAGAGCTGCGGATCAGGCACCCCCTCCAGCGGATCGGAGGCTCCTGCCACGCCTACGGCCTTCCTGATCCGGGCGCCGTGCACGGTGACGAAGGAAGGACAGAAGCCATCAAGGCATGAAAAATCCTTGTTGCAGGAAGACTGGTCAATGCGCCGCTTGCGCCCGAACTCGGTCTCGACCGGCTGAATGGACACGCAGTTGGACTGAACCCCGCAATCGCCGCAGCCTTCGCATACCAGTTCGTTGATGAAGACTCGCCTGTCCGGATCCGGATATTGGCCACGCTTGCGGCGGCGGCGCTTTTCCGCTGCGCAGGTCTGGTCGTAGAGCAGCACCGAAACGCCCTTGACCTCGCGCAATTCGCGCTGGACGCGATCCAGTTCCTGGCGGTGATGTATGGTCACGCCGGGGGGAAAGATGACCCGGCCGGCATATTTGCCCGGCTCATCGGTGACCACGGCAATGCGTTCCACGCCCTCGGCCCGGATCTGGCGGGCAATGGCATCCACCGTAAGGTCGCCCTCATGCGGCTGCCCGCCGGTCATGGCGACGGCATCGTTGTAGAGGATCTTGTAGGTGATGTTGACCCCGCTCGCGAGCGCAAAGCGGATGGCAAGCGAACCTGAGTGATTATACGTCCCGTCGCCCAGATTCTGGAAGAGGTGCTCGCGCTTGGAGAATGGGGCTTGCCCGATCCATTGCGCACCCTCCCCACCCATGGCCGTAAAGCCGACGGTGGAACGGTCCATCCAAAGGGCCATGAAATGACAGCCGATGCCGGCGGCGGCCAGGGAGCCCTCCGGCACCCTGGTGGAGGAATTGTGCGGGCAGCCGGAACAGAAATAGGGCGGGCGCACGCCAATATCCTGGGTCTGGGCCAGCATCTCCTGAAACTGGCGCAGCCTTGACACGCGCGCGGCAATCTCCTCGGAGGGCCCGATGGTGCTGAGGATTCGCTCACCCAGCGCGATGGCTATGTCGTTCGGATCAAGCGCCCCCTTGGCGGGAAACAGCCAGTTGCCGCGCTCGTCCTTCTTGCCCACGATCACCGGTTGGATGGCGCTGCCGTAAAGATTCTCGCGGAGCTGGGATTCGATCAGCGAGCGCTTCTCCTCTACCACGACGACCGTGTGAAGGCCGCGGGCAAAGTCGACGACGTGCTCGAAATCAAGCGGCCACGGACAGCCGACCTTCATCAGGCGCACGCCAAGGCGATTGGCTGCTGCCTCGTCAATGCCAAGGTCATCCAGGGCCTGACGGACGTCGAGGTAGCTCTTGCCTACGGTGACAATGCCGAGCCTGGCGTTCGCCCCGCCGGAATAGACGATACGGTTCAGCCCGTTCGCGCGAATGAAGGCGGCAGCCGCAGCGCGCTTGTGCTCATGCAGCCGCTCCTCCTGACCCATAATGTCAAGCTCGTTGCGGATGTTGAGGCCGCCGGGCGGCATGTCGAATTCCGGAACCACAATCGAGAGCCGATCGAGCGAAACGTCCACGCTCGCTGTCGATTCGATGTTGTCCTTGACGCATTTTATCGCGCCCCAGGTGCCGGCGAACCGCGACAGCGCGAAGCCATAGAGGCCGTAATCAATGATTTCCTGCACGCCCGCCGGATTGAGTATCGGGATCATGGCATCGACGAAGGCGAATTCCGTCGCATGGGCGTTGGTTGAGGACTCGGCCATGTGGTCGTCGCCCATCAGGGCAAGCACGCCGCCGTGTCTGGACGAGCCGGCAAGATTTGCGTGGCGGAAAACATCGCCGGAACGGTCGACGCCCGGCCCCTTGCCATACCAGACGGAGAAAACGCCGTCATACCTGCCTTCTCCCAGCAATTCGGCCTGCTGCGAGCCCCAGCAGGCGGTGGCCGCAAGTTCCTCGTTCAGTCCCGGCTGGAAGACGATATTGGACGCAGCAAGCCGTTGCCTGGTTTTCCAGAGCTGGATGTCGAGACCCCCCAGCGGCGAGCCGCGGTAGCCCGAAACGAAGCCCGCCGTGTTCAGGCCGGCGCGGCGATCGCGCTCCCGCTGCATGAGAAGCATGCGCACAACCGCCTGCGCGCCGGAGAGAAACACGCGTTCCTTGCCGAGATCGAATTTGTCATCGAGCGAGACGTCGTGCAGCGTCATCCAAAATCTCCCGCGGCAGGCATGCAAAGCACCCGCCAGCGTCGAGTCGATGCGCAGTCTTCCTTCCCTTGGCAAGGAGGTCAAACAAATTTCTGCAGGGCCAGCAGCGGGCAACTGCCCGCCCAGCCTGCAAACTCAGCCCTTTTTGGGGCAGTCCGGCTTCGGTGCACCGGGCAATCTGCCGCCAGGATGGCCGGCCAGGGCCGGGTTGAGCTCATATCTCGAGCCAGTAACAAGCGGCAGATCCGGCAGGTCGGTCTGGTCCTGGCTGGAAATCAAGGTGGTCTTCAACTCCTGCAACAGCTTGCCGTTCGCATCCTTTATGTGGATAGTCACCGCATAGGGCCTGTCCTTGACGACGCAGGTCAGCGGCGGACTGATCAATTTGACATGCGGCAGATTCGGCCAGATTTTCTGGGTTATGACGAGCGGTTCGCCACCCGCGGGATTCTCGAAATCCACCACCGCGACGTTGCCTTCCTCGATCGGCCGAAGCGGCTTCAAAGTAACAACATAGGTCGCTCTGGCGAGACGGTAATTGAACTCGAACAGGCGTCCGGCAACCTCGAAAAGGGCGCCTTCGCCCGTATCCCGGCAGGCGCCGAGGATCAGGACCGCGCCAAGAAGCGCTGCCACCGCAACGCGGCGTGAAAACACACTAAGCATCGTCAACCTCCCGCACCGCCTTGCGGCGCCTGTAATGACGGCTTGCCTTCTGCCGATTGCCGCATACGGCCATATCGCACCAGAGGCGGCTGGAGTTCCGGCTCCGGTCCAGGAAAAGCCAGTTGCAATTGGGACAAATCCGGATTCGCGCTATCGCCGTTCCGGCCAGCAGGGAAAGCGCCGACACCGCCAGCGCGGCCTCGAAGGCAAGCGGCTCGGACGGATCGCCGAATGGCCTGCCCGGAGCAAATAGCCCCTCACCGCGCGCAGCCGCCAGACCGTCGGCACATAGGCGCAAAAGCTCGGCTGCATCGCCCGCACTGGCACTCCCTGAAAGTACGAAACCGCGAAACAGGCGGTCTGTCGCCTCGCGAATCGAGAGCACCAGCGGTGAAACCGCCTCGGGGTCGCTCACGACGAGAGTACGGCCGCCGAGTTCGGATGCCCGGAAGGTACTTGCCGCCCGCGCAAAGCGGGCGATCTCGGCGGGATCCGCAAAGCGATCGAAGCTGCGCTGCGAATCCCCCCGCAGGACAACAGTGTTGGCCGTATCCAGCGCCAAGGCGCCGCCGGCGAAGCGGTGTGGAGTCCAGGAAACCGTCATACGCGCACTCTAACCATCAAAACCTGTTTGACAAGTTAGATTTCGCGTTGCACTTTTTCCCCGATCCCGTTGCCGCATCGCGGATGGCTCATGCTCTATTTTTTCCAGCAGGTCCTGAACGGGCTGCATTCCGGCGCGCTCTACGCGCTGCTTGCCTTTGGCTATGCGCTGACGAACGGCGTGCTGCACCGAACCAACCTGGCCTATGGCGGCATTTTCGCGTTCAGCGGACAAACCATGATCCTGGCGGCGGTTTATGGCTGGCAGGTCCTGTGGTTGACCTTGCCGGCAACCGTGGCGTTCGGAATCCTGTTGGCGTTCGCCTATGCGCTGCTTGTCAGCCACCTGCTGTCTCGCGGCCTGTTCGAACCGCTGGCCGGCAGATCCCCAAACACGATAGCGGCGGCGACGCTCGGCGTGCTTCTGGTGTTGAGTGAACTCGCACGCATTGCCGCGGACACGAAGGATTTCTGGCTACCGCCCATGCTTGCGCAACCGGTCGTCTTCGCAGAACAGCACGGCTTCAAGGCGACGCTCACCGAAATCCAGATCCTGGATTGCGCGATCATTGTCTTCATTCTGGTGTCCGGTAGCGTTGCACTCGCGCGCTCTCGTTTCGGCCGCGAATGGCGCGCCGTGTCAGATGATCCGGAAGCGGCGCGACTATGCGGCGTGGACACCACAGCCGTCTTCAGGCGGGCCGTTCTGGCTGGCGGCCTTGCCGCTGCCCTGGCCGGGGTATTGGCCGGACTCTACTACGGCAACATCTCCTTCGGCACCGGACTGGTCTATGGACTGAAGGTGTTGTTCATCACCTCCGTGGGTGGGTACCTTTCACCTTCGCGAGCGGCATTGGGCGGCGCCGGCTTCGGAATGGCCGAATCGCTATGGGCCGGATATTTCCCGATGGAATGGCGCGACGCCTGGATCTTCCTTTTCCTGGTGGCAATGCTGGTGCTGATCGGGGCCGGGCGCGACACTCGCCAGACCGCGTGACAATCAGACTTTCGGCGAATAGCGCCAGCTGCAAACGCGGATAATTACCGTATCGACAAGATACGGCATTTTTTTGCGCGCGGGTTCGATGTTGACCGTTACAGCCACGCACGGCATAGGGGTTGGGCCAACAAGGCGCGCCAGGCAGGGGTAAGCGCCGGCAGGGAGGATAATGGATGAATCCGATTTTCGGCAGCGTCGGCGGGATATCCTTTTCGCCGACGGGCATGGCCTTGCTTGCGATCCTGGCCGTCGTGTTGATTGCGGCGCTTCTGACAGTGCTGTTCGACCGCAAGATGCGCGTTCTGCTGGGCATCTCGAAGGTCATCGACCGCGTCAACGAGTTCATCGGGAAGGCGGTTTCGTGGCTGATCCTCGTTTCGATACTGATCAGTGCGGGCAACGCAGTCATTCGCAAGATGTTCAACGAGTCGTCCAATGCCTGGCTCGAACTGCAATGGTATCTGTTCGGCGCGGCTTTCCTTCTGGCGGCGGCCTATACGCTCAAGCAGAATGAGCACATTCGCGTGGACCTGGTGTACGGCCACCTGTCACGTCGCGCGCAGCACTGGATCGATCTGCTCGGTCACATAGTGTTCCTGATGCCATTTGCCCTGCTTATGGTGTTCTACCTCTTCCCCTATGCGGTCCTTTCCTTCCGCAGCGGAGAAATGTCCACGAATGCCGGAGGTCTCATCATCTGGCCTGCCAAGGCCATGCTGCTGATCGGCTTTTTCCTTCTGGCCTGGCAGGGTGTCTCCGAAATCATCAAGAAGATCGCGGTGATGCTGGGCAACATGGACGACCCGACCCCGTTCATCTCCCAGCATGAGCAGGCCAAGCTTGAAGCCGAGGCGCTGGCCGGGGAGACCCGCCAGTGATGGAGCTTATCGCGCAGAACATGGCGCCAATCATGTTCGCTTCGCTGGTCTTTTTCCTGCTGATCGGCTACCCTGTCGCCTTTGCGCTCGCCGCCAACGGCTTGGTGTTCTTCTTCATTGGTGTGGAGCTGGCGCCCTATTCGGCGGGCTCCATCAATCTTTCATGGCCGCTGCTCTATGCATTGCCAGAGCGCTTCTATGGCGGGGTCATGGCCAATGAGACGCTGCTGGCCATTCCTTTCTTCACCTTCATGGGCATCGTGCTCGAACGGTCCGGCATGGCGGAAGACCTGCTGGACACGATCGGCCAGCTTTTTGGTCCGATACGAGGGGGGCTGGCCTATGCCGTCATCCTGGTGGGGGCGCTGCTTGCCGCCACGACCGGCGTGGTCGCCGCATCCGTTATCGCCATGGGGCTCATCTCGCTGCCGATAATGCTGCGCTACGGCTATGATCGCCGTTTCGCGACTGGCGTGATCGCGGCTTCCGGCACATTGGCGCAGATCATCCCGCCATCGCTGGTGCTGATCGTACTGGCCGACCAGCTCGGCCGTTCCGTCGGCGACATGTACACCGGAGCGATGGTCCCCAGTCTGGTGCTCACCGGGTTGTACATGGTTTATGTGCTGATCATCTCTGTCATCCGGCCGGACTGGGCCCCTGCCCTGCCGACTGCAGCACGCACGCTCGGCCACGGGGTAACATCCCTGGTGGTGGCCCTGGCCGCGGCCCTGGTCGTCGGCTATGGCGCCTTTATCTGGATGGAGCCGGACCACGGTACAAATGCCGACATTCTCGCAGCAGCAGTTGCGGTGATTTTCATTTACATCGTTGCGATTGCCGACAAGGCGCTGGGCCTGAACCTGATGTCGAGGCTCGCGCAGCAGGTCGTCATCGTACTGATTCCTCCACTGGCGCTGGTCTTCCTTGTGCTGGGCACGATATTCCTCGGCATCGCCACGCCGACGGAAGGCGGCGCCATGGGCGCAGTGGGCGCGCTGGTCATGGCGGCGGTCAAGCGGCGGCTCACGCTGGAAGTCGTCAAGCAGGCGCTTGCATCCACTACCAGGCTTTCCGCCTTCGTGATGTTCATCCTGATCGGCGCGCGCGTCTTCTCGTTGACCTTCTACGCCGTCAACGGCCATTTGTGGGTTGAGCATCTGCTGGTATCGATGCCCGGAGGCGAGATCGGATTCCTGATCGTCGTCAACGTGCTGGTGTTCCTGCTTGCCTTCTTCCTGGACTTCTTCGAACTCGCCTTCATCGTTGTGCCGTTGCTGGCGCCGGCGGCCGAAAGGCTGGGCATCGACCTGATCTGGTTCGGTGTCCTGCTTGGCATCAACATGCAGACCAGCTTCATGCATCCTCCTTTCGGCTTCGCGCTGTACTACCTGCGCTCCGTTGCTGCCCGCGTACCCTATATCGATCGAATCACCGGTAAGCAGATCGCGCCCGTAACGACGGGGCAGATCTACTGGGGGGCGGTGCCGTTCCTGGTGATCCAGGTTCTGATGATCAGCATTACCATCATGTTCCCGCAAATGGTGCTGCACTCCCGGGGTACGGTCGCGGATCCAAGCAAGATCGAGTTCAAGGTGCCGGAGCTGCCCGGCTTCGGCCTGCCTCCGCTAGGCGGTCCTGCGTCGCCACAAGGCGGTGGGCCGGCACCGGACCTGTCGCAGCCGCCAAGCCTTGGAGGTCAGCCCGAACCGCAACCTGCGGCTCCAGCTGCGCCGGATCTTTCCCAGCCACCGAGCTTCAACTGAAGCCGGGCGGAGGGCAGACCTGCTGTGCCGTGCCTCCCCGCGAAGGCGGCGCTCGCGCCTGCCCAGCAGGATAACCAGGGTCGACATCCGCGGCCTATGTCCCTGTCGGAAACTCACCTACTGGGCATGGCTGTTCCTTGCTGTTGCGAAATTTGTTATCGCTAACATCGCTGCATCGTCGTGAGGGAATTGCGTTCATGTTTTACGGACAACTGGAAGGGACAGGAGTTGAGATCCTCGACCCTCGCTTTCAGGACTGCATCATAGGTCATGCCCGCGTGGAGCGTCTGTGGACGGGTGCGCGCTGGAGCGAAGGCCCGGCATGGTTCCCCGCCGGCCGCTATCTCATCTGGTCGGACATTCCGAACAATCGCCTGCTCCGTTATGACGACTGTGGCGGCAACGTTGCGGTCTTCCGTCAGCCCTCAAATAACGCCAACGGCAATACGGTCGATGCCCAGGGCCGGCTGATCACTTGCGAGCACCTTGCGCGCCGGGTCACACGCACCGAGCATGACGGCTCCATCCGCGTCATCGCAGACAGCTACAAAGGCAAGCGCCTCAACTCGCCCAACGATGCGGTGGTAAAGTCGGACGGTTCGATCTGGTTCACGGACCCTTCCTACGGCATCCTCACCGACTATGAGGGCGGGCGGGCGAAAAGCGAGATCGGCGCCTGCCATGTCTATCGCGCCGATCCCGATACGGGCGAGGTAGCTATTGTCGCCGACGATTTCGACAAGCCGAACGGGCTTGCCTTCTCCCCCGACGAGACCTTCCTCTACGTAGCCGACACCGGAGCTACCCATCGTCCGGATGGACCGAAGCACATACGCAAGCTGTCCGTGCATGCGGACGGTCGCAGCCTGGGCGGCTCGACCATTTTCGCGGAATGCACGGAAGGCCTGTTCGACGGCTTCCGGGTCGATGAAGACGGCCGCATCTGGACGAGCGCGGGTGACGGCGTGCATTGCTACGACCCGGACGGTACCCTCATCGGCAAGATCAGGATCCCGGAAATCGTATCCAACGTCTGCTTCGGCGGCGCGCAACTGAACCGCCTCTTCATCACGGGGACGACGTCGCTCTACTCCATCTACCTGGCCGTCAATGGAGCAAACAGGATCGGCTGACGCCGAGGTCAGGCCGAGCCACTCGCTTCTCTACATGCCTGGAAGGGCCGAACAGTCCCGTCCGGCCCTCACCTTTTGCCGCCCCGCTTATCCGGGCGGGGGCCTCAGAGCTTGTCCGCGCGCTGCTGGACCATCATGAAGGTGTCGTAGTTGTACTCGGCCACCTGCATGTTCAAATAGTAGTCCTTACGGAAAGCCTTGATGGAGTCCCATATCTTCTTGAAGGTCTCGTTCCCGTTTTCCATCTCGGCATAGACCTTGTTTGCCGCGTCGAACGAGGCAGAGAGGATTTCCTGGCTGAAAGGACGAAGCTGCGCTCCGGCGGCCACCAGGCGCTTCAACGCGGCGGTGTTGAGCCAGTCATAAGCCTGAAGCATGTTGGCGTCCGTCGCCTGGGCAGCCACCTTGATTGCGGCCTGATAGTGTTTGGGCAATTCCTCGAACTTGCCCTTGTCGAACAGCGTGTGCACGGTGGGGCCGCCTTCCCACCAGCCCGGATAGTAGTAATATGGCGCCACCTTGACGAAGCCCAGCTTCTCATCGTCATAGGGGCCGACGAATTCTGCGGCATCCAGCGTACCCTTTTCCAGGGCCGGATAAATGTCGCCGCCGGCGAGTTGCTGGGGGACAACTCCAAGCTGCTCCAGAACCTTTCCGGCAAAGCCACCGACGCGGAACTTCAAGCCCTGCAGATCGGCAACGCTGTTGATCTCCTTGCGGAACCAACCGCCCATCTGCACCCCGGTATTACCGCTGGGGAAGCCGATGATCCCGTGTCCGGCCAGGAATTCATTGAACAGATCCATGCCGCCGCCATGGTAGGTCCACGCGTTCATGCCGCGCGCATTCAGCGAAAACGGGACGGCCGATCCGAGCGCCCAGGTCGGGTCCTTGCCCCAGAAGTAATAGCAGACCGTATGAGCCGCCTCGACCGTGCCGGCGGTCACCGCATCGGCAACCTGAAGGGCGGGAACGAGCTCTCCAGCGGCAAAGACCTGAAGCTGAAAGTTGCCGTCGGTCATGTCCGAGACATATCGCGACAGCGTCAGGGCACCGCCGAAAATGGTCTCGGACAGGCTTTTCGGGAAGGACGAAGCCAAACGCCAGGTGATCTTCGGATTGGACTGCGCGATAGCAGGTGTGGCCAGCGCGCCGGCAGCAGCTACCGCGCCGGCACCCGTTGCACCGGCCTTGCGTATGAACGAACGGCGATCCATAAAACTCCTCCCTTCCCGAACAAAACTTGAACAGCTGGCCCAACGCGCTGAAGAGCCAAAGAGCGGACAATACACACCGAAGGCGTCGTGTCCAGCACAAGGCGGGGCGCTTGTATTTCGTCGTGGTGCGACTTTGGTCGAAGATGGAGCAAGGGCTTGGCTCCAACATTTGCGCCGGTCGCCGGATCGCCGTAGCAAATCGCCCGGCACTCATCTATCTAAGAGGCGAATGCATCAACGCTCTTGCGGAAAATCAATGCCACAGCCCCTGGTCGCCGTCTCCACCGATGTCAGGCAGTTCGAGAACTACACCTGGCATGCAGCACCGCAACAATATCTCGAGGCCGCGATTTCGGTCGCCGGGGTACTGCCCGTGCTCGTGCCTTCCTTCGGTGAAAGGCTGGACTTCGACGAACTGCTTTCCTCGGTCGACGGGGTGCTGCTGACCGGATCCAAGTCGAACGTACATCCCTCGTACTACGGCGGCGATGCTTCGGAGGCCAACGGGCCATATGACGAGGCGCGTGACGCAACGACGTTGCCGTTGATCCGCAAGGCGATCAAGCGCGGTGTGCCGCTTCTTGCCATCTGCCGCGGAATACAGGAGTTGAACGTCGCTCTTGGTGGTTCGCTCGCCACGGAAATCCAGGAACGCGAGGGCATGCTGGATCACCGGGCGCCTGTCAGCGACAACCAGGACGAACGATTCGCCATCCGCCAGGCGGTCTCGATCAAGCCGGGAAGTTGCCTGGCACAGGTCTTCGGCGCAGGCGAAATCATGGTGAATTCCGTGCACCGGCAGGCTATCGAGCAGTTGGGGACGACGCTTCAGGTCGAGGCCGTAGCCGAAGACGGGACGGTAGAGGCCGTGTCGGTCAGAGACGCGCCCGCATTCGCCGTCGGCGTACAGTGGCACCCGGAATATTGGGTGAAGTCCGATAGCGCTTCGGCCAAGATATTCCGCGCTTTTGGCGACGCGGTACGCGACCACGCAGCCGCGCGGCTGGGCACGAGAGCAGCCGCAGAGTAGCCGGCCGCTGCCGGGTTGCACCCAGGCCTTTCCTGAGCTTATTGCGCCGTCAGCTTCAGCAGCGGCGTTGCTGGCGCATAGGAGAGATAACCGTCTCCATCCGCCTCGGAAAAGGCGACGACGCCTTCCCCATCAGGGCGGCTGAGCATGATGGCCCCGTCCTCGGTTTGACGCCACATCGTCGCCTGGGTGATGCCCGGCAGAAGCGACTCGCACCGGCGCTCGACAATGAGCACGAAAGAGCCGTCCGGGCGCGCGCCATCGCGCCTCAAGGCACAGGTTTCCGAACCATCGGCCTCAAGCCGGTAGCTTTCTGCGTGCCGAACATGGCCGGTTTCCACCTGTTCGGGTTTCGAGGCGTGCAGGATCTGCGTCCCGCCATAGAATGCGGCGCCTGTTGCCAACACCAGAAGCCATTTCATCCCGATTCCTCAATCGCGAAGCTGTCCCTGCAGAATCAGCGGGAATGGCTAACCGACTGTTAAGAGCTGGCGCCGGCGTTAACCGGAATGGCGCGCCGGTCGGATTTTCGCGGTTTCCGGGACCGGCGTGAGCGCCCTGCCCTCGCAGAACCACGAGATCAGGTTGTCCACGACGAGATCGGCCATGGCGCGGCGCGTATGTTCCGACGCCGAGCCTATATGCGGAAGAAGGACCGTGTTCGGCGCTTCGAGCAGCGCTTCCGGAACGTTCGGCTCGTCCGCGAACACATCGAGCCCGGCTGCGGCGATTGTGCCATCGGCAAGAGCGGCGGCAAGAGCCGGCTCATCCACCGTCGATCCGCGCCCGATATTGACGAAAACGCCCGTGGGACCGAGCGCCGCCAATATCTCCGCGTTTACGGCCCTTGCCGTGGACGGTGTGCCCGGCACCACCGAAATGAGCGTATCGACTGCGGCGGCAAGATCCTTGAGCGTGCGGTGATAGGCGTAGCCGAGCCCTTCCACGGGGCGGCGGTTGTGATAGGCGATGGGCAGGCCGAAGGCTTCCAGCCGGCGCGCAATGGCCAGGCCGATGCGTCCCATGCCGAATATGCCGATGCTGCGGCCCCGCAAGGTGAGCGGGCTCAGCCGATAGTTGCCATCGCCCCTCCAGCGCCCTTCACGCAGCCACGCCTCGGCCTTTGGCAGTTCCCTTATCGTGGCAATAAGGAGGCCGACGGCGGTATCGGCCACCTCCTCCGTCAGCACGTCGGGCGTATTGGTGACCACGATGCCATGCTCGCCGGCCCAGCGCGCATCCACGCCATCATAGCCGACCCCGAAATTGGCAATGATTTCCGCGTTGGGCAGTGCCGCCATGAATTCAGGGCCGATCATTCCGCCACCGATGGCGGGCGAGGCGGCAACGCCGCGGACCGATGCCTTCATCTCATCGGTGATCAGTGCGGGGTCGATCCGCTCGATTTCCACCAGCCTGAAGGTACGCCCGATCCGATCCACGGAGTGCTGGTGCAGCTTGCCCGGCACGAGCACGGTGACGGATTCGAGATCGCTGGGCATGGTCATGACCCTTGCAGCAGGAGGAAGGAGATCAGCCTCGCTCGACCGGTCGGCCGGTGGACTGACGCACATGTAATTCGGGCTTGATGAGATCCTGTGAGAGATGCACGGGCTGGCCATTCAGCTTGTCCAGCAGCGCGCTGGCGGCGCGGCGGCCTACTTCCCGCTGGCCGTTCCACACCGTAGTCAGAGCTGGCGTGGCGATGGCCGCTTCCTCCAGGTCGTCGTAGCCAGTGACGGAAATATCCACGCCCGGTGTCAAGCCGGCACGGGCTATGCCATTCATCAGGCCGATAGCGACGAGATCGTTCCAGCAGCAGGCAGCCGTCGGCCTGTCCTTCAGGGCGAGGAACTGGCTGGCTGCCTCGAACCCCGCCTGCTTGGTTCGCGGACCGGGAATGCGCCACCATGGCTTGACCTCCAGCCCTGCGGCCTCCATCGCCCTTACATAGCCCTGGTAACGGTCGCGCCCGGTCGAGGTCTGGTCGGTGCCGCCGATCATGGCGATACGGGTATGACCCAGCGAGATGAGGTGATTTGTGGCCAGTGCGGTGCCGTAGGCATCGTCGCCGCGGAAAACCGGCACATGTGCGCCCTCCACGTCGCGCGCAATCAGAACTGCCGGCAGGCCGTTGCTTTCAGCCATCAATATGTCGGCCGCAGGCGTGCCGATCGCCGGAGACATGATGACCCCGTCCGCGCCGAGTTGCAGCAGCGTGTCGATGAAGGTGCGCTGCTTGTCGAGCTGATCATAATGGTTGGACAGGATGAAGGTCTGCCGGCTTCGATCAAGCTCATGTTCGATCGAGCGCAAGATCTCCGCGTAGAAGGGATTCATGATGTCGTGGACGACGACGCCCACGATCCCGGAACGCGACGTGCGCAGCGAAGCGGCACGGCGATTGTAGATATAGCCGATCTCGCGAGCATGCTCCTTGATGCGCTCGCGCGTCGACGTAGCAACCAGCGGGCTGTCGCGCAGCGCCAGCGACACGGTGGCCGTCGAGACCCCCAATGCGTCAGCGATCGTCGACAGCTTGATTTTCTGGGCCAGGGCGCAGCCTCCCACCCCTTTAAACTGTTTAAAAGGGCTTATGCCATCGATCGCAAACTAATCAAGGCTTTTTTGCGGGCGACGCCTTCGGCGCCCAGGCGTGCATCCCGGCACCAGTGGTTGGCGACGGACGACCCTGGTTTTTTCGCGCCGATTTCCTGAACATGGCGCGATTGGGAGGGCGGCCTGATTGATCAGGCGAGACCCTCCTCCGTCTCGTCGTCCAGTTGCGGCAGCTCCGTGTTCGACAGATTTGCCTCGATGCGCGCCAGCAGCTTGACGAGGGTCTTCTGGTCCTTCTTGTCGAGGCCCTTCAGTGCCTGCTTCTCCGTTTTCCGAACCGATTTCTCGATTGCGCGGATGGTTTCGCGGCCAGCATCCGTCAAGAATATGTGCGCCTGCCGCGCGTCGGAGGACGAAGCGCGTTTTTCGACAAATCCCTGCGCCTGAAGTCTGTTGATCGTCTTGGTGATGGTCGGCGGACGCACGCCCAGCCGCTCCGCAAGACTTCCGGGCGTCTGCCCGTCCTCGCGGGCAAGCGCCAGCATGATCTGGTCCTGCCCGGCATAGAAACCGTGGGCCAGAAGCCGTGCCGCAAGGGCGGTGCGCGCCAGCCTCGCGGCCGAATGCAACCTGTTCATGGTGGCGGCCCTGTCAGCCTTCGCCATGCCTTCCTCCTTCAGGACGGCGCAACAATAGCGGCACCGAGCACATTGACAACCGAGCTTCCGTGCGGCCGGTCCTTGCCGGCACAGGAAGCAGTGCCCGTGCGTGATGGCAGAATCTTGTAACGGCTCTACGACAAGGCAAGCCTGCGCGCCATGCAGACAGCTGTTGCCAACGCGTGCTTGGACGGACGTTTTGTGACGTGCAAAAGCCCAGGCCCCATCCTATATGGAAAGCAAATTTCCCCTTCTTGAGGTTCGTCATGAGCGAAGCATCCGCACCGATCCCTGTTACCGTGCTCACCGGCTATCTCGGTTCCGGCAAGACGACGCTGCTCAACCGCATTCTCTCGGAGAACCACGGCAAACGCTACGCCGTGATTGTCAACGAATTCGGCGAAATCGGCATCGACAACGACCTGATCGTGGAATCCGACGAAGAGATTTACGAGATGAACAATGGCTGTGTGTGCTGCACGGTGCGCGGCGACCTCATCCGGGTCGTCGAGGGGCTGATGCGCAGGCCGGGCCGATTCGATGCCATCCTCGTCGAAACCACCGGCCTCGCCGATCCCGCGCCGGTGGCGCAGACCTTCTTCATGGACGAGGACGTGCGCTCCAAGACCCGGCTCGACGCGGTCGTGGCGCTGGTCGATGCCAAGCATCTGCCGCTGCGCCTGAAAGACAGCAAGGAGGCGGAGGACCAGATTGCCTTCGCCGATGTGGTGGTGCTTAACAAGACCGATCTCGTCACGCCCGAAGAATTGCGCGATGTCGAGGCCACGGTGCGCGCCATCAATCCCACCGCGAGAATCCACCGCACCCAGCGCTCTGCCGTCGATCTCGCCGAAGTGCTCGATCGCGGCGCGTTCGACCTGAAAAGAGCGCTGGAGAACGATCCGCATTTCCTTGATGCGGAGGAACACGACCACGAGCACGATCATGTTTGCGGCCCGGACTGCGACCATGATCATGAACACCACCATCACGACCATGCGCATCCCTCTGCCATCCACGACGTAACCGTACAGTCGATTTCGCTGCGCGGTGGCGAGATGGATTCGAAGAAGTTCTTTCCGTGGATCGAGAAGGTCACGCAGATAGAAGGGCCGAACATCCTGCGGCTCAAGGGCATCATTGCCTTCAAGGATGACCCGGATCGCTACGTCCTTCAGGGTGTGCACATGATCGTCGAGGGGGATCACCAGCGGCCGTGGAAGGAAGGGGAAAGGCATGAAAGCCGGCTGGTATTCATAGGCCGCGATCTTGACGCCGAACGGCTGAGGAAAAGCTTCGAGGCGTGTCAGGCGGTCCCCAACTGACACAGCCTGATCCGCTTTCTTGCCGAACTCGCCCCGCTCGGATAAGCAGCCTTCATGCCTACAGTCGCACCGCTCGATCTCGACGGCCATTGCGTCGCTGCCGTCTTCCTGAACGATATACCGCATTTCGCGCTGGCCGACGGGTCCGTGCACCGGCTCGACCATGGCCACAAGACGGTGCAGGCCAATGACGGAATGCTGGCGGCGGCACATGACCCCGCGAACCAGCGGCTGGTGACCGGAGGGGAAGACGGCAAGGTTTTTGCGGTCAAGGCCGACGGTACGGCTGTTGAGCTGGGCGGCGCCGGCAAGAAATGGATCACCAGCATAGCTGCCGGGCCGCAGGGCGCGGTGGCCTATGGCGCTGGGCGCAGCGCCTTCGTGCGCCTCGCCGACGGCACCATCAAGGAATTCCAGCACGCCAGGACCGTCGAGGGCGTGGCCTTTGCACCCAGGGGCCTGCGCATTGGCGTCGCCCGCTATAACGGTGCGACACTGCATTTCCCGGCAGCAGAGGGCAAGCCGCTGGAGCTTGAGTGGGCTGGCGCGCACACCGGCATCACCTTCTCGCCCGACGGCAATTTCGTGGTCACGACCATGCAGGAGAATGCGCTGCACGGCTGGAAGCTTTCCGACGGCAAGCACATGCGCATGTCCGGCTATCCGGCCAAGGTAAAAAGCCTCTCCTGGGCGGTCAGGGGCCGCTGGCTGGCCAGTTCCGGCGCGCCGGCTGCCATCGTCTGGCCGTTTCATGCCAAGGACGGGCCAATGGGCAAGGCGCCGCTGGAACTCGGCACGCGCGGTGATGCCATGGTGACGTGCGTCTCCTGCCACCCCAGCCAGGAGGTGGTGGCCATCGGCTACGAGGACGGCATGATTTTGGCTGCGCGCTTCGCCGACCAGAAGGAAGTGCTCCTGCGGCGACCCGGCAAGGGCGCGATCACCTCCATGATGTGGGATCGGGAAGAGCGCCGCATCGCGTTCGGCAGCGCCGCCGGCGATTGTGGCGTCATTGACATAGCCGCCTGACCGCCGGCCCGCGCTACTGATCCACAGGCCGACCATTGCCTGCCCGCAGGGGGGAGGCTACAACTCTCGCCAAGAGGGGCAACCAGACAGGCAAATCTTGGGTCCGACAAGGGCGGCAACGGCATATCAAGGCGGGATACCCGCCACGCGCATTGCAGAACTTCATGAGGTGGAGGCAAGGGCGTTCCGTGCCGCTCGGCCGAAATCTGCAGCCAGCATCGACAATGGCATCGAGGGTTTCTTCGACGGAGTGCCGATGCACTGGATGACAGACTGGCCCACGCCATTTCCGATCGTGGTCGCCGAGGCGAGAGGAGCCCGAATCGCCGACATCGATGGCAACAGGCTCGACGACTTCTGCCTGGGCGATACCGGCTCGATGTTCGGCCACTCGCCCCCACCGGTGGCGCGCGCCATCCGCCGACAGGCGGGACGCGGCCTTACCTACATGCTCCCCTCCGAAGATGCGCTGGTGCTCGGCCACCTGTTGGCTGCGCGTTTCGGCCTTCCGTTCTGGCAGATAGCCACAACCGCCACCGACGCCAACCGGTTTGCGCTGAGGGTCGCGCGCGCAGTGACCGGACGCGACAAGGTTCTTGTCTTCAACGGCTGCTATCATGGCTCCGTGGACGAGACGATGGTGCGACTGAAAGACGGCAGGCCGGTGAACCGCCCTGGACTCGCCGGCGAGTTCCGAGACCTCACGCAACGTACGAAGATCGTCGAGTTCAACGACATCGGCGCCCTGCAGGCGGCGCTCGAAGACCGCGACGTAGCCTGCGTCATCACCGAACCGGTGCTCACCAACTCCTGCATGGTGCTGCCGCAGCCGGGCTTCCACGAGGCATTGCGCAAGCTGACGCGCGAAACGGGAACGCTGCTGCTGATCGACGAGACGCATACGATTTCCACCGGACCGGGCGGCTACACCAAGGCGTTCGGGCTGGAGCCCGACCTGTTCGTGCTCGGCAAGCCCGTAGCCGGCGGTGTGCCGGCCAGCGTGTGGGGGATGAGCGAGGCGGTTGCCTCCCGTTATGCAGCCTACAATCAGACAAAGGAACCCGGCTATTCCGGCATGGGCACGACACTGTCGGCCAACCCGCTCCAGTTCGCAGCGATGCGCGCAACGCTGGAAGAGGTCATGACGGAACAAAACTACGCTCATATGGAGCGACTTGCCAGGAAGCTCGAGGCCGGGCTGGCCGCCGTCATCGACCGCTTCGGCCTGCCGTGGCATGTCGCGCGCGTGGGCGCGCGGGTGGAATTCATCTGCGCGCCGGGACCACTTGCGAACGGCGCGCAGGCCGAGACCGCACATGCGCCAAAGCTTGAGGCCGCTATTCATCTCGCACTGGTGAACCGCGGCGTACTTATCGCCCCCTTCCACAACATGATGCTTATTTCACCAGCTACCGCCGCGGCGCAGGTGAACAGGCTCATTTCCGCCTTCGCCGATGCCGCTGCGGAGCTGACACGATGAAGCTAGCCGACCGATCAATCCGAGTTAAACCATGATATCACCATCGGGCGCCACGCCCGCCGAAGCAAAGGCCTTTCTCGACAAGCATCCCGAAATCCAGGCGATCGACGTTATCCTTACCGACGCCAACGGCATCGGACGCGGCAAGATCATCCGCCGGCACGAGTTGGAAGGTCTCTACACACGCGGTCGCCACATGCCGATCTCGATCCTTGGACTCGATATAGCCGGAGAGGACGTGGACGAAACGGGCCTTGTGTGGGACACGGGCGACCGGGACGTCAATGCCTGGCCGATTCCAGGCACCTTGGTGCCGCTGCACGGAACCGAGCCTCCGCGCGCGCAGGTGTTGACGGCGATGTATCATCCCGACGGTTCGCCCGTTATGTCGGACCCCCGCCATGTGCTGTCGCGTCAGGTCGATCTGCTGGCCGCGAAGGGACTTCATCCGGCGGGCGCGTTCGAGCTGGAATTCTTCCTGCTTTCCCCCGACCGGGACACCGAGGGCAGGATTCAGCCGGCGGCGACAATCCTGGATGGCCGCAGAAGCTGCAAGACGGAGGTCTATTCGGTCGATCACCTGCACGACATGGAGCCACTCTTCGCCGACATATACGCGGCGGCCGAGGAACAGAACATTCCAGCCGAAACCATCATCTCCGAATATGCGCCGGGACAATACGAGCTGACGCTGAACTACCGCACCGACATGCTCCGGGCGGCGGATGACCTTGTCATGCTCAAGCGCATTGTGCGCGCCCAGGCGCGGCGTCACGGCGTCGTCGCCTGTTTCATGGCCAAGCCGTTCGAGAAATATTCTGGCTCGGGAATGCATCTGCATGTGTCGTTGCAGAATGATTCCGGCCAGAACGTCTTTGCCGAGGCGGAAGGGGAGCGCTGGTCTCCGACACTGCTTCACGCGCTGGGCGGACTAGCGCAGACCATGGCCGAATCCATGCTGGTCTTTGCGCCCCATGTGAATTCGTGGCGGCGTTTCGTGGCCCAGTCCTACGCTCCCATCGCGCCCACATGGGGAGTCAACAACCGCTCCGTGGCGCTGCGCATTCCGGCCGGAGAACTCGAGGCACGCCGCATAGAGCATCGTCCATCAGGTGTCGACGCCAATCCCTATCTGGTCGCTGCGACGGTGCTGGCCGGGATCTCCAAAGGCATTGATGAAAAGCTGGACCCGGGCCCGGGGGTAACCGGCAACGGTTATGAAACCGCCGGCGATGCATGTGCAGCAATGCCTGTCGACTGGCATTCGGCCATCGACGCCGCGCGGAAATCCAGATTCGTGAAGGAAGCGCTCGGTCCCGAGCTGCACAAGACGTTCATTGCCGTCAAGGAGGCCGAGTGGCTTCGTGTGGCGCGGACGGTTCACGAACTGGACTATCAGCTTTATCTGCACGAGGTCTGAGAGGTCTTTTCGCGGCCAACCGGAACCCGGCGGCGGGCCTGGCCATTCCTGATCCGAAAACAGGAGCGGCCCAGGCCGTGGGCATGATGGTTGCCCGAAACATGCAGGCTGACCCTAGCGCCGCCCGGTCGCGGTCCGGGCCTGACCCCGGAAGGGCTGCAGCGAAGGCGGAAGACAGGGGTGACTACGCCTCGCTTGCCGAGGCGAGGGATGCTGCGGCAGCATGCCGGCGCTGCCCGCTCTGGCGCAACGCCACCCAGACAGTATTCGGAGAAGGTCCGGAAAGCGCCGAGGTCCTTTTCCTTGGCGAACAGCCGGGCTCCCAGGAGGATCTTGCCGGCCGGCCCTTCGTCGGGCCGGCGGGGAAACTGTTCAACGCACTGCTGGACGAGGCGGGCATTGCCCGGCACAGGGCCTATGTCACCAATGCAGTAAAGCATTTCAAGTTCGAGCCCCGCGGCAAGCGCCGCATCCACTCCAAGCCCAATGCGGGCGAAATAAGGGCCTGCCGCTGGTGGGCGGATCACGAACTCGCCCTGGTAAGGCCGAAAATCGCTGTTGCCCTTGGCGCGACCGCCATACAATCCCTGCTTGGCAAGGCGATGCCTGTAACCGGGATGCGCGGCCGGGTGATAAGGCGAGACGACGGCTTGCGCGTGTTCATCACCGTTCACCCCTCCTACATTCTGCGCATCCGTGGCGAGGCCGACAGGCAGGCGGAGCGGGCGCGGTTTCTGGAGGATATGACAGCGGTTAAGGAACTGCTTTGAGCGGTCCGGCCACTTCAGAAGTCGATGGATTATCGTATCAGGATGGCGCGCAGGTCGTTAACATTCGTCCCCGTCGGCCCGGGCACGAAAAGATCGCCTACCGCATTGAAGGCAGTCCACGCGTCATTGCCGGCGAGCATGGCCCTGGCATCCACGCCGGCCTCGCGCATGCGCTGAACCGAGGTGCCGTCGCAGAACGCGCCTGCATTGTCTTCCGAACCATCAATGCCGTCCGTGTCTGCCGCAAGCGCCTGAACGCCCTGCAGGCCATCGATGCCGATGGCGAAGGAAAGCAGGAACTCCGTATTGCGGCCACCCTTGCCTTTGGCGCGCAGGGTCACCGTTGTTTCGCCGCCGGAGAGCATCAGGACAGGTTTCGCGAAAGGACGACCGCGCGCGACAACCTCGCGGGCAATGGCAGCGTGCGCGGAGCCGATTTCGCGCGCCTCGCCCTCCATGGAATCGGAGAGGATGACAGCTTCTATGCCCTGTCTCCTTGCTTCCGCGGCCGCCGCTTCCAGGGAGACGGCAGCAGAGGCGATGAGATGCACCTCATTGCGGCTGAACCTTTCGTCGCCAGGCGCCGGCGCGTCGGCATCGGACGAGTTGAGATGGGCCATCACGGCGTCCGGCAGTTTCATGCCATAGGCCTCTATCGCCGCAAGCGCTTCCTGCCGGCTTCCGACGCTTGGCACCGTAGGGCCTGAAGCTACGAGAGCGGGATCATCGCCGGGAATGTCGGAAACGACCAGCGATACCACCTTTGCCGGCCATGCCGCTGCAGCAAGCCTGCCGCCCTTTATGGTCGACACATGCTTGCGGATCGTGTTCATGGCCGAGATCGGCGCGCCGGAAGCGAGCAGCGCCTCGTTGACCGCGATCTCGTCCTCGAGCGTCAGGCCCGGCGCCGGCGCCGGCAGCAGGGCAGAGCCACCGCCGCAGACCAGCGCCACGACGAGGTCGTCCTCAGTGAGACCAGAGACGATTTCCCTCAGGCGGCGCGCCGCCTGCAGGCCGGCCGCATCCGGCACCGGATGCGCGGCCTCGACAACCTCGATCCGCTCGGTCGGGGCGGCATAACCGTACCGGGTGACCACAAGCCCCTCCAGCGGTCCGTCCCAGGCCTTTTCGAAAGCCGATGCCATCTGCGCAGCGCCCTTGCCGGCCCCGATGACAACGGTCCTTCCCCTGGGTCGGGGAGGAAGATGGGCGCGAATCGTCTTTTCGGGATCAGCGGCGGCGACCGCGGCATCGAAAATGGAGGTAAGGAAGGTACGTGGATCGAAGGACATGACGGCCCTATGCCTCCGGCAGCGCCAGCGCGGCGGCGTCCTTGCCCAGAAATTCGCAGAGCGCCGCCACGATCAGGCCGTGATCCTGACGATCCGGCAGGCCGGAAACGGCAATGACGCC
>SMEK01000108.1_pt1 | contig 33255 bp, 31 predicted proteins | sample 2456371 | NCBI WGS metagenome assembly SMEK01 (sample SAMN10132590, study PRJNA489261) | soil metagenome | isolation source: day1 antibiotic-loamy sand soil ammended with composted manure from dairy... | place: USA | collected 2015-04-01
CAATAGGAATGGCGCTTCAGCCCATTCCCCAACACCATATCCAAAAGGGCTTTAGCCAAATACCCATCCATTCCCCTGGAAATAGCATCGGTTCGGCTAAAGCCGATCCATGCCGAGCTTTCCATGCTCGCCGGATAAATCCAGCGGCAATTGATAGTTTTACTTCTGCCTCGGCTATTCCAGCCCTTGTCTTCCTCTCCTAGACAGCATAGGATTGGCGTCAAATACAGCCAGCCCGGCTTCCTTAGTTTCAATAGGAATGGCGCTTCAGCCCATTCCCCAACACCATACCCAAAAGGGCTTTAGCCAAATACCCATCCATTCCCATATAAATAAGCCTCGGTTCGGCTAAAGCCGAACCATGCTGAGCTTTCCATGCTCGCCGGATAAATCCAGCGGCAATTGATAGTTTTACCTCTGCCTCGGCTATTCCAGCCCATAAAAAAAGCCTATGCTTTGATTCCTAATATTAGAATCAAAGCACAGGCTTGATGGTATTATTGGTGTACGAGATCTTATGCTAAGAACTGTACCTATATTCTATAGCAGAAAAGAGATTACTAATCCTCAGCGCCAGTCTCTTTCTTAGCTTCAGCAGGCTTTTCTTCCTTGGCAACTTTAGCAGCCTTTGCGGGAGCAGATTTTTTTGCTGGCTTGTCAAAGCTTGCTTTCAATTCTTCCACATCTACATTCTTAATTACAGGCTTAGCGGTCAACTGCTTCATGCCTTTTATCCTGTTCTTAGCCTTTGATTTATTTCTAAGGTCTTTTCTCTTAAGTCTGGTAACGCCCATCTCGGATGATATTTTGCTTTTGTCAATAAAAAATCAACTGAACTGTCATAGTCCTGTTAAAATGAGGTGCAAATATATATCTTACAGCACACAAATCTAAATATTATTAAGAAAATTTATCTTCTCTTTTATGGTGTTGCCGATCCACGGCATATAAGTATCCTATTGTTTTAATGAGAGGCGAGGTATTCGATCCTTTTTCATAGTTTTGCAAAACCATTGTTCGAATTGGTAAAAATTCAAAAGTTGCATCACAAAGTTTCTATTCATGAGCAAAGAAAAGCCAAGTTTACCCAAGGGGACGCGCGATTTTGGACCGGAGGAAATGGTTAAAAGAAATTTCATTTTTGACACGATCAAAGGCGTGTTTCAGAAATTCGGTTATCAGCCGCTGGAAACCCCAGCCATGGAAAATCTCAGTGTGCTGATGGGAAAGTATGGTGAAGAAGGTGACAAGCTACTATTTAAGATCCTCAATTCCGGCGATTTCCTTTCCAAAACAAACTCAAGCGACTTTGCGGAAGGAGCTAAGGCACTTTTACCTAAAATTGCAGAAAAAGGCCTTAAATATGATTTGACTGTTCCTTTCGCAAGATATGTTGCGATGAATAGACAGATAACTTTTCCCTTCAAGCGCTACCAGATCCAGCCGGTTTGGCGGGCTGACCGACCTCAAAAAGGCCGCTACAGGGAGTTTTATCAGTGCGATGCCGATGTAGTGGGAACAGATTCACTACTATGTGAAAGTGAGATAGTGCTCATGATTTCAGAGGTGTTTGCGAAGCTTCAGATTTCAGATTATACCATCAAAATCAACAACAGAAAGATACTCGAAGGTATAGCTGCATTGACTGGACAAGAAAACAGAGAGTCAGACTTTTGTGTGGCAATAGACAAGCTCGACAAGATTGGGAAAGAGAAAGTGTTGGAAGAGCTGAAAGAAAAGGGTTTTGATGCCGACGCTCTTCATAAAATTGATCCCATTTTTAATATGCAAGGAGGATTTGAAGAGAAATTAGCACAAACAAAGGCTATGCTTGGAAATTCCGACGCTGGACAAAAAGGAGTAGAAGAGCTTGAAACAGTTGTCAGCTATTTGAAAGATTTTGGGGCCGACTTGTCCCATGTAGATTTTGACATCACTCTTGCAAGGGGCCTCTCCTATTATACCGGAGCTATTTTCGAAGTAAAAGTAAACAATGTGCAGATTGGTAGTGTGAGTGGTGGCGGGAGGTACGACAATCTTACGGGTGTTTTTGGGTTGGATGGGGTCTCAGGAGTAGGGTTTTCTTTTGGAGTGGACAGGATTTATGATGTGATGCAAGAACTAGCGCTTTTCCCAGAAAATGCGAACATTACCACTGAGCTTATGATCGTCAACTTTGATGAAGAAAGCCAGCGACATGCTCTACCGATTTTAAGCCAGCTGAGGAGCAATGGCATAAGAAGCGAAATTTATCCCGAGCACAGCAAGTTGAAGAAACAAATGAACTATGCCGATAAAAAAGGTATCCCGTATGTTCTCATGTTAGGCTCCGAAGAAATCAAGACGGGCCATTATACTTTAAAGAACATGAAAACGGGAGAGCAAGGTTCTTATGATTTAAAAGGCGTTATACAGACGGTGAAAGGCTAACGGAAAATCCCAAGATGATGATACCTAGGGACCTAAGTGCGATAATTAAATTTAGAACCTGCTGAAAAACACTTGAAATAGTGTCAATTGTTCTAGTCTTTATTTTTGCTTAGACTATAGCCTCTTCAAACTCTGAAACCACACCCCTAATACATCCAGAACAATTGAAGGCCGTAGTTTTGTCATGTTTAGTATTATTGATTGCCGCACATACCTGGTATTATGAAGTCTCAATCTACCACAAACAAAAAAAGAAGCCATCTTGCGATGGCTCCCTTTTCACTTAAAAACTCAACTACCACTAATCTTTAATTGAGCAAACCATGTCTTGTGACAAATCGCTCATATGCTATTTTAAATTCTTCTACATCAGGATTAATTCTCAATGCCTCTTCGTAGCTATCCAAAGCATCAACCAATAAGTTATGATCCTCGTAGAATGACGCCAATATCAATTTATTCAAAGCACCTTCTTCTTGGAAGGAAGCTTTTAATGACTTCAAATCAGAATCGATGGTTTTGGCTTTCGGGGCGGTCATTTTCTTGATACCATAATTATCTGAAGCCAATGCCGGATTATCCTTCACAGCCACGTTTATGATCACCAGCTTTTCATTGATAAGCTCCTTTGCATTTAGGTCTATCTTAATTTGAGGCTTGGAGGTTGCTTGTGTCAACAATACCTCGTCATACATATTTTTTAACGTCACCACATACTCCACTGCACCCAAGTCAGTCCATTTCACAAACGCATTGGGATTGAATATTTCTACGGAATTTGGCATCATTACTTTTATAGGAGATGAATCTAAAGTGCGCTCTACAGCTCCTGTTACTTTAAGGTATTGGGTATGATTGGCATGTATATCAACATCTTCCTCGCTCATCCTATTGATGAGATAGTTAGCATACTTGCTGGCTATAGAATTACCTTCTCCTGCTTTTTGGACCAAGGAGCTTACTTCAAATTCTCCAGCCTCCTTCAATTCCATTGTCCTTCCGTTCGGATGCATAAGTCCTACATATGCTCCTTCGCTCAAAATCAATTTGTCCCCTTCTTGTAATATGCTTCCAACTTTCAAATGTTCATTGATAGACCCGTCTGAGGTAATTAAGGTATTGTCTCCTCGATTGGCAAGAACTTTAAAATGATACTCCTGTGCATTCACTTGAAAGGAAAGCAGAACAGCAAAGGTGGCAATAGCTGCAACGCCTATTTTTTTGCTGGTTAAAAGCTTTACAACAACAGTTTTTATAGGATGAATCGCACCATCCAAATGAGTAAACTTTTTCATGGTTTATAATTCTTAATCGTTGGTTAACTAAAGCTGTCTGATCGGGTCATTTAAAAATGTACCAATGACATCTTATCGCTTTATGTACTATTACATACAGCCTAAGTGCAAAAAGTAACCGCTGACGGGTAAATTTTTATACTTATAGCGAAACAAATAGTAAAAAACCATGCCTATTCCCTTCTTTTAAAGAGTTCCTTTCTGTCTTCTTTAGAGAAAAGATTTTTTACAACACCATAATAAAACTCGAGAGAATCTCCTGCCAGCAGTATAGCTACAATAGCCAACGTGAGATTGAGTTGGTAATTAAAGAAATAGAAAACTACAATGATAAGGGCGAGCAATAGAAAGGCTTCTGCTACTTGAATTGCTTTGGTAAGCCCATCATACCATTTGGGAAGCGCCATATAGATTTTTGAAAACCACACTACATTTAAAAAACATAAAAGAATCCCTAAGAATATACTTGTACCAGTTCCCATTTGATTGAGGTAATTCCTTTGTAAAATCATTGAAAGAATATTGGCATGTATTACCACTCCAAACATATCGGGATTGGTCTTACCAGCATAATTCAAATTCAATGGCGTATAAAACTTGTCCTCCCAAGAAGTATCTCCTAAGTAAGCTCCAGTGTATCCAAGCAACACTATTTTGTCCCTGATCATTTCGGGTGTGAAGTTTCTCCTGAAAACATCCTCAACATCCAATGAAGGAAACACATTGGCAAACTCTCCTTCACTTCCCAATATATTCCCTCGAAAATTGATCAGCTCATAGGGTTTGCCCCTATCCAGGAATGCTTTTGTAGCTTGGGGGTCATAAATTTCAGCAATCCTTACAGCAAAGGCACTGATTGGTTTTTGTGGTATACCAAAATATTCCTTAGGAGTAAATGATCTGCATGTCTTAAATCTATTTTGATTTTCCGCATCCGTAATCAGATTGGCGAACCCTGTCACACCATACTTAGTAAACATAGGGTGAGATGTCTCAAGCGTATCGAAACTCTTGGTCTCTTCATTGTAATAATCAAGACGGCCTACCATTACTAGATTTTCAACATGTGATAGTGCTTCGGCTAGCACACTGTCCCCATATGCGTTTTTGGGCTGACGAAGGAAGAAATCAAGGGCAATAACTTTTGGATTGTAGCTATTAAGGATATTGATTTGTTCCGCTATTCCATCTCTGCTAAGGTTGCCTACATTTACCACCACAATATTGGTATCAGCCCCGGGATGCTCTCTGATGCGAGAGAAAACGATATCTGTCAATTCCATGTCATCCAACGCATCTCCAATGGGATCCAGGAAATCTAGCCGGTCGAACAGATTCAACATGAAACCAATGATGAAAAATATAAAAACCGTACCCCCAAGAGTGTCTAGCCAGAACTTCAACCGCATAATAGCCTATATTTACAATTATTAAGGGTAAAAAAGGCCATTTTGTAGAATATTTAAAGAAAAATATTCACGTATTAAAGTCTCATGTAATGTTCAATATCTTTAACTTTATTTTATGATGTATAAAAGAAGGAGCAGATTACATGCAGAGGCCTATATTCACGGTATTTTGGAAGGGGACAAGGTAAGGTTAAGCCAGGCCATTACGATCATAGAAAGTACCCTGGATGAAGATCAGCTATTAGCTGAACAAATCTTGAGCGGGGTACTACCTCATTGTGGCAATGCGCTCCGAATTGGGATTACAGGGGTACCTGGTGTGGGGAAAAGTACTTTTATCGAACATTTTGGCAAACACCTTACGGGCATAGGAAAAAAAGTAGCTGTTCTAGCCATCGATCCAAGCAGCCAAAAAACCAAGGGGAGCATATTGGGAGATAAAACACGTATGGAGACTCTGGCGCACGACCCTCTAGCTTACATCAGACCTACTGCCACTGGTGCAGCACTAGGAGGCGTGGGCAACAAAACAAGGGAAGCCCTGCTCCTATGTGAAGCAGCAGGGTATGAAGTGGTGATTGTAGAAACTGTAGGGGTTGGCCAATCAGAAACGGCTGTCAAGGAAATGGTAGATTTTTTCCTCCTATTGATGCTGGCAGGCGCAGGGGACGAGCTGCAAGGCATAAAAAAAGGCATTATGGAAATGGCCGATGCAATTGTCATCAACAAAGCCGATGGAGAAAATAGGCAAGCTGCCATAAAAGCTAGTAATGAATATAGGAATGCTCTTCAATTGTTAGCAAAACACCAAGCGCACTGGACACCTAAAGTACTCATTTGCTCTGCACTTCTAGATGAAGGGCTAGACAAGATTTGGGAGCTCATGAAAGACTATGAAGTTCAAATGAAAGAAGATGGATACTTCTACCAAAACCGGCAACGCCAAAACCTTCATTGGATGGAGTCAATTATCCATTATCGTATCAAACAACATTTTTACCACCATGAAAAAGTAAAGGAAATGTGGCCTGAACTGGAAAAAGCAGTACTAAAAGGTGAAACACCTGCTTTGAATGCGGCCAACCTTCTCTTGTCAGCCTATCTAAAACCATGACATCAGTTCTATGTCATGATGTTGGCAAAACCTCTTGGAACCAAAACATCGATGAATTTTTTGTGACGACTCCTTCATTTTCTGTTTTGAACTCATAGTTTTTTGATACTATCTTTCCTTTAATGAAGCTCACCGGATTATTGAATATCGGTCCATCATAAACAAAAGTATGGTATTCGCCATATTCTCCACAAGGATCGGCATTATAAGCAATCTCTTGAAGGATTGATCTGCTCAACGTTTTTCCAATCAATGAATGAGAAAGTTTCTCATCGTTGAGACAACAGATCATTGTTTTAAAGCCTTCTTCTATTATTTGCTCGGCCAACCTTTGGGTCGAAGCACCCCATAGAGGAAAAATTGCCTTTAAGCCAACTTCTCCCAACTTTTTCTCTCGATACACTTTTAAGTCTTCCAGCAAGATATCACCAAAAACTATTGCTTCTATGCCTTTCTCTTTTTGTTCCAAGCAAAAGGCTGCCATAGCGTCTTCATAACTTTGACGCGTACTATCCGCCTCTATATAGATCCTCTCCAGAGGAAGGCCAATGGCCTCGGCTTGTGCTATAGCAAGTGCTTCGGGAATACCATGCATGCTCACCCTTTTCAATGCATGGTCAAATGTTGTGTGCAGACTTACTACATGATATTGCTCACTTTGCAAGATTTTGTACAATGCCAAAGCCGCGTCTTTTCCTCCACTCCAACTTATGCTTACTTTTGGTTTAGTCAACTTTCCAATCCGTTTAAGGCCTTTTTCACTATTCATTGACAATGGCTTCCTCATACATTTCCTCATCTACCACATACTCTACAATTCTATTATACCCTTCAGTATCACCATAATCCCTTATAACCTTTTTTATTTCGCCTCTGACATCCATGCCTACAATTTCAGCTTTAGCAATTTTTACTGACACATCGTAAAAGCCATCCTCAGGTTCAAGCTGCACCGGAATCCCATTATATGAATAAGAATTATAGGTGACGAACAGGCTGTCTTCTTCCACACCGTTGACCTTCATAAGATAATATTTATACGCAGAGGCTTCTTCATTATCTTTTAGCACATATATATCTCCCGTCATAGGTGATCCTAAAAAATTCTTTTGCTGTTTGCCAGTGTTATAACTACTAAAAGCAATGAAACATGCTGAGGCAGCCAAAATACCCAATCCTGAAAAAAGATATTTCGGTGTGGGAGCCGCAGCTTTTATCTCACTTATTTTTGACTTAAAGTCCGGAGACATCTGCTTTTCTTTGGTCACCTTGCCGCAATAATTGCATGCTATTACTACTCTTTTTGCATATGGAAAACATGGGATCCAAAAAAGATGAAAATAGTGTGAAGCAATGCCTATATGAGAGGCACATTCTTTACAGTTTTCGCATTCGATGTTTGTAAGAGGGGCCTCTTTTAAGATTTTTGCCCTCCAGCCATAAATGATCATAAGCTAATTTTTAGGTTGAACGCATGAGTATATACCTGGAGTCATTTATAGGTAAGCCTTTTTCCTAAAGTTTCTTATTATTTATAAAACTATTATAACAAATATATCACCCTTCATCTTTCCTTCTGATAGTAGATGACATACGGAGAATAATATTGTCATGCTTTACAGTGCTCCTAAGTGCTGGACAATATCCAGTTGCCCTTCTTCTTCAGAAATATAAATGAAAAAAATTTAGCAATCGGGATGATGAATATATCAAAAACAGGGCTATCCTGGCGGGTAGTGAACCAGAAACCTAGTTCAGAGAGTTAAGAAAGGTTGGTGGTTTTATCTACTAATCTTGGAAAATTAAAGTTCATAGCTACTTCCTACTGCCATGCCGCTCAATAAGCACATCCACCACAGCATCCAAATCTACATTCTTAGCTTCTAACAATACGAGAAGGTGAAACAAAAGGTCTGCTGCCTCATTTTTAAAGAGTTCGTCATTGCTGTCCTTTGCTTCTATCACCACTTCCACCGCCTCCTCGCCTACCTTCTGGGCTACTTTATTAATGCCTTTTTGAAATAGACTATTCGTGTAGGAGCTTTCTGTGGGATTGTTTTTTCTATCGCGGATTATGGCCTTCAAATAATCGAAGAATGCTGCCTTCCCTTCCAATGGTTGTTCGTGAAAACAAGTGACCGCACCTGTGTGGCATGCAGGACCATCGGGAAGCGCCTTGATGAGCAAAGTGTCCTGGTCGCAATCCACAAATATCGATTCGACACGAAGGAAATTTCCTGAGGTTTCTCCTTTTGTCCAGAGCCTTTGCTTGGACCTGCTATAAAAAGTAACGACCTTCTCCTGCTGGGTTTTTTCATAAGCCTCCTCATTCATAAAGCCAAGCATCAGCACTTTTCCAGTTATGTGGTCTTGGATAATAGCAGGAACAAGTCCGTCTAATTTCTTAAAATTGATTTCTTTTGTGTCGCTCATGGTTCTTTAAAAGGAGTCAACTGGTGCAAAAGTTGTAAATTAAAACTAAAACAAAGAGAAGACCAAGCATAATAAGTCTTTTGCCCCTATTACCTTTTAATCTTCTCTCTCAAAATATTATGATCCTATTGCAATCACTTCAGTATTCGCATCGGGATTCCATGATCATGCAAATAAGACTTGAGGGTTGGAATGGCTATCTCACCAAAATGGAAAATACTTGCGGCTAGCGCTGCATCCGCTTTGCCTTGATTAAATACTTCTACAAAATGATCCATCGTTCCCGCTCCACCAGACGCTATCACAGGAATGGTCAAAGCTTCCGATACCTGTGCAGTAATTCTGTTGGCAAAGCCCGCTTTTGTACCGTCGCTGTCCATGGAAGTCAGCAGTATCTCCCCTGCCCCACGATCCTGGACCTCCTTGGCCCAATTCAGGGTTTCCAGTTCAGTAGGTTTTTTCCCTCCATGCGTATGTACGATATCGACGCCCCCCACCTCTCGGCTATCAATAGCCACCACAATACACTGGTTACCGAAAGCCTTTGAAAGTTCATCGATCAGCTCAGGACGATACACTGCGGCGGAATTGATTGAGACCTTGTCGGCACCGGCATTCAGCAGCGCAGACACATCTTCAATGGTAGAAATGCCGCCCCCAACTGTAAATGGGATGCTAATTTCAGCAGCAACTCTTTGCACCAGAGCTATGATGGTCTTCCGCTTTTCCACAGTAGCCGTAATGTCCAAAAATACTAGTTCGTCAGCACCTTGCTCTGAGTAAAGCTTGGCCAGTGCCACAGGATCACCGGCATCACGCAACTGCTCGAAATTCACGCCTTTTACAGTCCGCCCTTCTTTAATGTCAAGACAGGGGATTATTCTCTTTGTCAACATCGAATATAACTTAAATTAATTTCTTTTTAATTATTGGGATTCATCGATAAACGGCCTAAGCTCTTCCAAACTGATGGCGTTTTCATAGATAGCTTTGCCTATAATGACACCATGCAAGTCCATTTTGGCCAACATTTCCACATCTTTTATAGAAGAAACTCCACCACTAGCGATTAGCTTAAGCTGGGGAAAGGCTGTCATTAACTCACCATATAGCTCATAAGAGGGTCCTTTCATAGCGCCATCTTTCGATACATCGGTGCAGATCGAATATTGAATTCCTTTTTGCAGATAATTCTCCAAAAAAGGATATATGTTCTGAGTGCTTTTTTCCTGCCATCCGCTCACCGCAATCATATTGTCTCGAACATCGGCGCCTAATATAATTTTCTCAGGGCCAAACATCACGAGCCATGCTTCAAATATATCTGGTTCTTTTACTGCGATACTACCGCCTGTCACTTGCTTGGCTCCCGCATTAAAAGCATCCTTAATGTCTTGGTCGGACTGCACGCCCCCTCCAAAATCTACATGCAGGCCCGTGTTATTGGCAATTTTTTCTAAAACAGGCAGGTTAACGATCTTTTTTTTCAAAGCCCCATCTAAATCCACCAGGTGAAGCCGCTTTATACCAGCCGCTTCAAACTCCTTGGCCACTTCCAAAGGATCACTCCTATACTCCTTTTTGCTGGAATAATCGCCTTGCGTCAATCTGACGCACTTTCCTCCAATTATGTCAATCGCGGGAATAATATGCATTTATAAATTGTAAATTGATTCAACCATATATCCTACAAATAGTGATTTCATGACTTTATTTGCAGGAAATTCCTTAAAATCTGCTCGCCATCCTTTCCACTTTTTTCGGGATGGCCTTGGACAGCGTAAAAATTGTCTTGCTGCATTACTGCACTAAATGGTACGCCATAATCTGTAGTCGCCACGGTCTGTGGGCCCACTTTTGCATAATAGCTATGTACATAGTATAGGTAAGCCGGTGTTGTCAGATGCTCCATCAAAGGCCCTTTCTTATTTTTAATGGTGTTCCAACCGACATGCGGCACCTTAAGCCCCTCATTGAACCGCACCACTTCTTCGTCAAAAATACCCAAGCACTCTGTATCACCTTCGGCCGAATATTTGCACATAAGCTGTAACCCTATGCATATGCCCAAAACAGGCTGCTTAAGCCCTTTTATCAATTTGTCCAATTCCCTTTCCCGCAAGTATTTCATGGCATTGCTTGCCTCGCCTTGTCCAGGGAATATCACCTTGTCTGCCGATTGAATAACGTCTGGATCATCTGTCCAAGTAGGTGTTACGTCCAACCTTTTTAAAGCAAACAAAACCGACTGTATGTTGCCAGCATTATACTTGATTACTGCAATCTTCATCAAATTCTATTTCCGGCAAAGTTAGCATTTGGAAGAGCAAAACTCTCCTTTTTATGAATATTTATGCTGGAGATTTTTGCACACGAGCGCTTAATCGATGAGGTTTTGTATCCACTTTCACTCCATGTTATTGTTTTTTGGGCGGTGGCCAGGCTATCCGCTCCAAGTCCGGCCACCCACAGGCTTACCCACTGCGGGCTTTCCGCTCCTATCCTTACCGCTGCTGCGTATTCCCATCATACGGAGTTCACGGAGCTTCAGCAGCGTAAACATGCTAAATAGCCTCCCTAATGCTTCATATTTAATAAGAGAATCTCTCCAATAATAGAAACTACCACCAGAGCTTCCATTTACGATTCCGCATCTGAATTTGCAATTTTCACCCACTATTTCACCTACTTAGGTTCTACTGAAAAACGCATCACAAAGGCTTGGTGACCTCAAATTGCCTTGGTTTACCTATTTCCATATTGTACTTTTTCAGCAAGTACAAATATTTTGCATAAATAAGGCCATTTCTTATGCACAAAAAACGGTCTGTAATATCTTTTTCTGGGCGAGTCAGAAAGCCCTACTTATAACCGTCTTTCTAGGAATATCATGTCTCTCTTGGACATTTTGCCCGTACTCATAAATATGAGGTTCATTGTCCACGGCTCACATCATCGATAATCGATAGGAATGTTGCTTTAGCACATTCTAAAGATGAGCAGGAATATGGGCTTTAGCCGAATACTTCCCGATGTCAGGAGATTGCTTCACTTTTACCTTTCGTGATATTATGTACATAGCATCGGCAGTCTTGCGCTATCCATTTCATTGCAGTGAAATGTCATACCGTAAGCAATGACGAGGCAGTACAGGCTTTTCCTAGCTGCTGCCAATATCTTCCACCTTCCCACTCACCTTCATTCACAATTCAACATTTAAACTTAAAATTCACATGCTGCCGTATTTTGTCTTGCTTCTTGCCTGCTTTCTAATGATTTTGCCCTACTCTAAATTCCTAATCTTGATGCTCCTAAAGGCCACATTATTACCATGGTCTTGCAGCAAGATGTGACCCTTTTCTGCCAATCCGAAATTCTCCCAGTCTTTATATTTGCTTTGGGCTATCAGTTTGTGAAATTCTTCAGAGCCTCTTTCATACTCCAGCACCTTTACGCCATTCAACCAATGCTCTACTGTATTGTCTGGTCTCACCACTAATAGTGCCCTGTTCCATTCGCCAATGGGCTTCAAAAATCGGCTTTGTTTTTGGGCGGTTTTCAAGTCGTATAGGGAAGCCAATGTCCGATTGCCATCTCTGCCCATTTTTGCGTCGGGATGGCGCTCGTCATCCAACAACTGATACTCCAGTCCAATAGCTGAAGCGTTTTGCACTTTCTCTTGTTCGGTCACAAAGTATTTTATGCCGCTGTTTGCGCCTTCTGTCAATTTAAACTCCAGTTGCAGCTCAAATGCCCCATACTGCTCTTCTGTAACAATATCGCCACCATTCACAGACTCTCCACCACCTGACTCCAACACTTCCATGACTCCGTTCTCCAGTTTCCAGCCATGCGCTGGAAAATTATCCTTATGAGCCCCTCTCCAACCATTGGTAGTTTCGCCATCCCAAAGAAGGCTCCACCCCTGTGCTTTTTCTTGCTCTGTCAGGGTATTAGGAATAAGGTTCACCACAAAAGCATCATGTCCTTCTTTATGCGCTAGACCGGTTGTTTTGATCCTGATATTTTTCCATTTTACTTCTTTGCCAGCATCAGCCTCATTGCCAATAGAGTGCACTTGCAGTGCAATGATCCCCTCTGGCGTTAAATCATCTTCTAAGCTAGCTACTGGAACATCGTTCAACCAAGTTCTGATGGAGTTGCCTATGCATTCAATCCTAGCCTTGTTCCACTCTCCTTTTTTGAAAGCTGATTGGGCATTTGGATTAAGAGACAGCGGATATAACCACAGCCTACGTTGCTCATCATATATGCCTCCTGTCCATTTTCTATCAGAAGGGTCAAACTCAAACTGATAACCGTGCACACGACCATCTTTTATGCCAGGATCCGCGATACTTCTAAACTGCACCCCGCTATTGATATCGCTGTTCAGCATGAAGTCGAACTCAAGGATAAAATCGCCATATGTGTTTTCTGTCGCTAAGAAACTGTTGGGTGATTCTGTTACCGTGGTGCCGACAATAGCTCCGTCAATCACTTCGTATGGTGCTGTTCCGTTCACTTGCTTCCATCCGGAAAGGTCCTCTCCATTGAACAGCATGACCCACCCATCGCCTTCTTCCTTGTTCTGAGGAGTGCTACAGCCATACATGAACAACAAGGCAACAAATCCGCACAAAACAGGCGCGGAAATTTTAAATATACTTCTCATAAGTTTATTTGAATTTTATTATAATGCAATCATTTCTCATTTATTGGGCAAACACTTCAAAGTCCTTATCGATTTGCTGTTTGTCCACTTCTTTTCCTGAATATATCACCACCCTATGTTGGAAGGTAACAGATTCATTTGCCTTGAGAACGAAATTAAGCGTTTCTTTCCCTTCGCTCATCGCTTCCTGCCCTAAGGAGTTAGCCGCATAAAGCCCATAACCTCTGGCATGCCAATATGTAGGATATCCTATATTTTCAGGGTGGTCAAAAATGGCGATGGCAATATCTTCCCCATTTATTTCACCAGACAGATTCATCCATTTTGCCCTAGCTCCCCAAACATCATGTCCTTCTAGGCCTTCGCTACTATTGTACCAACCTGTTACCCCGTCATTATTCAATACAGGCACGTCAGTAGGATTACCGCTGGCATCTGTAAACATCTCCGGTTTATCGGCAGGGTGCTCCAATTCTCTGGCAACACGGATTCCTAGGAGCCCCTCCTTGTTATCTTTCATGGAAACGTCTTCATCCAAGGCCGTTAAAGTCGTTATTCGATCAATCACACGTTCGTTATCCGTTCCGCTAAAGATAAAGGTAGTGTATTCCGTCATTAGCGTTTTGCCTTCAGAGTCCTTCCAAGCCATTGACACTTCCAATTCTCCTCTATCGTTGCCACTACTGATACGATTGATTTCTTGATGAACAATTGTGCCATAATGTGCTCTTTTGTCTTCAGGAATGGCATCAGAATTATTCCAGAAATCCAACCCATTCACATCACCATAGTTAAACCAAAGTCCGACATGGTGAGGATGGTCAACTCTCTCGCCAGCTCTAGACTCAAGGGGAAAACCGCGCGTAACTATTGTGCCTTGCGCTGTCTTTATTGGATATAGCACCGGTTTCTTTACAGTCTCCGGATAGATATAGGAGGTAAAGAGCTCTCCGTCAATCAAGACATCTACTTTTTGCTCCTCATCGTTTCGAATTAACGATATTATACTTTTTTTCTCCTCATTATCATTATTTGAAGCAACTGATGCGTTTCCTTTTTTTTGCCCATCGTTACAGGATGATAATAAAATGGCAAGCAGAAAAGTGCTTAGGCAAATACTAGTTTTTGATCTCAGATGCATAAAATGGGGGTTAGTATGTTGGGAAGATTGATGATTATCTCTTCTAGTTATATGCTAGTATTTAAAAACTTCCCCTCCAGCCAGCACCTCTTGTCGTTCTTCATCAAAGGTTACAAATTTCCCTGTTCGTAAGGCTGCAGTCGTCATAATATTGGCTACAGAGTGGTTGTATCCTGCTTCCACAGGAGCATTGGGTGTTTCCCTGCTTCGTATGCATTCCATCCAGTTTCGCATGTGTGCAGAAGTCATACTGTCGACACCGGTAGCAGCACCTGTTGCAGCCCGTACTTGTTCTGCTAGCGTAGCCTCGGGCAATAAATTAGGCTGCATGCCCATTACTGAAGCGTGGTGAGCCTGAAGTCCACCCTTAGGTGTAACCTTATTGGTATCTAAATTCAGCTCGCCACCATTGGAATAGTAGATTTCCTTGATACCACCCGCAGAATTGGTAAATCTGGAAGAGTAGACCACCTGAAAACCTTTTGATTTGTCGTCCGAAGGGCCATAATCGAATACAGCCGTCATGGTATCGTAATTTTCCCTTCCATCCTTCCACAGATAAATGCCACCATTTGCTGCCACACTTCTCGGATGCTTTAAGCCTGTAAACCAGTGCACTGTATCAATCTGATGCGCCATCCACTGTCCAGGAATGCCTGAAGAGTAGGGCCAAAAGAGTCTGTATTCGAGGTATTTCCTAGGATCCCATTTTTCATAGGGACGGTTCATCAAGAAGCGCTTCCAATCCGTATCTTTTTCCTGAATTTCCTTGACAAGCTGAGGCAAGCGCCACCTGTTGGGCTGGTTGACGTTCCAACTCATTTCTACCATTACGATGTCACCAAACTTACCTTCCTTAATAAACTTATCCGCCGCATGATAATTGGCACCACTTCTTCTTTGAGATCCAACTTGTACGATCTTTCCGGACTTTTCTACTGCCGCTCTTGCCGCCCTATTATCCTCCATGGTTTCTGCAAACGGCTTTTCAACGTAGACATCCCTTCCTGCTTCTACAGCTTCTTTGCAATGCAGCGCATGTTGAAAATCTGCAGTACTGATAATGACGGCATCTACATCTTTCCTTTCATACAGCTCTTCATTGTTTCTAGCTGTTTTTATTTTCTTTCCCGTGTTTTCTTTCATGAAAGCCACACACTCGTCTCTTCTCCTATTCCAAATATCCGAAACAGCAGTGAATTCGAAATTGAGTTCCTTAGAATGCTCCAATAATGCAGGAATCAAGGCATCCTTGGCACGGTTGGAAAACCCCACAATACCTACGTTGATCCTTTCGTTTGCCCCGATAATTCGTGCATAGCTACTTGCCGGGAATCCCATTGCCCCTATTGAAATTGCGGCTCCAGATAACGCCACCTTTTTAGTAAACTCTCTTCTTGAACTATTAAAATTCTCCATGTGTAATCGATTGCATTAATTAATGAAAGATGTTACCGCAATAAAACAATTTGGGCACGATTGTTAAAAGCCCAGAACAATTTAGAGGTTTTGGCATCAAATACCAAATTGATTAAGAAATAGCGTCGTACCCTTTTGAACAATTTGCAACAAGCAGTATGTCGCATTTTCTGAGAAGACCTGTAGACGGTTTTTATTCAAGTTTCGAAGTTCACAGCGTGTGCATTCCTGTAAATGGTCATCAAAGGTTAGATTTAGTCCATACGGAGCGGGTTGTACCTATTGTATTTCCCACCAATGCACGTCGCTCCTGAATATTGCAGTTCTAGATGCAACTGCTCCCAGCAGAATGTTCAACCTGTGATTTGGCTTAAAAGAACAGGCCTGGTTCTCATCCATGAACTCAAAACCCAACATTTAAAATTCGTAATTCACCTTATATGAGCCAATCAGTTGATTCCTTTTACTTGCGCTATATACTCCTTTATAGACTTTTCCTTGTCTTTGCTATTGCCAAGGAGCTTTACAAAAGCACTACCGATAATCGCACCTGTAGCATATTCACAAGCCTTACTAAAAGTATCGTTGTCAGAAATGCCAAAACCAATGAGTGTGGGCGTATTAAGCCTCATGGCTTTAATGCGATTGAAATAGGCAATTTGTGCATCGGAGATTCCACTCTTCGCCCCAGTAATGCTGGCAGAAGAGACCATATAGATAAAGCCTTTTGATTCTTGATCAATCTGCCTGATTCTATCTTCACTGGTCTGCGGGGTAATCAAAAAGATATTAAGTAAACCATGCTTTTCAAAGTATGCCTTATAATCTTCCTGGTAGGAAAGCATGGGCAAGTCAGGTATAATCAGTCCGTCAATGCCTACAGCAGCAACATCTTTACAAAAAGCTTCGACGCCATACTGCATGATGGGATTCAAGTAGCCCATCAACAAAATTGGAACATCGATGTTTTCTCTAATATTGGCGAGTTGCTGCAAAAGTTTTTTTACAGACATTCCGTTATTCAACGCGGTTTGATTGCTTTCCTGAATAGTCGGGCCATCCGCAACCGGATCGGAAAAGGGGATCCCAATTTCGATCAAATCTGCCCCGGCATCTTGCAGGTGCTGAAGGATCTTAGTTGTATCTTCTAACTCAGGATAACCTGCAGTATAGTAAATGGAAAGTATATTCTCTTTTTTTCGCTCAAAAAGCGCTTCAATACGATTCATGTTTCTAGATATAAGATTTAAGACATCAGATGATAGATGATTTGATGTTCAAAGTCCAAAGTTACGGTTTAGGGTTCAAGGTTTGAGGATTTCAAAAGTTCAGGGTTTGGAGACTTTCAGAAACTCATTGGTACATTAAGCATTTCTTTTCAATCCAAAACTCAACTTTTAAAATTTAAAATTACAAACCGGTTTCGCCCCTACAGGGCGGTTACTGCTATGAGGATACTTTCTACAGATATATTGCTCCTCTAGGGCATGCGCCAATTCAAAATTCAACATTTAAAATTCATAATTATTAAATTGGTACATTAACACATAGGTACACTAAATCTCTCTGCCATTAACCAACAAGTTCCCTTCTGGATGACAGGACTGTGCCTGGTTGTCCTGTTGCTGATGGCCTTCTGTGCTTTCTCCCAATTCAAAATTCAACATTCAAAACTTAAAATTAACACATTGGTACATTAACCTAGTATCCTCCCCAATTAATATAAGTTTCTAAGTCCTTGTCTCCCCTGCCGCTGAGGTTAATGACAACTACTTCATCTTTTCCAAAGGCTTTTTTGTCCAGCACTGCCAAAGCATGTGCCGACTCGATAGCAGGGATAATGCCTTCGAGCTGGCTTAATGCGACACCTGCTTGCATGGCTTCCTTATCGGTTATGCTCATGAACTCAGCCCTTTGGCTATCGAACAAGTGAGCGTACAGTGGCCCTATGCCAGGATAATCAAGTCCGGCTGAAATAGAGTAGGGTTCTGTAATCTGGCCGTCTTCTGTCTGGATAATGAACGTTTTACTGCCGTGCAATATGCCAGGCTTACCTAAGGCCATAGTCGCTGCGGACTCTCCAGTCCCTATACCCTTTCCCGCAGCTTCTGCTGCAATCAATCTCACAGACTGTTGATCCAGATAATGATAAAATGCTCCTGCTGCATTGCTGCCTCCACCGACACAGGCAATGACATAGTCAGGGTTTTTATTGCCGGTTTTTTCTTCAAGTTGTGCCTGTATCTCTTCACTTATAACAGACTGGAATCTAGTGACCATATCGGGATAAGGATGAGGCCCAACGACAGAACCTATAATATAGTGGGTATCTACAGGGTTATTGATCCAATGACGCATGGCCTCGTTAGTGGCATCTTTTAATGTTTTGCTACCGCTCGTAGCAGGAATGACCTTGGCACCCAGCAACTTCATACGCTCCACATTAGGTCGTTGACGTTTCATATCTATCTCTCCCATATACACCAAGCACTCCATGCCCATAAGTGCACATACCGTAGCAGTAGCTACACCATGTTGACCTGCTCCTGTCTCGGCTATTATCTTCTGTTTTCCTAATGCTTTTGCCATCAGAATCTGGCCCACCGTATTGTTTACCTTGTGCGCCCCTGTATGGTTCAGGTCCTCTCTTTTAAGATAGATCTGTGTGTTATACTTATCCGAAAGCCTTTGTGCAAAATACAGAGGAGAAGGCCTCCCCACATAGTCTTTTAATATCTGCCTGAACTCCTTTTGAAAAGCAGGCGAGTTGAGGATCGACAGATAATTTAGTCGCAACTCTTCTACATTGGGATACAACATCTCAGGGATATACGCCCCTCCGAATTTGCCATAAAACCCTCTTTGATCTACCGAATAGCTTCCCATATTATTATTTATCAATATTCAAAATCCTTTTATAATTGTCTTGAGTTCCTGTAGTGCTGGCACGTTTTTTTGGCCAGGAGAAACCTCAAACTTACTATTTACATCCAATGCATGGATGTTCATATCTAGGTAATCTTTCACTTCCTCAATATTATGCAGCCCGATACCTCCACTTAGAAAAAAGGGCACTTTCTGGTCGTAGGACTTTAAGATGTCCCAGTCAAAACTATAGCCATTGCCCCCGAAACTTTCGCCTTTGGTATCAAAAAGAAAGAAATTGACATGAGGCATATAGTCCAATAAAAGATCAAAATCAAACTTCTTTTCCAAGCTAAAGGCCTTAATGACCCTGTAACCTTTGTTTCTCAATGTCTCACAAAGTTTTGCAGGCTCATTTCCGTGGAGTTGCAGAAAGTCCAATTGAAACCTCTCTGCTTTCTCTTCCATAACCTCTAAGTCCTCGTTCACAAAAACACCTACTTTATTTACGCTATCGGGAATAATATCGATCAACTGTTGCATGGCTTCGTCAGCAATATACCGAGGTGATTTCTCATAAAATATGAACCCTGCATAATCAGGCGTTGCTACATCCATGATCGCTTGGAGGTTTTCCTTATCCCTTAAACCGCATATTTTAAGCTTCATCTATTAAAATTTAAATACTTTACCATTGGACGTATTGGCACATGTTAGTTCATTTGAGGCTTATTAAATCCCTCTGTGAATTTTTCAAAACCTTTGGCAATTTCTAACAACCTTTTATCAGTCCATTTTTTTCCATGTATCGATATCCCGACCGGAAGTCCATCTTTTGTTTGGCCTATGGGTATTACCACAATTGGATGTCCTCCTATGGCAGTATCATAACTGAATCTACCCATAGCATCAGAATATTTCACCTTTTCCCCATTAACGATGAATGGCCTCCCCGCATTTTGATGCTTAAATGCTGCAATCGATGCTACTGGTGTAATCCACACATCATAATTCGTTAAGAAATCAGCAAAAGAATCGGCGATTTTTTCTTTTTCTTCTAATGCCTTCATTATTTTTCTTGAATTAATCCCTATGCCTTTCCATACCCCCGCAGCCCAAGAAAAATCCCGATACTTAATTAATAGAAAGAAATAAAAAAAAATCTTTGTCAGTATAGAAGGCGCAGGGGAGCATGCATCTATTTCATGTCCCATAAATAATCCATTCAACTCATAAGCTTTGTCAGCATCATAGGCAGGCTTGTCTTCTTGTAACGCATGCCCCTCCTGTTCCAACTTTTTAAGGAATACCTCTATTAATTTACCGTATTCTTTATCCACTTCGAGATCATAAAGCGTCGAAGCATAAGCGATTTTTAATTTTTCCCCACCCCAAGTGCTAGCGTTAAAATCTACTGGAGGGATCTCGGACAGCATTTTCCCGTCCATCCAAAGCACCTTTAACGCAAGCAAAAGATCGCTTACATTTCTGGCCATTGGCCCGGATACAGTCACCAATCGATGACCTTGAGCCATGCCAGGAAACTTATACTGCCCCCTGTTGGACAAGGCCTGCTCTGTAGTCCTGATCCCGCATATTCCACAAAAATGGGCAGGGACACGGATAGACCCTCCTGAATCGGACCCTAACTCTAAGGGTGTAAAGCCCATTGATAAAGCGGCAGCGGAACCGCCTGAGCTTCCTCCTGGCACCCTAGAGATATCGTAGGGATTATTTGTTTGGCCAAACCAAAAATTGGTGCTCTGCCAATCGACAGAGAACAAAGGCAAATTTGTTTTTCCTATTATAATGGCACCTGATGCTTTAAGCCTTTTTACCAACTCTGCATCTTCAGTGGCAATATTATTCCTATATAGTGGATGTCCATTTGATGTTTTAAGGCCGATGACATTAAAACTATCTTTTACAGTCATGGGCAAGCCATGCAAATCACCTAAAAGCATCCCCTTCTCCAATAACTTGTCTTTTTCCCTTGCTTCCTCTATTATATCCTCTTCATTTCTCAGATCTGTAATGGCATTAATTATAGGATTATATTTTTTAATCTGCGTAAGAAATGCCTTTACAACCACTTCAATACTTATTTTTTTAGAATGAATGTTGTTCAAAATTTCTCCAGCAGATAGAAAAGGCAATGCTTCATTAGATTTCATATTTGTCGCTATTATTTTCTATTTAAATACATGCTGGAGTAAATCTATGCCATTGTACTGCTCATTTTCTCAATAAAAGCTGCACAAGCCTCTTCAGGTTTTTCAAACTTCATGAAATAGGTTCCCATCAAAAACCCCTTGTAGCCATATTGACGTAAAGTGCCGATGGTAGCTGGGTCTTTAATGCCACTTTCTGATATCTTGACAAAATCATTAGGGATAAGTTCAGCCAAATCAATAGAAGTTTGCACAGCAGTTTCAAAGTTGCCCAAATTCCGGTTGTTCACTCCTACCACATCTACGTCATCATTTATATATTCCTCTAACTCTTTGGCGTTGTGCACTTCCAGCAACACTTCCATACCAAGCGTTTTTGTGAATGCCGCAAAATCCTTTAGCTCTTTCGGCTCGAGTGCCGCTGCGATTAAAAGTATGGTATCCGCTCCCATTGACTTTGCTTCCAATATCTGATATTCCGATACGATAAAATCTTTCCGGATAATGGGGCAGTAGTTGAACTTTCGAGCGGTCAAAAGATCTTCGTCTTTACCCCCGAAAAACTCCGTATCCGTGAGGACAGATAAAGCCGTTGCCCCTGCTCTCCTATAGCCTATGGTAGTATTGGCTACTTGCGCCAAATCATTGATCACCCCTTCCGATGGAGATTTGCGTTTAAATTCCGCAATAATGCCTGAAGCATTGGGTTGCAAAAGGTGCTTCTTCATGGAAATAGGCTTATTATCGAAATATAGACTTTGCTCCAATGCCTTTACGCTAACCAGTTTTTGTTGTGCTGCTACCTCTTTCCTTTTGTGAGCTACTATTTTATCAAGAACATTCATCATACAATTTTATTTTACCAAGAGTACAGACATCCCTTGTATTTTCACTTTCTATTTGGCTGCACCTATCTTCATCAATGCCTTAAATCTTTCATAAGCTTTACCCGACAAAAGAGCGTCTTTTGCCGCTTCTATAGACTCTTCTATGGTACCGTATTTTTTACCACTGTACAAAGCAAAGGCTGCATTGGCGGTTACCACTTCTGTTTGCGCCCTAGTACCCTCTCCTTTTATTACTTTCAAGAATATTTCTGCGGCTTCTTCCACCGTTTCGCCGCCGTAAAGGTCCTCTTCCCTATGCCTTGCAAACCCTATGGATTCTGGCGTTATGATCTCTTCCTTATCACGGGTCACCATTTTAAAAGATCCCGTTAAGGAAATTTCATCATAACCATCTAAAGCATGCAATATCACGAAATCTTTATCCGACTTCTGATATAAGTAGCCATACAATCTAGCCAATTCCAAGTTAAAAACGCCCACCAACTGTTTGGGAGGAAAGGACGGATTTACCATGGGCCCTAACATATTGAAAAAAGTCTTAACACCCAACTCACCTCTTATAGGAGCAATGTTTTTCATGGCTGGATGAAACAGTGGAGCATGTAAAAAACACAATCCTGTCTCTTCTATCTCTCGATTTAACCTACTTACATCGTTGGTAAAAGTATAACCAAACTGAGCCATAAGATTGGACGATCCTGACACTGAGGACACGCCGTTGTTTCCGTGCTTGGCTACATTCTGTCCAGCTGCTGCTACAATAAAGGAGGACAATGTGGAAATGTTGAAGGTATTTTTACCATCCCCACCAGTGCCGCACAAATCAATCACATCATAAGGGGTCAGGTCAACCTTTACGCACAGCTCCAACATGGCATCTCGGAAACCCTCCAACTCCTCGACGGTAATGTTCCGCATGAGATAAACGGTCAAGAAAGCCGCTACCTGGCTGCCGTTATACTTCCCTTGTGCTAAGTTTACAAGAATATTTTTGGCTGTCTCTTTGTCAAGGGCTTTGTGTTCAAACAAGCTATTCAATACCGCTTTCATATTATTTCGTTTTAATATCTAACCAATTACGCATTATTTGAATACCATGCTCTGTCATGATCGATTCGGGATGAAACTGCAATCCTTGCACATCATATGCCGTATGCCGCACCCCCATAATATTTCCATCACTATCCAAAGCGGTTACTTTTAATTCTTTGGTAATACTCTCGGGCTTTATGGCCCATGAATGATACAGCCCTATCGTAAATTTCGTAGGCAATCCCGCAAAAAGTGGACTCTCCATATCTGTCACTGCTATCTGCTCGGCAATGCCATGCTTTACCTGAGCAATATTGATCAGTTCAGCCCCAAAAGCTTCCCCTATACCTTGATGGCCCAAGCACACCCCCAATATACTTTTTGAGGGGCTATACTGACGAATCAAATCCGGCATAATACCTGCCTCGGACGGAACTCCCGGCCCTGGGGACAATAAGATCTTGTCATAGGCGTCAACGGCGTCAAGACTAATTTTGTCATTTCTGTACACATCTAAGGCTGCAGCAAAGCCCAATTGCCTCAAGATATACACAAGATTGTATGTAAAAGAATCGTAATTATCCAGTACTAATATTTTCATCCATTTATTTGTTTAAGCACATCTATAGTGTTTCTAGGATTTCTTTAACGGATCTCCTCCGCCATTTTCAGGGCTGATCTTAAGGCCGCCAACTTGTTGTTCACTTCTTGGAGTTCGCTCTCCGGTTCAGACTTTGCCACTACACCAGCCCCTGCCTGATAAGTGAGCCTGTTGCCTTGGCTCACAAATGAGCGGATCATGATGGCATGATTGAAGCTCTTGTCGAACCCGATCATACCAATGGCACCACCATAATACCCTCGGGCAGTATTTTCATACTTGTCGATCAGTTGCATCGCTTTGTATTTTGGTGCACCAGAAAGGGTACCAGCAGGAAAAGTATCTGCCACTAAGCGCAGGAAGGGGAAATCTCCAGGGAGCTTGCCCGTCACCTTCGACACCAAGTGGATCACGTGCGAGTAGTACTGAATCTCCTTCAAAGTTTCTACTTCTACCGTCTGACTGCTTTTGCTCAAATCATTTCTGGCCAGATCCACCAGCATCAAATGTTCAGCATTTTCTTTTACATCACTGCTAAGGGCCTGCGCCAACGCCATATCCGCCTCATCATCACCCGTACGAAGGAACGTTCCTGCTATAGGGTATATGGTCGCTTTGCCCTCTTTGATGGTAATTTGTGCCTCAGGTGAAGACCCAAACAACTTGAAGCTTCCATAATCAAAATAAAATAAATAAGGGGAAGGATTGATAGAACGTAAGGCACGGTACACATTGAACTCGTCTCCACCAAAACCACTTTGGAATCTCCTTGAAAGCACGATTTGAAATACGTCCCCTATCAAGCAATGCTCTTTGCCTTTCTTCAATATTTCAAGGAATTCGCTGTCGGTATAGTTAGACTGCTCTGAACCAATAAGCTGGAAGTTGTAGGTTGGAATGCTCTTGCTAAAAATAAAGTCTGCAATCCGATCCAGGCCACCCTCTTCATTCTGCCCATCAAGCGTATGTTCATATACGTGTAGTTGATTTTTAAAATGATCAACGATAATGACGTACTGATAAAATTGATAGTGGAGGTCCGGAAGTGCATATCGTTCTTCATCTTTTGCCCTAAAAGTTATGTCTTCATAATGTTGGACTGCCTCATAGGTCATGAATCCAAACAGCTGACTAGAAACAAATTTTTCGCCGTTTTTCTCTATTTCAAATTGATCCATAAACTGCTCCAATGCGTCTATCATCACAAAGCCTTCTGCTATGGGCGCTGTATGGCTTGTGCTATCGGGATATTGGTATTCCACAGTCCCGTTTTGTGCTTTTATAGAAGCGATAGGCTTACAACAAATATAAGACAGGCTGTTTTCGTGTCCATGATAATCGGAACTTTCCAGCAGTATTGTATTGGCAAACTTGTCCCTAAGCCTCAAATATATGCTTACTGGGGTTATGGTGTCGGCCAGCATCATTTTGTGCCGCGTCTTGATCTTATAATTTTTCATAACACTATTTGAGTTAACAAAAAAAGGCTCGCTCCGCAAACAGCGAGGCGAGCCTTCATCATGGTTATATCATTCTAAACTTTACATACCACCGCTGTTCATTTATCTTTCGAGAAATGCCACCAGTTTGTGATATGTATGTTTTGCGATTTCATGAGTAGCAAAAGTAAAAAAGATTTTTGGCTGTACAAACACTTTCTCAAAAAAAGACCTGAATTATTTGTACATATTCATCGACAACATCTAAACGACATCTCCCGTATTATCTCTTTATGTGTCTCATTCTATTTTCTTGGGATTGCCATCCTCGCTACAAACTCATAGTTGCAGCCAACAGGGACGAATTTTATGCACGTCCTACACAGCCCGCAGATTCTTGGCAAGATTATCCTGATATTTTGGCAGGAAGGGATTTACAGGCGGGCGGCACTTGGCTAGGCATTCACAAGGAAGGATATTTTTCTGCTGTAACCAACTATAGGGATATGGATGCTATCAAAGCAAACGCGGTATCTCGAGGCGACCTCACAAAAGATTTTCTGATTAGCAAAAGTAAACCTGTCAATTATCTGAGAGGGATTTTTGAAAAAAAAGACCAATACAACGACTTTAATTTATTGGTAAGCGACTTTCAAAGCCTATATTACTTCTCCAATGTCCAAGGTCAAATCACCAAATTGGATAGTGGCATTTATGGCTTAAGCAATCACTTGCTGAACACGCCTTGGCCTAAAGTAAAGACAGGTAAAAGGATATTTTCTTCTATTATCAAAAAGAGAGACTTTTCAACTGAACCAATATTTGAGCTATTGCAAAATGTGGACACTGCTACAGGCAAGTCTCTTCCCAGCACAGGATTATCTTCAGAACTAGAAAAGACTTTATCTTCTATATTTATAAAGACACCGGATTATGGCACCTATTGTTCGACGGTGCTGCTGGTAGATTATGAAGGAAAGTGCACGTTTGAGGAAAGAACATTCCGACCTAATTTGGCTCCTATTTATAAAAAACATAGCCTTGAGTTGCCTTTCGAGAAGACAACTTAAGGCTTTTAAATCATATAGACATTATTTCTTAGCTTTCGCCGCAGATTTTTCTTTTCCACCATCAGCATTATTCACAACGGCTCTTTTCTTTTTGTGCGGACGTGTTTTTCCAAAACTACCACTGGCAATTTTACCTCTTCTAGTTTTCTTATCTCCTTTTCCCATATGTTAATTTTTAAGTTTAAAAAAGCATTCTAGATCACCAAAATCTAGTAAAAAAAAGACTTAAACTCAACTATTTCAGTCATTTTATATAAATTCCTTACTCCTCTGTCATCTTTTTGACAAACCCTCTTTGCAAAGAAAGCCGTATCTTTGCAGCTTGATTTTTGAAGAAGATGATTTTGAAACAATTGAAGAGTAAGATTTCCGCAATTATTTTTGACTGTGATGGCGTCCTGGTCGATAGTGAGTTCATTGCATCACAAGTATCACTGCGAATGCTAGAACCCTATGGCGTCAAAATGACGCTAAAGGATTATGCTAGATTATTTGCAGGAAAGGTAGAAGAAGACATTATAGGAGTAATAAAGAAAGAATACAGCATTACCTTGCCGGAAGACTATGTGCCCCATTTAAAATTAGCCATAGAACATGCCTTGGACAACGAGCTGCAGCCCATACCAGGGGTAAAAGAAACTTTGTCCAAAATTGACAAAAAGATGGGGGTTGCCTCCAACAGCAGGTTGGTACGTGTAATACACTCATTAAAAATAGCTGAACTTTCTGACATTTTCGGCAAAAACCTGTTTGCGGCAGAAATGGTACCTCAACCTAAACCTCATCCAGATCTTTATTTACTGGCTGCAGAAAAACTCCAAGTAGATCCCAAGGAATGTCTTGTAGTGGAAGATAGTGTAACGGGGGTAACAGCTGCGTCGTCAGCAGGTATGCATGTTGTTGGATTCCTTGGGGCGAGTCACATTTATGAAGGCCATGACCAAAAGGTTATGAAAGCAGGAGCTTTCACAACTGTCCAGAGTATGAAAGAGCTTGATACGCTATTTCAACAAATCAATTAACAATCGGGCTGAGGCCTTCTATCAGTCTTAATTTAAAAAAGAGCCGCTTATCATAACAATGAGCGACCCTTTATACACAACCCGGAAGCATTTAAGGAGAAAAAATCACCTTCTGAACAGTTTTTCTATTCCCATCTGCTATATGGAAATAATAAACCCCGCTAGGACAGTCTGATAGGTCTAGTGTTATCGGATCATGATGGCTATAGGTTTGATTTTTTACCAACCTTCCAAGTGGATCATAGACTTTAATATCCAGTGAACTTATACCATCTTCAATAGTCATAAATACCTTTCCAGTAGTTGGATTGGGATATAGGTATGCCTTTTCAGCCCTAATGTTCAGTGTACTTGTCAGCGAAGAAGGGATCATTTCTACTTCGGCTCTAGCAGTTTTTATTTCTTTGTTTCCAGCCCAATCATAAGCTTTACTGTAAAAGGCATATGTATGGCCTTTTTCCGCATAAAAAACAGCCGAGTCTAATTTTGTATGAACCAACCAAGGCGTAAATTCTCCTCCATTTTCGGCAACATAAATATCATATGCCGATATCCCCGAATGGTAGTCCAAACCTTCCCACTGCACGACAAATGCAGTATCACTCAAATTGGTTAAAATAGGTTTCATACCACTCTGTGGTTCTTCCTTGTCAATAGTATTAGTCCAAATAGGCGTCTCTATAGGGTCATTCAAGTCAAAGAAAATATTTGCTTTATTCTCTATAACTGTCAAATGAGGCAGGTTAGGTTTTGTCATAATACTGAATGAAACGTACCCCTCTCCTTCCCCTTTGCTTTTGTTAGGAGGCAGAAATCCTTCCATAAAGTCGTCAGTTAGCGCCATAGTAGCCGGATCAAATGAAACAAAATACCAATTGACTACACCTTGTAAAGTGTCTAAATGTCCTGTCACCCTTAGGATGATATTCTTATTGGGCCGCAGGTCTATATCTGCTGCAAAAGAGAGCTTCTTGGAAAGTGTATAGACAGAATCTCCGAAGCCAAAGCCGGTAAATTCCAGCGTACTGATATCCAAAACAGCAGTATCCAATTGGTCGATTATCCTGACCTCACTAGCAGGAGCGGTTGCCGTGTTGATATTCTCAAAGTAAATGGTATAGTGAAAATTCTTCTCGTCCAAGGTGTAATTATGGGCTGTAAGTCCAGCAAGCCCTTCTTTGGTATTGGGATCCAATGATCCTACTGTTTTAGGATTTTTCCTGTCTCCAGAGCTCGGATTACAGCCTCCTGGCCCGCAACTATTGCTGGCGCCTGCGGCCCCCATGGCAGAAGCTGCTCCAGCCCCTTGGGCTGCCAACCCGAGCGAAAGCTTTGCCGTAGCCCCTGCGGGCGTGCATGATAAAAAGGTAGAAGCAGCATTCCCTATGAAATTCAGTAGACCCGCTCCTCCCCTAGGCCCTCTCCCTCCGATATGATTACCAATAGTACAGCCTAAGTTAAACATCCCGATCGCACAACCAGCACCGGGAACAATGGAAAGTATATCCATCAAACACTGGACACAAGAAGGAAGAAAGTTACAATCTGAGTTCACCCTCAACCCCATAAGCCCTAAATCATCGGTATCGAACATCGGTGCGCCTGCTTTTACTTCAATATCGTAAGGATTTAAGATTCTTGAAGTCACTTCTAGGTCTATAAAACCGGTTGTTCCTGGCGTAATATAGGGGATAATTAGCGCTGCTAATAAAACTGAATCGCCAGTTAAAGAGTCTTTAACCATATAGAAGTGTGAATTGGGCGTTTCCTCAAGTATTTCTGGCAGAACATTTTCATCACTCACAGTGGAAAGAATCTTCGGTTCCCTGTCCGGACTTACCGTAATAAATACAGGCACTCCAACTGCCATGGTATTCCCATTGTTCCTATAAGCAATGCTATATTTTGTAGGCCTGTTAATGAGCACTCTTTCCGGCCCATTGATGCTCAGTCTAATATCATGTTCCTTAGGGGATTGAATGGAAAAAGCGCTTTTAAGCGTATCATTGGCCTTGCTAGGATGAGTTACCACCACATCATATAGTCCCTCAGGTGCACGTTCAAATCTAAAATATGCCTCCATCTTGTAGGTGTTGTGAAAATTATCTGAATGAGCAATAATCTCCCTGCTTCCTTGCACCAATCTGACTGAGGAACCTTCTTCAAAACCATATCCAAAAAGTGTGAGCAAAGCTGGGCCTGTACTGCTAGCATAGGTAGGGCTTATTGACTGTACACCCTGAATGCCTACCTCCAAACACAAAGTATCTTGTGCATTTTCACGATACGCGATTAAGCAGGTTTCATATGCCCCCGCCTTCTCAAAACTGTGCCGAGGGTTCACCTGTTCACTTTCCTGTCCATCGCCAAATAGCCATTTATAACGTACAGCCTCATCGTCAGAATGGTTGTTATAAAAAACATCATTCCCTTCTATATCAAAAGTAAAAGATGCGGCAATCCGACTGAAGGATACTACGGTCCTCAAACTCCATCGCCCTAAAACATCGAGTGCCCTTATATACAATCTGTTGGAGCCGTATGGAATCTCCTCAAAGTCAGGCTCAACCGTTAGTTCATTTCCATTATAAATCTCTAATGGAATACCATTACCAAAGCCAGGATCATCATTCAAAAAATACTCTAAAGCGGCAATCTCAACAGTTTCTGGCTGCTCTGCTATATCAATTGTTTCCCTTAAATACGAACTCCAGTATCCATTTTCATCCTTCACTCGAACACAAAATACATGCTTTCCGACGGCGAGCCCTTCTAAATCTACTTCAAAGGTTTCATCTATCTGTCCACGAGGGTTTATGGGCAGGGAAATGCCTTTGCCTATACCAGGATCTGAGTCAAAGAAATATTCTGCTGCTACGATCTTGGCGGTAGTTGGGGCTTCTGTCACAAAAATCAATTGTCGGATTCCAGGCCCCCACTGACCTTCCGAATTCATCAACCTGACATACATCGAGTGTTTACCAGGCGTTAAATCATGGTCTATAGTAAACATCTCATCTATTTGCCCACCGTTGCTTATCGGCAGCATAGTAGCCTCTCCAATGCCAGGATCATCCCCAAAAAAGTACTCTGCTTTAGTGATCGTCTGTGCATTGGTCCAGCCAGGGAGAGCCAAAAAGACGATAAATAAAATTTTTTTCATCGCGCTCATATTTATCAACCCTTAATCAATCCTATGCATTGCACTCCTGGCCTTGACCCTGAACCGCAACTTTGAACCGCTATGAAGCAATTGATTTTCCACTTCCAATTTTTCTATATAAGGCACCCCAAAGGGAAGACCATATATATTAAAGTTAAAATTGGCACCGAAAGCCCCTAGGTCAGTACCGTCAGAACCTGAATTAGAAGCAGGTGATTCGGCAGAAACGTTGAAATCTGCGTCATAACTCCACGCATATGTGTCAGAAACTGAGACGAAATCAGGGTTTTTATTGTTGATGTTACTAGCCCCTGGAAGGGGATCTAAGGTCGTATTGGGGCTAAAGGTCAAGTTATTTTCCCAGCGACAATCCACGCAGTTGGAGGTGATATCTTGCAAGGAAGAAGATAAGCTAACAATAATATTATTCTTTAGAAGGGCATTGTAACTATTGTTACCTTCTAATCCATTATTATAAAACAAAACAGCATTATTGCGGTGGATGATCGTATTGTTAATAATCGAAGTACTACCATTTAGTTGACCAAATATCCCTGTATTGTGTCGTTCAGAAGTAGAAATAAAGATATTATTAGCAATGAGCCAATCGTCGGAGTTTTCTCCTACCGTAATTATATTGCTGCCACCACAAAAGGGATCCTCTATAAAAATGTTCCCTCTGATCGTCCAATTATCATTCACGCCTCTCCTCATATTAATTACATGGCAAGCAGTAAATAGATTATTCTCTATGATGATATCAGAGGCGACATGGTTTCCCCAATAATCGTCTCCCTTTTCGATAACACCCGTGATCGCAAATCCTGTGATCATACTTCCAGAACTTCCGTCGGTAAAAGTAATTTTTCCTAGCTTGGCAGAAAGGCCTCCGGTAGCCTGAGGGTAATGCCCCGGACCAATGAGAATAAGTTTTTTAGAAATCGACACATTGCCATAGGCCTGATTAGAAGCATGCACATATAAAGTATCTCCATTAGAGGCACTGTTTATAGCATCGGTAATAGTGCTAAAATCAGCTCCAGAGCTAACATTGTTATCCACGGTGATAATTTTGCCGAAGACGCTGGAATTCAACATGGATACAAAAATAAAAATCAGATAGAATGATTTCATGGTTGTGATTTTTAGGGGTTGTGAAATAAAAATATAAAGATGGACATAGTCTATTCACCATGAATCAGGTGTTTCCCCCTATTTTAAAAATCAGGGAAATCCCTTATTAACCTCCCAAGAAAGTGTCGAAGGCAACGTGAACGTATTTAAAGTTTTTAGATATTTGCCTTTTATTTTCTCACGATTTCAAAATAGCGTTATGAAACATTCATATTTTGTAACATTGCTCTGCGCAATCCCGCTTTTTGTGAGCTCTTGCGCAAACAGCATCGATTCCTTTGTAAAACCCAGCCACAGCCACATCCATTACGAGGGGAGAATAGGAAATGATCAAGCGGATGCTGCTCAACTGTTCTGGCCAGGCACATCAATTACCATAAACTTTGAAGGGAAAGAGATCGGTGCTTGGTTTAAGGATGAAACGGGCAACAACTATTACAATATCATTATTGACAACGACAGTATATTTCAAGTCAACCCCGATACGACAAAGAGACTTTACACGCTCGCCAGCAACCTGTCGGAAGGGCCACACACCCTCACGATATTCAAACGCACCTCCTGGGACAAAGGGAAGGCTTGGTTTTATGGTTTTGACATAAAGGAGGGCAAGACATTAGCGCCGCCTCAGCCAAAGAAAAGGAAAATAGAATTCTATGGCAATTCGATTACAACAGGTTATGCTATGGAGGATCTTAGCGGCGACGATTCTCCCGATGGAAAATTCGAAAACAATTACCGGACTTATGCCGCCATTACTGCCCGCCACTTCGATGCCGCATATTCTTGTATCGCCAAAGCCGGCATAGGTATTACGGTCAGCTGGGATCCTATGATTATGCCAGAAATATACGACCGCATCAATCCATATGACTCCACGAGTAAATGGGACTTTTCAAAATACACCCCACAAATCGTAGTGATCAACCTTTTCCAGAACGACTCATGGTTGGTGAACATGCCTGAAAATGAACAGTTCAAGATCAGATTTGGAACAACTGCCCCCGACTCGACCGAGATCATCGAAGCTTATGGAGACTTCCTTAAGAATATAAGAGAAAAGTATCCAGACGCCCATATCATTTGTTCACTAGGCAATATGGACGCTACAAAAGAAGGCTCACCTTGGCCTGGTTATATTGAGACCGCTGTGGGGAGTATGCAGGATGACAAATTGCATACTCTTTTCTTCCCTTTCAAAGATACTCCTGGGCATCCCACTGCAGCGGAACAAGAAGCGATGGCAAAGAGCCTCATTCGATTTATTGAGAACAACATAGACTGGTAAAACTGGACCTGACGAGACCAATTGTTCTCACCAACCTAGCACCTCCTGAAGGTGAGGAGAAAGTTCTTGGGCGATGAGTTCATGCTCTCGCAAACTTGGATGGTCTCCACATCCTTCATTATAGCTTCTTGAAAAAAAGAACTTAGACACGTTTTCGTCCCCTGTTTCGTGTACATGTCCGACAATTCCAGTAAGGTAGTTTTGCAATACCGATCTCAAGGTATCATTGGCCATTGGGCTCGTTAGGCAGGCAATATGGGCTTCGGGGTAGCGATTCCGGACATCTTGGATAAACTTGACATAAGCTTGAGAAAAAGTAGTAGAATCTTGAATACCATCGTTCTGCCCCAAACAAATCGTTACAGCATCAGGCTGATACTGGCCAAAATCCCATTCTCCTTCATTCGCACGCATGTTCATTTTGTCAAATACCTGTGGCATTGTGATCTCCATGTCACAACAACTTCTAATCATGCCGATTCCCGATACTGCAGACAAGTGCCATTGTGCATTGAGTTGGCGTGCCACAATAGGCCCGTAACTTCTATAAGCATTGTGCTGGTCGTACCATTTTCCAGTATCGCATGGCACATCAGACAAATCACTTCCCATACCGCAAGTAATCGAATTTCCAATGAACTCTAACTTTCTAGAGGGCTTGGGAGGCATGGGCAATAAGGCCTTGCATCTAAAACCCACGACCTCC
>SMEK01000110.1_pt1 | contig 33097 bp, 26 predicted proteins | sample 2456371 | NCBI WGS metagenome assembly SMEK01 (sample SAMN10132590, study PRJNA489261) | soil metagenome | isolation source: day1 antibiotic-loamy sand soil ammended with composted manure from dairy... | place: USA | collected 2015-04-01
CAGCCGACAATGTACCACCCCAAGGTCATGATCGTGGACGAGATCTTTACCACTTTTGGGTCGACCAATTTCGACGAACGCTCGCTGCGGCTCAACGATGAGGCCGGCATGAACGTTTACGGGGAAGAGTTCACCAGGACCCAGATCGACGTGTTCGAGACCGATCTCAAGCGCTCGCGCGAGATCAGCATGGAAGAATGGGACGCCCGGCCTCTCTCCGAAAAGTTCACGGACTGGCTTGCCAGCACGCTGAGGTCGCAGATCTGAGGACTTGGACTGACGTGGCGTCAAAGGAGGCCGCCCTCAGGGTGTGGTAAGCGCACTGCCGCATTCACCTGGCCGCCGTTGCGTGATGCTTCTTCCCGCGCCTTCCATAGCCAGTCAAGCTGATCGGAAACAGGCACGGAAAGGGGTTGAGAGGAACATGAGGAGGTTGATTGGAGCGGGTAGCGGGAATCGAACCCGCGCGTTCAGCTTGGGAAGCTGACAGGCTACCATTACATCATACCCGCGCGCCCGCGTTTCGTTATCATGAGCTTGGGCCTTGCGGCAACATCAAAGCGCTGGCGGCGGGTACGGGACTGTTGAAGAGGCGGGCCGAAATGCGTATCAGTCGGCTCCCTGCAACCGGAGGCTTTCGCTTGCCCGTGCTGACGCGTTTCCTAGGCGATTCCCCGCTGCGCACGCTCCTCAAGCTCATCGTCATCTCCTTCATCGTCGGATTGGTGATGAGCGCCTTCGGCTGGTCGCCCTGGGATGTGGTGTATGGCGTGCGCAACTTCTTCCTCGACATCTGGCACCTGGGCTTCCACGCATTTGGCAGGTTTGCAGACTACATGCTGCTCGGCGCCGTGATCGTCGTGCCAGTGTTCCTGTTGATCCGCATCATCAACTACCGGCAGTGAAGATGATGGCCAGCATGAAGCCGCCGGCTTCCGGCCCGCGCGCCGGGTCGGCGTCACCATGGGAAGGCGAAGGTCCTGCGCCTTCGTGGCGTACAAACTCATGATCGCGAACCGGCCAGGGCCAAGGTCGTGAACAGGTCGCAGCCTGAAGCGCGCTCCTTTAGCGTGACCAACCGCTCCGTACTCGCGATAGCGGTTCCAATGACGCTGGCCTATCTGACGACGCCGCTGCTCGGCCTGACGGACACGGCGGTCGTCGGCCAGTTCGGCGATGCCGCGCTGCTCGGCGGGCTTGCGGCCGGCGCGCTGATCTTCGACGTCGTCTTCACGACCTTCAATTTCCTGCGCTCGGGCACGACAGGGCTGGTGGCGCAAGCCTTCGGGCGCGGTGACACGCTGGAGGAGCAGGCCGTGTTCTGGCGCGCGGTCCTCATCGCACTGGCCGCCGGCATCCTTCTCGCGGCCCTGTCTCCGGCAATATCGTTGGCCGGCCAATGGTTCATCGACGGCGGCCCGAGGGTAAGCGAGACGATCGATATCTATGTCCGCATCCGGATGCTCGCCGCGCCGCTCTCACTCATGAACTACGCCATTCTCGGCTATGTCCTTGGGCGCGGTGAAGGCAGCCTCGGCCTGCTGCTGCAGATCATCCTCAACGGTTGCAACATCACGCTTTGCATCATCCTGGGGCTGGAACTGGGCTGGGGAGTGGCGGGAGTCGCCTGGGCAACCGTCATCGGCGAGGCCATTGCCATGCTCATCGGTCTTGCAATCGTAGCGCGCCGCTTCCGGGCCTCTCCGCGGCTGCCTCGCGGCCGGCTTTTCCATGCACCGGCGCTGCTGGCCATGCTGTCGCTCAACCGGGACATCATGATCCGCTCCTTCGCGCTGCTTGCCGCCTTTGCGCTGTTTACCCGACAGGGAGCCCAGTTCGGCACCACGACCCTGGCAGCCAACGCGGTATTGATGAATTTCTTCCTCTTCGCTGGCTATTTCCTGGATGGCTTCGCCGTTGCCGCTGAGCAGCTTGCCGGCCGCGCCATCGGAGCCCGGGCAAAGGATTCCTTCCGCCGCGCCATAAAGCTGACCCTGGTCTGGGGCTTTGCGCTGGCGGGAGCGGCAACCCTCGCGCTTCTGGCCGGTGGCGAGAGGCTCGTCGCCCTCGTCACCACGGCGCCGGACGTGCGCGCGCTGAGCGAAACCTACCTGCCCTGGGCCGCATTTACGGCCGTTTCAGGCGTTCTGGCATTCCAGATGGACGGTGTCTTCATCGGCGCCACATGGTCGCGCGACATGCGCAACATGATGCTGCTGTCCCTGCTGGCCTTCGTGGCGGCGCTTTTGACTCTGGTGCCAGCCTTCGGCAATGCAGGCCTGTGGGCGACACTCCACGTCTTCCTGCTCATTCGAGGGGTGAGCCTGCTGCTCATGCTGCCGCGACGTGCCAGCAAGGCTTTCGAGCCCATACTATAGCGGCCGTCCAGTCCATTCTGCGAGCCGCGTATCGCGCAGCGCCGCAATCGAAGGCAGGCCCTCACGCGCAACGAGGGCTGACAGATCCCTGACGATCCGACCAGGCAGGGAGGGGCCGCCATAGATCATGCCGGTATAAAGCTGCACCAGATCCGCTCCGGCCCGGATCTTTTCCGCGGCCGCCTCGGCGCTGTCCACGCCGCCGACCCCCACAAGAGCGATCCGCGGCCCAAGCAGCCTTCGCATGCGGGCAAGCACGGCGGTCGAGCGTTCGAACAGCGGCCGGCCGGACAGGCCCCCGCTCTCGCCCCCGTGAGCCGCCGATCTGAGCGGCGGCCGGGAAATTGTCGTGTTGGAAACGATGACGCCTTCCACGCCCTTGTCGACCACTTCCGCCGCTATGTCCGCCAGCTCGGCCTCAACGAGATCCGGCGCGATCTTCAGGAATACTGGCGGTCGCGCGGTTGCCTTTTCGCGCGCCTCCATGACCCGCGCCAGCAGCTCGGCAAGCTGTTCCCGCGCCTGCATGTTGCGCAGGCCGGGCGTGTTCGGCGAGGAGATGTTCACCGTGAGATAGGAGGCAAGCGGAGCAAAGCGGGCAACGCCCTGCTCGTAGTCGGCAAAACGATCGGCGCTATCCTTGTTGGCTCCGATATTGACGCCGATGATACCCCGCCTGCCCTTCCGAGCCGCAAGGCGACGTTCGGCTGCATCGTGGCCCTCATTGTTGAAGCCCAGCCGATTGATCACTGCCCTGTCTGCCTCAAGGCGGAAGATGCGTGGCCGCGGATTGCCGGGCTGCGGCCGCGGCGTGATCGTGCCCACTTCGGCAAAGCCGAAACCCAGCGCAATCAACGCGTCCGGCACTTCCGCGTTCTTGTCGTAGCCGGCTGCCATGCCTAGAGGATTCGGGAAATGCAGCCCGGCAATGCTGACAGAAAGCTTCGGGTCTGGTGCGGGTGGGGTGCCAACCGGCAGGCCACAGCGCAAGGCAGCGATGGAAAGGCCATGCGCCGTTTCCGGATCGAGCCGGAACAGGAGAGCGCCGCCCAACCGGTCCAGCAAGGTCATTCTTCCTCCAGTGGCGGAAAAATATGCGCGCCGTCGTCGCCCAATGGCAAGGGTCGAACCCAGAGCACTGCCTCCAGTGGAAGCGGCGCATAAAGGTGGGGAAACAATGCGCCGCCGCGCGAGGGTTCGTATTTCAAGGCAGATCCGAGGCAGCCTGCATCGATGGCGATCAGCAGCAAATCATTTTGGCCGGCAAAATGCCTCGCCGCTGTCTCACGAACCTGCCCTGCTGTCGAAAAGTGGATGAAGCCGTCCGCATGGTCGACCGGCGCGCCGAGGAAGCGACCCGCGGCCTCGGCCTCGCGCCAGAGCGCCCGCGGCGCGATCTTGTAGACAATTCCGGACATGCACGCGCTATAGTGCCTGTGAGCGGCCGCGAAAAGAGCAGGAAACCGCCTGTCCTCATTTCCGGCACAAAGAGTGTGCAAGATGCCGCCCGCAGTCCCAATGGAGGGAACCATGCATCCCAGGCGTTTCTTCGTCTCTATTACCCTGACAGCAGCCCTCCTGGCTGGCGCAGGCGCACACGCTCAGGACGCCCAGCGCTACAGGCTGGAAAAATCAAATGACGGCTTCGTTCGGATGGACACGCAAACCGGCGCCATGTCCATCTGTGAAGAAAAGGGCGCACAACTGGTATGCCGCGCGGCGGCAGATGAGCGCACCGCCTTTCAGGAGGAAATCGAGCGGCTGCAAGATCAGGTGAAAGCGCTCGACGAGCGCGTCTCCAAACTGGAGAATTCTCTTGCCGCGAAGCTGGAATCCAGCCTCCCCAGCGAGGAGGAATTCAACCGGACGATAGGCTACATGGAACGCTTCCTGCGCAGCTTCATGGACATCGTCAGGGACATGAGCAAGGAAGATCCCGCCCCCCAGAAGACCTGAGCGGCGCCTGTCAAATAGCCTGGCCGAGTTTTGCTGCTTGAAAAGCACTGCCAGCCTCGCATAATCCCTCGCAGCGTCTCTGGATCATGATGGCGCGACGGGGGAGGGAAACATTGCCGGCAGGCTACAGCTTTGTCATCGCCGACGATCATCCTCTGTTTCGCGGTGCCCTTCAGGAAGCGCTCGCCGGCATCGGCAATATCAGTGCGATTTATGAGGCCGGCGACTTCGAGAGCACCAAGGCGCTGGTGCAGGAGCATGAGGACATCGACCTGGTGTTGCTCGACCTGTCCATGCCGGGCGCGAGCGGTCTTTCTGGATTGATCTCCTTGCGTGGCATTCATCCCACCGTGCCGATGGTGGTGATCTCTGCGCATGACGATCCGGCCACGATCCGGCGCGCGCTTGATCTCGGCGCGTCAGGCTTCATTTCCAAGTCCGCCAGCATGGAAGAGATCAGGGATGCGGTGCAGACGGTGCTGGACGGCGACATAGCGGCACCCATCGGCTTTGATCTGGGCGTCGAGCACGATCCGGAAATCTCCGACCTCATCAAACGGCTGCAAACGCTAACGCCCCAGCAGACGAGAGTTCTTGCCATGTTGGCGGAAGGCCTGCTCAACAAGCAGATCGCCTATGAGCTCGGCGTTTCGGAAGCGACCATCAAGGCGCATGTCTCGGCCGTGCTGCAGAAGCTCGGCGTCGATAGCCGAACACAGGCTGTCATTCGCCTGGCAAAGATGGGAGGCGACCCGCTCCAGGCAAGCGACTGATCCGATCTCACGCCGCCGCGTGGGACGAACGCCTCGCCCTGGCCATGGTGGAACGCAGCACGGCGGGCTTCAGCGGCTTGTTGATGACGGGAACATCCAGGTTCGAGGCCGCAGCGCGCACCTCGCTGGAGCGATCGGCCGTGACAAGAACGGCCGGGGTTTCTTCGCCATATAGCTCGCGCAACATGGCAATCGCGTCGAAACCGGTTCCTCGGTCCAGATGATAGTCGGCCAGGATTATATCCGGCGCCACGGCGCCATTGCCCTCGGCCTTGATCTGATCCAGGTTGGAATAAGTCACTACCCGACAGCCCCAACCTTCGATCAGCACGCGCATGCCTTCGAGGATGCGGACGTTGTTGTCTATGCAGAACACATTGAGGCCTTCCAGGTTCACCGCGGACGGCACCCGCTGGCGTGGTCGCTTCTCCTCGTTCTCGCTGTTTTCGGCGACCGGCATGATCACCGAAAAGCCGGTGCCCTTGCCAGGCCTGGAAAACAGGCGCAGCTCCAGGCGCAGGACACGGGCAATGCGATCCACAATGGACAGGCCGAGCCCCAGTCCCTCCGCCTCGCGTGCGCCCTCCTCAAGGCGGGTAAACTCCCTGAATACAGTGTTGAGCTTCTCGGAGGCTATGCCGATGCCTGTGTCGATGACCTGCACTTCGGCGAGTTGGCCGCGGCGGCGCACGCCCACCAGAATGCGGCCTTGCCGCGTATATTTGATCGCGTTTGAAACGAGGTTCTGTATCAGGCGCCGCAGCAGGTTACGGTCCGTATGGACCATTAGAGACGACCCGACGATCCGCAGTTCCAGGCGCTTCTCCGCAGCAAGGGGGCGGAAATCGGTACCGATCTGCCGCAGCAGGCCATCGAGGCGGAAAGTCGTGGGCTCAGGCTTCAGTGCACCGGCATCCAGACGGGAAATGTCCAGCACGGCGCCGAGGATCGTCTCCACCGATTCCAGGGCCGATTCTATGTTGGCGGCCGCCTGGGCGACGGGACCGCTCGCGGACTTTTCCATAAGAGATGCGCAGTAGAGCCGCGCGGCATTGAGCGGTTGCAGGATGTCGTGGCCGGCCGCAGCCAGAAAGCGCGTCTTGCTGAGATTGGCCTCTTCCGCAAGCGCCTGGGCCTGTGCCAGTTCCTCGTTCACGCGGGTCAATTCCGCAGTCCGCCTGCGAACCCGCAGTTCCAGGGTTTCGTTCGCCCGCTTCAGGGCAAGGTCGGCCGCGACGCTGGCCGAAATATCCGCATAGGTAGCCACGATTCCGCCGTCGGGCATGGGATTGGAACGCAGTTCGAGCGTGCGGCCGCTGACCTTCAGTTCCATCTGCCAGGCGCTTTCGAATACCGTCAGCCTGTCGAGCGCCTTCAGCGCCTCATCCGCCGTGATCTCCCCGCGCTCGGCCAGATGGTGCAGTATGCGGTCGAGCGACACGCCCACCTGCCCCATTTCATCCGGCAGGCCAAACAGGACCCGATACTGCCGGTTCCAGCAGATCAGCTTCAGGTCCCTGTCGAAAACGGTTATGCCTTGATCCATCTGGTCAAGCGCGGTCTGCAGGAGACCCCGATTGTGCTGAAGCGCCTCGGTGGCGTCGTCCAGCAGCCGGTAGGCGTCTTTCGACGCGCGGTCGTGGCGCTGCACCAACAGGGAAAGGATGAGACGGGCGGAGGATGAGCCGACGGCGCTCGCCAGCAGCTGTTCGCCGAAACGGATCAGTTCCATGCTGGCCGGTGCGTGGCCCGGAAGCGACCGGCCCTCGTGCTGTTCGAAGGACTGAAAGGATCGTTCCGTCCGCTCCACGCCGAGATAACGGCCGATCGTGTCCTTGAGGTCGTTGACGGTGACACTGGTGCGGAACCGGCGCAGACTGGGCATCGGCGCCGGTTCCCGCGGCACGAAGATCGCCGCCTGTATTCGTTCGCGCGGCTTTGACTCACGCGAGAGCGATCCCATTATGTAGAAGGCCATGTTGACGGCCAGGCTCCACAGCACGCCATGGTTCAATGAATCGCCGCTCGTGCCGAAAAGCCCGCCAGGCCGGAGCGCAGCCAGCCCGAAGGGCCCGTTCAGGAGAAACGGCGTATCGGGCGGAAGCAGGGTTGGAATGAACAGCGTATAGGCCCAGACGATGATGCCCGCCGCCATGCCGAGCGCGGCCCCTCTCGCATTTGCGCCGCGCCAGACCAGCCCGCCGATGAAAGCCGGGGCGAACTGGGCGATAGCGGCGAAGGAAATGAGGCCAAAGGCGACAAGCCGCACGTTGTCAGCCATTTCCAGATAGTAGAGGAAGCTGGCGAACAGGATGCAGAAGATGGCGGCGCGGCGGATAAGGAGAATGTTGCTTGACCAATCTTCCCGTTCGGCCATGCTCGGCCTGAGCAGGCGGCGCAGCGCCAGCGGAATGACAAGGTCGTTGGAGATCATGATGGACAGCGCCACGCTCTCCACGATCACCATCGCAGTGGCCGCGGAAAGGCCGCCGATGAAGGCGATCATCGCCATCACGTCGCGCCCGTTGATGAGGGGCGTTGCAAGCACATAGAGATCGGCGCTGGCGCTCGGCCCAACCAGGACCAGCCCGGCAAACGCGATGTTGACCACGAAAAGATTGATCAGAACGAGATAGAGGGGAAACACCCAACGGGCCGTCCGCAGCTCCTTCTCGCTGCGATTTTCCACGATCGTCACGTAGAACTGGCGCGGCAGCATGATTATGGCGAATGCCGCCAGCATGGTCAGCACGATCCAGGTGGTGGGCGATGTTTCATAGGCCAGGGAAGCCTGCACCTGTTCATTGGCGAGCATCTTCTCCATGAGGCCGGTGGGCCTTTGCAGCATGAAAAGAGTGATGGCAACGCCTACGGCGAGAAAGGCGGTCAGCTTGACTACGGACTCCACTGCCATGGCCAGTACGAGCCCGTCCTGGTGCTCGGTGGCATCGGTGTGACGCGTGCCGAAAAGCACGGCGAAGACGGCCAGCAGAAGCGCCACCACGAAGGCTACATGAAGATAGACGAACTCGTCGGACAGGGCGTCTGGCGAGTAGAACGACACCATCAGCCCGATGGACCCGGCGATGGAGCGTAATTGCAGCGCGATATAGGGAATGACGCCCACCGTGGCGATGATCGTGGCCACCGAGGCAACCGCGAAGCTCTTGCCGTAGCGCGCGGCCAGGAAATCGGCGATCGAAGTTATCTTCTCGGCCTTGGCCAGCTTTATGATGCGCTTGAGAAGAGGGAAACCGAAAACGAAGATGAGGAAGGGTCCGACATAGATCGTCAGGAACTCCAGTCCCCTTTCCGATGCGAGACCGACGGAGCCGAAGAACGTCCAGGACGTGCAGTAGATCGCAAGGCTGAGCGAATAGATGTAGGGCCGCGATGAGATCGGGCCCCGGCGCTCGGCATGACGATCGCCGACGCTCGCGACGGCAAAGAGCATCGTCACGTACAGAATGGCCGAAGTGACGATCAACCAGCCAAGCACGTTTTCAATTTCCTTGTGCCGGACCGCGCCGGCAGGCAAAGGCAAGCACAGGCCGGCGGCACTGTCCATTGAACCTTGGGCGAAGCATCTCAGACCAGCCATGCAGTTCGGTACACCGCCGGCGCCGCACTTCAGCCGTCACGCAATTTCGCAATGGCGTGACATGCGCTTTTTTCCTATCCTGCACATGTTCACGGTGGGCTCCACCATGGTGGCGGGGCCTGTCAGAGGAGGGATTGATGCTGAAAGAATTTCAGGAATTCATTTCCAGGGGCAACGTGATGGACCTAGCCGTGGGCGTCATCATCGGAGCCGCATTCGGCAGGATCGTGGATTCCCTGGTCAACGACATAATCATGCCGATCGTCGGCGCCATCCTGGGTGGGCTCGACTTCAACAACTACTTCCTGCCTCTCTCCTCCAGCGTGACCGCCACCAGCCTGGACGCCGCGAAGGAGCAGGGCGCGGTGTTCGCCTATGGCAGCTTCATCACCGTTCTGCTCAACTTCCTCATCCTGGCCTGGATCATCTTCCTCATGGTCAAGATGGTGAACAATATCCGCAAGAGAATCGAGCGCGAAAAGCCCGCAGAGGAAGCCGCCCCTCCGCCTGCGGATGTCGCGCTGCTGACCGAGATACGCGACCTGCTTGCCAGGAAAGTCTAAGCCCGACGAGATCCGGCGGCTGGCTTCCTGAGGCCGCAGTCAGCCGCCTGACTTGGGGACCAGCAGCGGGACGACGCGATCGTTCTCGGCAACGGCCGGGCGTTCCTCTCCGCCCCAGGAAATGCCGAGCGCATTCCAGGTTTCGACCAGTGCGTCGCGCAGGTCTTCTATCAGGGCGTCGGAGTGGAACGGCGTGGGCGTGATGCGCAACCGCTCCGTTCCGCGCGGCACGGTGGGATAGTTGATCGGCTGGATATAGATGCCGTGAACGCCGAGCAGGCGGTCGCTTGCCATCTTGCACAGTTCCGGATCGCCAACCAGAACCGGCACGATATGGGTCGGCGTTTCCATTACCGGCAGGCCGGCATCCGACAATACCTGTTTCGTGCGTGCCGCCTGCCGCTTTTGCGCGTCGCGCTCGACATGGGATGACTTCAGATGGCGAATGGCCGCGGTGGCTGCTGCGGCAACGGCCGGCGGCAACGCCGTCGTGAAGATGAAGCCCGGAGCATAAGATCGCACCGCGTCGATCACGCTCTGCCGGCCGGTGATGTAGCCACCCAGCGTGCCGAATGCCTTGGCCAGCGTGCCCTCTATCACGTCGATGCGGTGAGCCAGCCCCTCCCGCTCCGTAATGCCGCCGCCATGCGGGCCATACATGCCAACGGCATGGACCTCGTCGATATAGGTCATGGCGTTGTACTTCTCGGCGAGATCGGCAATCTCCGCGATAGGCGCGATGTCACCGTCCATGGAGTACACGCTCTCGAACACGATCAGCTTGGCGCGATCGCGTCCGGCCGCCTGAAGGATGCTCTCCAGGTGCGCCACGTCATTGTGGCGGAATATCTTCTTCTCCGCACCGGAGCGGCGAACCCCCTCGATCATGGAGGCGTGGTTCAATTCGTCGGAGATGATGAGACAGTTCGGCAGAAGACGCCCAATGGTGGAAATCGCCGCCTCATTGGAAATGAAGCCAGAGGTGAAGACCAGCCCGGCCTCCTTGCCGTGCAGTTGGGCAAGTTCCTGCTCCAGCTCGACCAGCGGATGGTTGTTTCCGGAGATGTTACGCGTGCCGCCGGCGCCGGTGCCCATGCCGCCTGCCGCCTGCTGCATCGCGGCAATGACCGCGGGATGCTGGCCCATGCCCAGATAGTCGTTCGAGCACCATATGGTGATCTCTTCGGTCCGCCCGTTAGCGCGCCAGATTGCGCTGGGAAAGCGGCCTACGATGCGCTCGATATCGGCGAAGATGCGGTATCGTCGCTCTGCGTGAAGCTGATCGATCGCATCCTCGAAGAAGCGCTGATAGTTCATTTTGTCTTCCTGATTTTGGCGCCGGATCATAATCCTGCTCCTGGGGACCGTCCATTGCGGCAGATCGGTCAAAATGCCACGCCCGCCCAGCCTGCGAACGGCTTTCCGAAAGACGGCCTTACGGGAATTCGCTGGCGCCAACGCTTCTTAAGGGTTTTTTGCTAGGGTTGCGCCGATCCGGCTTAAAAGATCCATTCGAACGAGGGTGTGATGTCTGTCTTGGTAACGGGCGGTGCGGGCTACATCGGCAGCCACATGGTCTGGGAACTGCTCGATGCCGGCGAGGAGGTGGTGGTGCTCGACCGCCTTTCAACCGGTTTCGACTGGGCCGTGCCGCCGGAAGCGAGGCTTGTCGTGGGCGATATTGCCGACCGCGACCTTGTCGCCACGCTCATCCGCGATCATGCGGTGGACGCCATCATTCACTTCGCCGGCTCCATCATCGTGCCGGAATCGGTGGCCGATCCGCTCGCCTATTATGAAAACAATACCTGCAAGACCCGTGCGCTGATCGAAGCGGCCGTGAAGGGCGGCGTGGCGAACTTCATATTTTCCTCCACCGCGGCCGTTTATGGCGGGGCGGGCATGGAGCCCGTGCGCGAGGACGCGCGCCTGGCGCCGGAATCACCTTATGGCGCATCCAAGCTGATGAGCGAATGGATGTTGCGCGATGCCGCAGCCGCCCATGGCCTGCGCTACTCCGCCCTGCGCTACTTCAACGTGGCCGGAGCCGACCCGAAGGGGCGCACCGGGCAATCGACGCCGGGCGCCACGCATCTCATCAAGGTCGCTTGCGAGACGGCGCTGGACAAGCGCCCCTACATGCAGATCTTCGGCAAGGACTACCCGACGCCGGACGGAACCTGCATTCGCGACTACATTCATGTCAGCGACCTCGTTGCGGCGCACCGGCTGGCACTGCAGCGGCTGCGCAACGGCGGGGCGAGCCTGGTGGCCAATTGCGGCTACGGCCATGGCTATTCCGTGCTTGAAGTGATCGACGCCGTACGACGCGTCTTCGGGCGCGACTTCGACGTGCGCACAGGCGATCGCCGCCCCGGCGATGCGGCAGCCGTCGTGGCCAATTCCGACCTTGCACGCAGCGAACTTGGCTGGTCGCCGCGTTATGACGACCTCGACGCCATCGTCAGGGACGCTCTTGCCTGGGAGCGCATTCTTTCCAAAAAGAACTCTTCCCGCGAATAAACGCGAAAACTGGAACTGGCCCATCGTTTGCCGGCTCGAAACCGGCGACAGGCCGAGCTATTGAGGGCCGCCGGCGCAACATGCCCGGCTGTCCAGACAGGGAACCGCCATGAGAATTACTGTCCTCGGAGCCGGCGTTGTCGGAACGGCGGCCGCCGCTTATCTCGCCAAGGACGGCCACGAGGTCACCGTCATCGAAAGGCACGAATCGGTGGCGCGCGGCACAAGCTACTGCAATGCCGGCCTCGTCTCGCCCGGAGACGCGACTGCCTGGGCCTCTCCCGCCGCGCTCAGAACCTTCATCCGCGGCATTTTCAATCACGATCTCGGCATACGTGTGCGCCTGCGCGCCGACCCGTATTTCTATCTTTGGACATTGCGCTTCCTGCGCGAATGCACCACTGCGCGGCTGCGCACCAATACGCTGGCCAAACTGCGGCTGGCGCTTTACTCGCGCGACTGCATCAATGCGCTTTCGCAGGAAGCCGGCCTCGCCTATGACGAGCGCAAGAAAGGCATCCTCTATTTCTTCCGCTCGCAGGAAAGTTTCGACCGCGGTTCGATCAACTATCGCTATCTTGGGGAAAATGGCCTGCCAATCGAGATCGTTGGTCGCGATCGGGCGGCAGAGATCGAGCCGGCGCTCGCCCCCGTCAAGGACAAGATCGCAGGCGCAGTCTACTCACCGATCGACCAAACCGGGGATTCACGCCAGTTCACGGAAAGGCTGGCCGCATGGGCAAGCGACAGGCTCGGCGTCGTCTTCCGCCTTGGAACGACCGTCGATGGCCTCGACATCGAGGGCGACCGGGTAACCGCCGTGCGCACCTCCGCCGGGGCCATTGCAGGTGATGCGGTGGTGTTGTCGCTGGGCCCGGAAAGCGGGCTGTTCGGCCGCAGGTACGGCATCGACTTGCCGGTCTATCCGGTCAAGGGCTATGCCGCGACGATCCCGCTGGACGACCCGGCCAGAGGTCCAACCATGGGCGGTGCCGACGAGGACAAGCTGATCGGCTATTCCCGTCTTGGCGACCGGCTGCGCATATCCTCGACGGCCGAGTTTGCCGGCTTCGACCGCAGCCACAAGCCGGCGCATTTCGCCGCAATGCTGCGGACGGCGCGTGAACTGTTTCCCGGCGCATTCGACGAGAACAAGGCCGAGCTATGGGCGGGCCTGCGGCCGATGATGCCGAGTTCGGTGCCGGTGATCGGGCAAGCGCGCTACCGAAACCTCTATCTTGATACGGGCCACGGCCACCTTGGCTGGACGACTGCCTGCGGCTCGGGAAAACTTCTGGCCGATCTGGTCGCCGGCCGCAAGCCGGAGTTCGACACAAGCGGGTTGCTGTACGGGGCCGAATAGCGGCGCGCCGGCGGCCTCGCATTCCAGGTCGAGGTCCGCAACGAGGTTCCCATCGCGACGCCGGTGAGCAGCAGCGCAAAGCCCAGCGCCAGCGGCGAGTAGAAGGCTTCCTCCTGAAGCACGGCATTGGCGGAGATCGCCACGACGGCGACGAAGGCGAACCAGAAGTCGGTATTGCCGTTGTTCAGGATCTGGCGGCGCGCTGCCATGGCAAGCGCTGCCAGGAATGCAAAGAACACGGCGCTGCCGACCCCCATCTGGTAGAGCATGACACCGATCGCGCTTTCCACGGGAATGGAGGTCGCGCCCATTGCCTGCGCCTGGCCCCAGTCCAGGTTGAGGCTGGTTGAAGAGAGATTTCCGCCGAAGCCCAGGCCCTGCCCTGCCGGATTGCGGAGGAAGTCACGCAGTCCGGCCAGGAAGCCCAGGACATGGTAGTCGCCATGGGTGGAACCATAGGCAATGGCCGCCGCTACCCATGTGACTGCCATTGCGACAACGCCCAGGGTCGTCAGCCGGGGGCCAAAGGGGCGGCGCGCCATCTGCACGAAAAGCCCAACCAGCACCAGGAACATCGCGCCCTTGGAACCTATCACGAGCAGCAGGGGCAGCGCGGCCAAAGGCAGCAGCCACCTCCCCCGGAACAGGAGCCACAGCGCCATGATGCCGAGCGCATAGGCAAAACTGATGGGGTGGTAGTTCGGCCCACCGATGCGAAACACTCGCGGCATGATGTCTGCGAACAGTGGCGTGTTGAAGAAGGCGGTTGTCATCACGTCCTGCAAGCCGCGGACAACATAGCCGGTTTCCTGCAAGGTCTTTTCGAAGGCGCCGCTTTCGATCTGGCGCTTGATCGCTCTCTGAATATAGAGGTCGCCGTTGAAAAGGCTGAGAAAGTCCAGCGTGAAGAACAGTTCGCAATAGCCATAGACGACGATACCCGCTCCCAGCCAGAGCAGCGCCCTGTGCAGGTCGATGCGGTACAGGCTGGCCGCAACGATGGCGATGTGAAAGCAGGCCAGGGGTATTATGGTGTTGCGGAAATAGAGAATCGCGTCCTTGGCGTTGCCGCGCGCGACGCCCAGCATCAGATAGAGCGTCACAACAGCCGCGACCGCGATCGCCCACAGCAGCCATGGCCGCAATGGGGCGATGGCCCGCACACGCGCTCCGAGCGAAGCGAGGAAGAAGGCGCCATAGGCCGTCATGACCACGATGAAATTGGCGCCGCGCAACGCGTCGAAGGCGTTATTGTCGGGAATGTAGGGCGTGAACCACGCCACCACGACATTCTGGTACAGGAAGGTGCAGACGACCACGACCGGCGCCATCCAGGGGAGCACATTCACGACGGCGAGGGTCATGAAGAAGGTCGCGACGACACCGAAGATGATCGACACGGCAAAGCATGAAACCGACACTATGGTGACGGCGAGGGCGACAAAGACCTGGAGGGCCGCCTCCACGGTGGGGGACGGCAGGTTTCCGGAGAGAGTTCGGTCAGGAGCATGGGAGGAGGCCATCACGCGCCTCCTCCGGTCAGCGCTTCGACCATGGACAGGTTGAAGCCTTCCGTGTCCAGCCGGCTCCTGATGAAGCCAAAACCCTGGTCGAGTTCCCAATAGGTCCAGCCAATGCCGTTCGCCTCGGCCGCCTGGCGTACCGCACGCACCCAATTCGCCCGGCTTTGCGGATCGACGCAAAAATCGAGCACACCGAACTCGCCGACCACGACAGGACAGTTCTGGGCTCTTGCCCATTCGCCGAGCATTCTGAAATCCGCGGCGATGCGTTCCGCACTCCAGGGTTGGGAAAAGGCATCCTCCAGCATGGCCAGCGCTTCCCTGTCACCGGCGGTCTCCAGGTTTTGGCGAAGACGCGCCACGGCCGGCGTATCCTCTGCCGCCGGGAAGGGCAGGCCGGAAATGCGACCAAGCGCCGAACCATCCCAGTTCGCGCATTGATGGGTGAAGCCCATCGGCCAGTAGTAATGCACGGCGACGATAGCGCGCGCGTCGGCAAGCGGCGTGGTTTGTGCCAATTCCCACAGCCCCTGATAGCGCGCCGGCCCCCAGACGATCCCATGGCGCGGGCATGCATGACGTATCACCCGCGCCAGTTCATCGCGCAGCCGCATCCAGTCCGCCTGCTCCAGAGGCGGTTCGTTCAGCAGTTCGGCATAGACCTTGTCGTCAGGAAAATTGGCTACGACGTCACGCAACAATGTCCAGGCGGCAATGGCGAGGCGAGCACCCTCGGAAATATCTTCCCTAAGTCTGGCGGCGAAGGCTCCCGCGGGATGCAGGTCAAGCACCACGGCAAAACCCGCGGCGATGGAGAGCGCAATTGCATCGCCTATCCGGCGCAGCATGGCGCGGGCCGCTTCGCGGTCGCCAAGCAGGGGATCGGCAGCAACGGGCAGGCGGATCGACGAGAATCCCAGCGCATGCAACCTTTCCAGCACCGCCCGTGCGGGGGCAATTCCCTGCTCATGGTCTGTCCAGCCGGGAAGATTGAAGCCCCGCGCCAAGGCCGGCGGCAGTGCGGCCGCTTCGGCGCTCCGCGCGCGGGAGACCGCCGGAAAGGGAACAAGACCAGCAGCAATCATCGCCGCTACATGCCGGCGTGTGACTGGCGAGGCCAGAATGGGCCGGTGGCCTGCCATGGGCGGTCAGCCTCGGGCCGGACCCGCACGCCGTCGACCTTGGGGAATGGCCGCAAGGCGCGCCGGCGAAACGTCGCCGTTTGCCCCATCGGGCATCATGTCGACGACCATGGTCGTGCTGCGGGCGCGCTCCTCTGGCGCAAGCCGATCGCGCAACCACATACTGCCGGATTCCTGATCGGCCGGAGCTAGGGCAAAGACGATAAGGTCCGCCCGCGCCGCAAACCCGGCGCTACGACCCGGACCGCCGAAAGGCTGGTCGATGACGATAACGAAATCCACCGGCGCGCCGGCGCGGGCGAGCCACTGGCCCATGAGAGACTCCGCTTCCGCATCGCTCAGCGCCATGGCCGCGCCCGCATCCACGACCATTGTACGCAGGCCGCTCGACGGATCGATGAAGGGACTGGCGCGCAACCCGGCAAGTGTGGGCGACGTCTGCTGCGTCGCAGGCCTTACAAGATCAACCACAAGGACATTTTGATGGATGTGATCGAGGCCGATGCCGAGTGCCGCGGCTGCCATATGGCGCTCACCGCCGCCCCGCAGCGATGAGACGAGGAGCACAAAAGGCGGCTGGACGCCCGGCCGCAGGCGATCGGTAACTGCCATGAGCATCTGCTCCACCGAACGCAGCAGTTCGGCGTTCCGAAAGCGCTGCATCTCCGCCTTCAGCGCGCGTATGCCGCCGGCGCAACCGCCCTCTGCCGCAGGAAACCGTATGGCTCCCAGCATGGGCAGTTCGGGCACGCTCTTATCGGATACGTTGGCCCGGGAGACCCCCGGCATCTTTCCTTTCGGCAAGAGCTTGCCCAACGATCTTGCGCTCGACTCGGCTTGGGGTCCCATCATCAAGGCCAGCGCACAGCCCAACATGAGACCGAGAGCCGCGCTGGCTGGCAGCAGCAGCTTCGGCTTCGGCCAGGTAGCCTGTGCTGGCGGCACCGCATCGGAAATTACGCGCACCTGCGAAATCTGCATCCCTTCAAGATGCTGCGTCTCCTGGGAACGCTTGATGAAATCGTCCAGAACGGATCGCGCCGCATCCGCCTTGCGCTGGAGCTGTCTAAGCTCCACCTGGGCAAGATCGGAGCGGTTGGCCTCCTCGCGTAGCTGCGCAAGCTGCGCCTGGATCTGCGCAACATTCTTCATGGCGAGATCGCGCTGAGCCTTCAATTCGGCCGTTATGCGGGCAGCTTCCGCCGCCATCAGCCCCCGGATGCGCGCCAATTCGGCATTGAGCGCCGCAATGGTCGGATGCCTTGGCCCCAGCTTGACTTCCGCATTCGCCAACGCTGCTGCGCGCTGGTTGTAGTCGTCGCGCAACTTGTCCGCAGTGGCTGAGTTGAGAATCTCGGAAAGGCGCGCAAGACCATCGGCCCCGCCCCCTGCGGCGATTGCCTGGTCATATCGGGTCTGTGCCCGCGCCGAGGCGTTCTGGGCCGCGACAAGCTGTTGGCTGAACTGATCGATGCGCGACTGCAGCGTGCCTCCCGCGCCGACATCGAAGATCTGGTTCCTGAACTTGAAGTCCTGCACCGCGCGCTCGGCATCGGCGACCGCCTTTTCGAGATCGCCTATCCGTGAATTGAGAAGCGCGTTGGCCTCGCTGTTGGCCCTGTCCTTCTCACTGGCGAGGCTCGCCTTATACCGCTCGACAATGGTGTTGACGATGCGCGCCGCCTTCTCCCGATCAGCGGATTTGAATGACACATCGATGACATAAGTCAGACCTTCGCGATCCACGGAAAGCTTGTCGCGGAACCGCTCGAACATGGCCTCGCGACTCGGCTTGGAACCAAAGGAAAGAAGGCCGCCTCCCGCAAATTCCGGGTCCTCGGCAATGCGCAGTTCATCGAACACGGCACTCAACAGGTCGACGGACTGGATCACCGCCACCTGGCTCGAGATCGCCGCCGAGTCCGCGCCAATGCCGGGCAATACCGTGTCGAGACCGGTCGCGCGCGAATCCCGCGGATCGAGCAGGATCGTGGCGGAAGCGGTGTAAACCGGTCGGCTCACGGCAATATAGACGAAGGCCAGCAGCACCACCGTCAATGCCGTGGCGAGAACGACCAATCTGCGCTGCCACAAGGTCGCAAGCAAGGCGGCCACGTCAAACAGCGGGGGCATTTCGCCGTTTTCTTCGGCGGTTTTGCTCATGCGGGGTTCCTCTCGGGAACGCATTGTTCCCAATCCCTCGCACCATGCGTCATCAACGTTATCTGTCGGTTAAGACAGGGGGTCGGGCGCAAGCCGGGTCCCAATCGCGCGCATATCCAGCCGGGATTGCAGGAACGGTAACCATCGGAATCGATCATGGTGGCAGATGAAAGGCGATTGGAATAACGGTGGCGGCGAAGGGAGCCAGCAGTGAGAGTGTCAAGGCCCGTCGCGGCATGATGATCTCCGGTGGATGGTCATGAACGATATTCGCGATACCGGCCCGCGGGGCACACCCCCTGCTCCCATGCGCATGTCCGTCACTGGCCTTGCCAGAAGCGGCGCCGTCGCCAGCATCATCAAGCTGGCCAGCGCTGCGCTTTCCTTCCTGATGTTCGCAACCTTCGCGATGATTACGGATGCGCGCCAGTTCGGCCTGTATAGCGCGGCTTATGCCGGCGCGAGCCTGGCATCCTTCTTCGCCAGCGTGGGACAACAAAGCACGGTCCTGCGATTCTGGCCGCAATATGCCCAGGCCGGCGACCTGCCTTCCGCTCAAGGCATGATGGCGCGCGCCATTTTGGTGGCCTGTACGGGCGTCGCCACGGTCAGCCTCCTGATCGCCGCCATCGGTTTTGCGCCCGTTGTAGGCCGCAGCACGCCAGAATGGCTGCCTCTATGCCTTGGTGCGTCGGTGCTTTCACTCGCCCTTGCCTGGTCGGAATTCGCCTCCGGCGCGTTCCGCGCGAAAGGCAAGCTCGTATGGGCGCTTCTCCCGCGCGATGTCATCTGGCGGGCCGCGACCATGGCCCTGGCTGCAGCCATCTACATGGAAGGGGCGCATTTGAGCGCCGTTACAGCGACATGGCTCACTGCAGGCGTGCTGCTGGTTTCGGTGCTGCCGCAGACGGTGATGCTGATCCGTGATACATGGTCTGCCCGCCGGGCCGCACTCACGCCCGCGCAGAAGGCCGAATTCAACCAGGTGACGCTCGGCCTGTGGGGTGCGACCTCGTTGCCGGCAGCGCTCGGACAGGTCGGTACCCTGCTGGTTGCGGGCATATTGGGGCCGGAGATTGCGGGGGCCGTCTTCGTCGCCGACCGCACCACCCGCCTCGTGCTGCTTACCCTGACCGGCATCAACCAGGCGCTGGCTCCGGAAATCTCAGGCGCTTATTACAATGGCGACCGGGACCATGTGCAGAAGATGACCAGCCTGACCGCGCTCGGCAGCGGCGCCGCGGCACTTCTGACATTGGCTTCTTTCTGGATCCTCGGATCCTGGATCCTCGCCATTTTCGACCCGGACTACGCGACGCCGACGATGCATGCCGTGCTCGTGATCTTCGGTATTGGCGCCACGATCGCTTCGGCATGCGGGCCGACGGACCTTTTGATGCAGCTCACCGGGCTGCAAAACCACCTGATGAAGCTCATGGTGGCCGTCAACATTGTGGGACTGACGGTGACCGCCCTGCTCACCCTGCAATTCGGGGAGCTTGGCGTCGCGTTCGGCCTTGCCGGAACGACGGCAGCCGCCGGCCTGATCGGCGTCCTGATCTGCCGGCGGACCATCGGTATCGATCCTTCGGTGTGTGGCCTGATGGGCGGTTGGCCGCGGGAGCAGGCCGGAACAATGGCGCGTGGAATGTCATGAAGATCATTCAGGTCCAGACTCAGGCGGAAGCGGCCGGCGCTCAGCGCATCTCCGACATGGTGGGCGAAGGCCTGCGCGCGCGCGGCCATGAGGTGCGCACCGTCTTCATGTACCGCAAGACGCCGGTCTACGATCAGGATCCGTATGCCGACTTCATCCTGCGGCAGCCACCGCGCGGAATTGCGGGCCAGTTGCGCGCCGCCTCGGGCCTGATCGCCTATCTGCGCCGGGCAAGGCCGGATGCGGTCATCTCCTACCAGCACTATGGCAATGTGTTCGGCACGATCGGGGGCTGGCTGGCCGGCGCACGCTACATGGTCGCCAACCAGAGCGGAGCGCCCCAGCGCAAGGGCATGCCGGGAATTGCCAGCCTGATCGACAAATGGATGGGAAGCCTGGGCCTCTACCACGCCAATGTCGTCAACTCGGCGTGGACCGAAGCGCAGTTCGCCGACTATCCTGCCTCATACCGGCGCCGCATCCGCCGCATCGACCATGGGGTGGCAGGACCCCGGCAAATCTACGAGAAAAAAGCCGCGCGCGCGGCGTTCAACCTGCCGCCTGATGCCTGGCTGGCAGTATCCACGGGGCGTCTTTCGCCGCAGAAGAACCACATCGCGCTGGTGGGGGCACTGCCCCGGCTCGCGGGGCTGCATGTTGCCATCGCCGGCGCCGGCCCCGAGCATGACCGCCTCATGGCCTTCGCGCGAAAGCACAAGGTCGCCGACCGGCTTCATTTCGTCGGCGAAGTCGAGCCGGCACGCATCTTCGAATTCCTGGCCGCAGGTGACGTTTTCGTCTTTCCCTCCACCAATGAGACATTCGGCCTTTCTGCCGCCGAAGCGGCCATCGCAGGCCTGCCTGTGGTGGCCAACGGCCTGCCCGTGCTGCGTGAGGTGCTTGCAACCTCCCATGGCGAACCTGCCGCACTGTTTGTCGAAGGTGGAGATGCAGCCGGATTCGCCCAAGCACTGGCCGATATCGTTGACAATCCCGAACTGGCGCACAGGCTTGCTGACAGCGGCAAGCAACTGGCCGAGCGCTACTCACCGGCCTCCATGTGCTTCGCCTACGAAAAACTGCTGGGCTGACGTCAGTCTTCAGCGGCGGACAGCTGCAATTCCGTCGATGACTTCCAGCCTGCCCGTGCGGTTCAGCGTGTGGATCCGGGGATACGGCCAGTCGCCTTCGGGCGAAATGGGCAACGGCTCCGACAGTTGCACCCTGTCGCTGTCGAGCCTCAGCAACTCGCTAAGGCCCAGGCCGCCGCCATAGCCATTCGTGCCATCCTGCAGCGGGAGGAAGATGCGGTCTCCGATGCGGATGAAAGCGCCGCCCGGCCTGGCGCACCTTCGATCTATTACAATCGGATTCGCCGGGTGCGGTGTCCACGGCCCGTCCACCGCCGGCGCGGAAAACACCACCATGGTGTCCGAGGTGCTGCCATAGCCGTCACGCTCGGTGGCGAACAGCCACCATGAGCCGGCCTGCTCGAGCAGCGTCGCATCCGAGATCTCGCACCCTTCCAGCAGCACCGCTTCTGCGCTCCAGCGGTCCGGAAAGCGCGCCGCGCGATAGAGCGTAAGACGGCCGCCCGAACTCGCTTCCGGTAGCATCCATGTTTCGCCGCGCCAGTCGAAAAGCTGCGGATAGGAGAGATGGTAAGGCTCCTCGAGGATAGGCTCGGGCGCGAGCGCGGCCTTCTCCCCCGCCAGCCGAACAACCGAAATGACGGCCTTTCCGGTTGCGTGCGGATAGTCTTCAACGAAGATGAAATCGTCATCGCCGCGGCGATACGGGAACGGATCGGCGTAGAAACGTTCGCCAGTGTCCGGCACCTGCAACCAACCCTTGCCGAGCCGGCCGGTCTCGGCGACGCCTGGCCCGTCAGTATAGCGGAAGCCCACTCTCCAGTGCGCGTGGCGGTAGCGCGCCCGGCGCAAGGCTTCACGACCGAGGCGCGGCAGGGCCTGACCTGCATAGGTCGCCACGAAGCGTGCGAAGGACGGGTTTGCCCGGCGCGCCGACATGGCTCCCATTTCCGTGCCCCGCTCCCCAGCCAGCACACGCCCGACCGAAGCGAGCACCAGTGTGACCGCGCGCGCCAGAACGTCATCCGTGCCGAGCGCCGTCGATTCAGGCCTGTCGACCATCGGTGCCGCATGGCCGATGAGCCTCGTGCCGTTCAGCACGGCCGTTATGTCCGGCAGTCTGCCGGCCGCGAGCGCCACCGGCACTGCGGCGTCTGAAATGCTGCCATCGAACAGAAGCGTCAATGTGGGGACATCCGATGCAGCCTCGACCGACCCCGTCAGATCGATACGAAGCTGCGGCGGCCGCCCGCGTGGTGTTTCCTCGATTTGACCAACCGGCCCTGCCAATCCCAGCCCGCGCCGGCGAAAGAGTTTCCGTTCACATCCGAGCAGCGGCAGGATTGCGGCGGGCCAACGGAAGGCGCCGCGCCCGTGCAGGACCGAAACATCGTAGCCCGCGCCGGACAGACGCTCGACCAGCAACCTATGCCAGGCACGCAACCCTGGCGATGGAACGATCACATCAATGGCAGACAGATCTCGATCTCCCTTTTCGACATCCGTAAGCGATTTTGCCCAACAACCGGTTACCGGCCGAATGGCGCCATAACTAGGGATCGGGAATATGGGCCGCTTCGGTTGCGGTAAACCACGTTCCCAACATCCGTTTGACTTGGGGGAGCGTCCGGCACAGATCAATCAGGGCTGGCGTGCAGCCTTGCCGGATTGCCATGTTTGAAGTTGCCATTCAAAACTCGTTCGATTTCCAGGCGCAGGAATATGCTGCCCTTTTCGAGGGGTCGGCGGCGACGGTCTTCCAGCACCCCCGGTGGCTTTCCGCAGTCTATGGCAAGCTTTGTCCAGCGAATGCGGCCGAGCCGCTCATCATCGTCGTCCGTTCCGCGGCAGACGGCAGGCTGGTGATGGTGCTGCCGCTCGTGCGCCGCCGCTATGCATTCCTGCGCGTGGTGGAGTTCGCGGATCTGTGCGTTTCCGACTATGTGTCGCCGGTGACCGATGCGCAAAGCTTTGCGGCAATTCTTGCCGACAAGGAGTGCGTGGCGCACATACGCCGGCTGATAAAACCCTATGACATCATCAGGATCGGCAAGCTGGCGGATCAGTCGCTGCCGCTGGAACGCCTCTTCGGCACGAAACGCGATGGCATGGGCTTCAACGCCTATGCGGCGCCGCTTGACGAAAGCTTCCCGCAATGGCGCGAAAGGCGGCTGGCGAAATCCTACCGCAAGGAACTGGACAAGAAATCCCGGCAGTTGCATCGCAAGGGTGCCGTACGTTTCGAATGCGCCGGCGACCCGGCCTCCATCCGCGCCGTTTTCGAAGCGATGAAGACATATCGCGGCCTGCGTTTCGGAGGGCCTGAACAGGGCGGTGACCTGTTGCAGGCGAAGGCTTATTTCGACTTCTATCTCGGCCTGGCGCTGGAGGGCCGAAACGATTTTACCCGAACCTATGGGCTATGGCTGGACGACCGGCTGATTGCGGGCGTGTTCGGTCTCTCCCACAGGAATACCTCGTTCCTGATCGTCATGGGCGGCTTCGATTTCAAGAATTTCGGAAAGCAGTCCGTCGGCAACCTCATTTACGAACAGGTGGCGAGCGACTGTATCGAAAGGGGCGAAAAGTTCCTGGACTTCACCATAGGCGACGAGCCCTACAAGCTGACCTTCGGAGCAAGACCGACGCCGATGGCGCGCATCACGCGGACAGGAAGCGTGCTGGGCTTTGCCGCCAACATGCTGGCGGAAAGCATGCCCGGCGCAAGACGCCTTGCCAGGCGCCTGGCGCACGTGCCGTCGGACAAGCTCCCCCAATCGCCGGTCCACCCGCCAAAGGCAGGGACATGTGAACCGAACGCGACTGTACCCGAAACCACGGCATAGCACAGACCGCCTCCAGAAGGCTGCACGACAAGGTTAAGGGCTGGACCTTGGGCGAGCCATCATGCGGGCCGGCCGGCCAGTTGGCGCAGTCTGGCCTTTGCGTTGGGCGAAACCGCCTCGATCCGGTCCAGCGCGCGCCGACGGATGAGCTGAAGCGTGCGGCGGACGCGCCATGCAGGGCTGGTCGCGACGGTCAGCTTGCGGCGGTAATGCGCCAGCTCCAGCGCGCTCGCATCCGATGCCCGCTTGCGTGGATCGTCATAGTAGGCCGCAATCTTTTCGGTTGCCATGCCGGGTGTCGCCAGCCATCGCGGCGCATGAACCAGGCAAAGCTGCTCAATGTCGGTCATCAGCCGGCTCACACCGGTTCCGGCGGCAGGACAGGATGTCTGATAGGCGTCACCGACCAGGACTACGCCCGGCTGCCGGCAGTTACGGGCCACGGAGAGGTCCATGAGCCAGTTCTGCACCCGCCCTACCACCTCGAAATCGCCCAGTATCGGGACCAGGCCCGGGAGAGTGGCAGCCAGCGTCTGTGTCGGCCTTTCGCGGAGCGCCCTTACCCACGGGTCGCGATGGTCGCGGAAAGTGAAAAGATTGGCTCGCATGCCCCCGGCAGTGGGGAAAAGGCTCAGATAATCGATGCCGTCCGATACCCGTTCGCCATAATAGGTGACTGCAGGGTGATTGAACCGAGCCGATCCTGCGGGGACCAGATTGAACCCGAAGGAAAGCGACTGGCGCGGATGGATCGTTTGCCGCTCAATGCCGAGCGAGCGACGCAGAACATCACCCATGCCCGTAGCCAGGACGACCAGCCGTGCGGTTATGGTAGCCCCTTCAAGCAGCATGACTTTCTGGCGCGCGGCACTTGTGCGCAAATCAGTTACGCGGCCGACAATGAAATCCACGTTCCCAGGCAGTTGCGCCCGCATTGCCTCAACGAAAGCGCTGTAGGAAAAACCGAAATGCGGCGCGTGTGTCCGGTCGAGTACACGCCCACGGCGCGCATTGACGATGTCGGTGAAAGGCGTTGATGCCGTGGCGACCGCTTCGAGGAGGCCGAGTCGCTGAAAGCGCGAGACGAGCTCACCGCCGATCTTTTCGACCCGAAACTCGTCCGGGCAGTTCGCATTCCGATCGATCAGGGCGACGCTGTAGCCGGCCTTGCCCAAAATTATCGCTGCCAGCGTGCCGCTGATCCCCGCACCGACCACAGCGACGTCGTAGCACACTCCAACTGTTTCTTCTTTCGCGGCCATCATTCGGAATATCTGAGAATGACGTACAGGGCGCGCGGGTTGGTCGTCAGGTAGCGCCAGAAGAGGCGCTTTGGCTCGAGCAGCATGCGCCACAACCATTCGAAGCCGGCCCGCTGCATCCAGCGCGGCGCGCGCCTGTTCTTGCCCGAAAGAAAATTGAAGAGACCGCCCGAGGTCTTGATGAGGCCGACATTCGGAAGCCGGTCGGCATAGTCGCGTACGAATTTCTGCTCCAGCGGTACACCCAGGCCCAACCACAATATGTCAGGGGCGAGCCGGTTTATCTCCACAAGCTTTGCCTCCAACGCGGCGCCGGTCAGGTAGCCGTGGCTGTGGCCGACGACCTCGAGCCGCGGATAGGCGGCGCGCACGGCAGCGACCGCCCTGTGGTTCTCCGCCTCATCGGCGCCCAACATGTAGAATGTTGTGCCTCGTTCCTGTGCCAGGCGCGCGACATCGTGGAAAAGGTCGGTTGTGGCCACCCGCTCGGGCAGCGGTCTGCGGCAAAGCAGGCGCGAAGCCAGCACAAGAGGCTGCCCATCGGCGAGAATCTGGTCCGCTGTCGAGAAAAGCTCCGCAACGGACGCGTCCATATGCGAGCGGGCGATGACCTCGCCGTTTATCGACGTGAAAAAATAAGGGCGCCCACGCCTTGTGGACGCTGCCTCGATCATCGTCTGCGCGGCTGCCTGCCGGTCCAGCACCGCCACGCTGAAGCCGCCAATGGTGACGCTCTCCGTTTCAGGCAGGACATTGCGGGCCAGCATCATAGCGGACCCCCCGCCGGGTAATCGGGAACAAATCGAGTCCCGTTAATAAGGAAGATTTCAAGGAAGAATTTGCGAAGCATATCCGAGATCCGTCTAGCTCGATTTATCTAAGCAAAACGATCCCGTCTGTTAAGCTTCTTCCTAATCATAGGTTAATCAATCTAATTTTATTAAAATTCTACTGTTTTCCCTGCAACCCCATGCATCACAAGGCTTGAAAACCATCTTCATATGAAACGGAATTTCCACAACATTCCCATAATGAAACAAATACTGTTTCATTTTGGGAATGATGCGATCAGTGGGCGCGGATTAGCTCGGCCGCCTTTTCGGCGATCATCAGCGTCGGCGAATTGGTGTTGCCGGAGGTGATGACGGGCATGACGGACGCATCGGCGATGCGCAGGCGATCCACCCCCCGGACGCGCAACTGCGGATCAACGACCGAATCCGGATCGGCGCCCATACGGCAGGTACCCACAGGATGGAAGATCGTCGTGCCGATCTCTCCGGCAGCGCGGATCAGATCGTCCTCGGTCGTATAATCAGGCCCGGGCTTGAACTCCTGCGGCTTGTAGGGACGCAAGGGCTCCTGGGCGGCAATCTTTCGCGTCAGGCGAATGGAATCTGCCGCAATGTGACGGTCAGCTTCGGCAGCGAGATAATTTGGCTGGATCGTCGGCTGGCGGCGGAAGTCGCCTGAGACGGCGTGAACCCAGCCACGGCTCTGCGGCCTCAGATTGCATACGCTCGCGGTAAATGCCGGAAAAGGGTGTACGGCATCGCCGAACTTTTCCAGGCTCAAGGGCTGGATATGATACTGCAGGTTCGGCGTTTCGAAATCGGGCGAAGAGCGGGTGAAAATGCCAAGCTGGCTCGGCGCCATTGCCATCGGCCCGGATCTTTTGAGCATGTATTCCAGCCCGATCGCCATCTTGCCAAGCAGGCGGCTTGCCTGCTCGTTCAGCGTGCGAATGCCGGAAACCTTGAAGGCCAGCCTGAGCTGCAGATGATCCTGCAGGTTCTCGCCGACCTGGCTGCGTTCCACCGCCACGGGGATACCGGCCTTCTGGAGCACGGGTCCGGGTCCAATGCCCGAGAGTTCCAGAATATGGGGCGAGCCGACTGAACCGGCCGCAAGCACGATCTCGCGCCGCGCGCGGACGGTGCGCCGAACATCGCCCTGGACGAACTCGACGCCGCGCGCTGCCCCCTCCTCCAATTCGATGCGCACAACCTGCGCTCCGGTCTCCACCTTCAGGTTCCTGCGGCCCATCACCGGGCGAAGGAACGCCTTTGCGCTATTGACCCTGACTCCGTTTCGCTGGTTGACCTTGAAATAGGACGAACCCTCATTGTTGCCCCGGTTGAAATCGGAGGTGCGCGGAATCCCGGCCGCTTCCGCTGCTGCCTGGAAGGCGTCGAGAATATTCCAATGAACGCGCATTTCCTCCACGCGCCATTCGCCGCCGGCTCCGTGAAACTCATCCGCGCCTGCGTAATAATCCTCTGACTTGCGGAAATAGGGCAGCACATCGTCCCAGCCCCAGCCTGTACAGCCCATTTGGCGCCATTGATCGTAATCACGCGCCTGGCCGCGCATGTAGATCATGCCGTTGATGGAAGAGCAGCCGCCCAGCACCTTGCCGCGTGGATAGGCAAGAGAACGCCCGTTCAGCCCCGGTACGTTCTCGGTTGAGAAACACCAGTCGGTCCGCGGATTGGATATGCAGTAAAGATAGCCGACCGGAATGTGTACCCAGTGATAATTGTCGCGCCCCCCGGCCTCCAGCAGAAGCACCCTCGCCTGGGGGTCGGCGGAAAGCCGGTTCGCCAGCAGGCAGCCGGCCGTACCGGCCCCCACAATGATGTAGTCAAACTCGTCCATGCCAAAATTCTCAGTGTTTTTCCGCCCTGGGCAGACGGGCGTAGATCTCGCCGACTATTCCTCGGCGGAAAACGAGCACGCAGACCATGAAGATGAGCCCGGTTGCGATGGTCACCGGAAAGCCCGACGTGGCCAGCGTGTTCTGCAGCGTGACCACCAGCGTGGCGCCCACCATCGGTCCCACCATGGTGCCAATGCCGCCCAGCAGAGTCATCAGGATGACCTCGCCAGACATCTGCCAGGTCACGTCCGTCAGCGTGGCGAACTGGAAGACGATTGCCTTGGTGGCCCCTGCAAGGCCCGCCAGCGCGGCTGACATGACAAAGGCGGCGAGCTTGTAATTGGCAACCGAGTAGCCGAGCGAAACCGCCCGGCTCTCATTCTCCCGGATCGAACGCAGGATCATGCCGAAGGGAGAATTGACGATACGCCAGATGCTGAAGACGCCGATGAGGAAGACCGCCAGCACGAAATAGTAGATGTTGAGTGGCTGCCGCAGATCGATGAAGCCCAGCAGGAGGCCGCGCGGAACGCCCTGAATGCCGTCCTCACCGTGGGTGAAGGGCGCCTGCAGACAGAAGAAATAGAACATCTGCGCCAGAGCCAGCGTGATCATGGCAAAATAGATTCCCTGCCGGCGTATGGCGAAGAAACCCATTACGAGGCCAAGTACGGCCGCACCTGCCGTTCCGATCAGTATGCCGATTTCCGGCGGCACTCCCCAGACCTTGACCGCGTGGGCGCTGAAATAGGCAGCTCCCCCAAAGAAGGTGGCGTGGCCGAAGGAGAGCAGGCCCGTATAGCCGAGCAGGAGGTTGAAGGCGCAGGCGAAGAGCGCAAAGCACATGATCTTCATCAGGAAGATCGGGTACACGAAGAAGGGCGCCGCCAGCAGCCCGAGAACGCCCAGCAGCACCAGCAGCCATTCTGTCCTGCCAGTCGATTTCGCACCTGGAGCAGTCGCGGTCAGGTCAGCCATCTCATGCGTCCTTTCCGAACAGTCCAGCCGGGCGCGCCAGAAGCACGATGGCCATGATCACGAAGACAACGATGTTGGATGCCTCGGGATAAAAGACCTTGGTCAACCCTTCGGCGAGACCCAGAACATAACCGGTCACGATGGCGCCCAGGATCGAGCCCATGCCGCCCACGACCACCACCGCAAAAACCACGATGATGAGGTCCGACCCCATCAGCGGGCTCACCTGATAGACGGGGGCGGCGAGGATTCCGGCGAGCCCTGCCAGCGCCGAGCCCAGGCCATAGGTCAGGGTAAGCAGCACCGGCACATTGACGCCGAAGGCCTGCACCAGCTTGGGGTTCTCGGTAGCCGCGCGCAGATAGGCACCCAGCCGGGTCTTCTCTATGGCGAGCCAGGTTCCGAGGCAGACCAGCAAGGAAGAAACCACGACCCAGCCGCGGTAGTTGGGCAGGAACATGAAGCCGAGATTGGTGCCTCCCGACAGCAGTTCCGGCGCCGCATAGGGCTGGCCCGACACGCCGAAATAGTACCGGAAGACGCCTTCTATCACGAGCGCCAGGCCAAAGGTGAACAACAGCCCGTACAGCGGATCGAGGTTATAGAGTTTCGACAGCATGGTGCGCTCGACCGCCATGCCCACCAGGCCGACCACGAGCGGGGCAAGGATCAGGGCCGGCCAGTAGCCGATGCCGAACCATTTCAGCAGAAGGAATCCGACGAAGGCGCCGAACATATATTGAGCGCCATGGGCGAAGTTGATGATGTTGAGCATGCCGAAAATGACGGCAAGGCCGAGGCTCAACATGGCATAGAAGGAGCCGTTTATGAGGCCGACCAGGAGCTGGCCGAGAAAGGCCTGGACCGGGATTCCGAAGATCATCGTCATGTTCGGCTAAACTCCCAGGACATCGTGCAGCAGCGCCATGCGCCTATCGAGCTCGGAGACCGGAAAGCCGGCAGTGATGCGGCCGTGCTCCATCAGGTAGAACCGGTCTGCGACGCGCCGCGCAAAGCGGAAATTCTGCTCCACGAGCAGGATCGTCATGCCGCGCGCCTTCAGTTCAGCCAGAACATCGCCGATGCGCTGCACGATGACGGGCGCCAGCCCTTCGGTCGGCTCGTCGAGCAGAAGCATCTTCACCCCCGTGCGCAGCATGCGCGCAATGGCCAGCATCTGCTGCTCGCCGCCGGACAGTTTCGTTCCCTGGCTGTTGCGGCGCAGCTTGAGGTTGGGGAACAGGTCGAAAATCTCGTCCATGTTCATGCCGCCCGGCGCGACGACCGGCGGCAGATGCAGATTCTCCTCCACCGAAAGCGTGGAGAAGATGCCACGCTCCTCCGGCACGAAGCCGATGCCTGCACGGGCGGTATGGTGAAGCGGGATGCGCATGAGATCATGGCCGTCGAAACGGGCCTCGCCGGTGCGCTTGCGGATCAGGCCCATGACGGCCCGCAATGTCGTGGTCTTGCCCACGCCGTTGCGTCCGAGCAGCGTGACAGTTTCCCCGGGGAAAACATCGAGGTCCACGCCATGCAGCGCATGGCCTTCGCCGTACCAGGCGTTGAGGCCGCGCAGGGACAAGAGCGGCTCACTCATCCTCGGTCCCCATATAGGCTACGCGCACGCGCTCGTCGGCGCTGACTGTTGCATAGTCGCCGGCAGCGAGGATGCTGCCAGCCTGAAGCACGGTGATCCAGTCGCAAAGCTCGGAAACGACGTCGAGATTGTGCTCGACCATGAGTATGGCACGGTCGGCAGCGAGCGAACGGATGATGCGGGAAACGACCGCAACGTCCTCATGCCCCATCCCAGCCATCGGCTCGTCGAGCAGGAGCACCTTGGGGTCCAGCGCAAGCGTGGTGGCGATCTCCAGCACTCGTTTCCTGCCATAAGACAGGTCGGCGGCAAGCTTGTCGTGCGCATCGGCCAGGCCCACCGTCTCGAGAAGCTCCAGAGCCCGCGGCGTCAGCGCATCGAGAACACGCGCCGGACGCCAGAACTGCGTAGCCAGACCGCTCGGGCGCTGCAGGGCGACCCGCACATTGTCCAGCACGGAAAGATGGGGAAAGATCGCCGATATCTGGAAGGAGCGCACAAGGCCCATGCGTGCCACCCGGGCCGGGGCCATGCGGGTGATGTCCTGGCCGAGCAATTCGATCCTGCCCCCCGTGGGAGGCAGGAACTTGGTGAGCAGGTTGAAGACCGTCGTCTTGCCGGCTCCATTGGGGCCGATGAGCGCGTGAATCTTCCCGTGATAAACGTCCAGATCAACGCCGCTGACGGCAACGAAACCTGCAAACTCCTTTCGCAAGCCGCGAGCGGACAGCACCACTCGCGACTCACCTCCTGTCTTCGCCGAAATATCGGCCACAGCGTCCACTATCGTCACTGGCTAACGAGCGGGCAGCCGCTTTCCTCGGCCTTCACGAAGGCCTCGTCACCGGGAATGGTGGCGAGATAGGTGTAGTAATCCCAGTCCTTCGTGCTCTCTTCAGGCTTCTTCACCTGGAACAGGTACATGTCGTGCACCATGTTGCCGTCGGCCTGCACCTTGCCGTTCTCGGCGAACACGTCATTCACCGGCATTTCGTGGATCAGCTTGGCCACGGCCTCGGTTTCGTCAGTACCGGCCTTGTCGATGGCCTTGAGATACTGCAGTACGGCCGAGTAGGTGCCCGCCTGGATCATGTTGGGCATGCGATTGGTACGCTTGAAAAAGCGCTCACCAAATTCGCGGTTCTTGTCGTTCTGGTCCCAATACCATGCCTCGGTAAGCACGACGCCCTGCGCAGCCTGCAGGCCCAGGCCATGTACCTCGGCGAGCGTGAACAGCAGCGCGGCGAGCCTTTGTCCGCCGGCAACGATGCCGAAATCCGCCGCCTGCTTGATCGAATTGGACGTATCGAGGCCGGCATTGGCAAGGCCGACGATCTTGGCGCCGGAGGCTTGCGCCTGCAGGAGGAACGACGAATAGTCAGTCGCGCCCAGCGGATAGCGCACCTGCCCGAGAACAGAACCGCCTTTTTCCTTTACGAAATTGGCCGTCTGCTCCTCAAGGGAGTGCCCGAAGGCATAGTCCACGGTGATGAAGTACCAGCTGTCGCCACCCTGGCCGACCAGCGCGCCGCCGGTGCCAACGGCCTGCGAATGCGTGTCATAGGCCCAGTGGAAGCCGTAGGGTGAGCATGCCGGGCCGGTAAGGTCCGTCGTGGCCGCGCCAGTGACGATATTGACCTTCTTCTTCTCGGCGGAAATGCCCTGGACGGCGAGAGCCACCGACGAAGTCGTCAGTTCCATGATCGCGTCCACCTGCTCGGTATCATACCACTGGCGCGCGATGTTGGAGGCAATGTCGGGCTTGTTCTGGTGGTCTGCATCCACGATCTCGATTGGCGCGCCCTGTACGGTGCCACCGAAATCCTCGACGGCCATCTTGGCCGCTTCAACTGACCATTTGCCGCCGAAATCAGCGTAGACGCCGGACTGATCGTTCAGGATGCCGATCTTGACCTTGCCGTCGGAGATTTCGGCGGCGCCTGCCGGGATAACGGTAGCGGCAAGCAAAGCCGCCGAAAAAAGGTGCAACAACTTCACGGTTGAATCCTCCCTTGTGGTCAGCCCCATCCACAGGGCTGCGACGGCTCCGCATAGCCGACCAGATGTCTTAAGGTTCAGAGCCGCTCCTCTGCAGCTCCTCCGGTGCAAATCACACCGGAAAAACGGTGTCGAAATATGCACGTGCAAGAAAAGCTAGCATTGACCCGGCGGCGCGAGAACGGATATTTTCGCACAAGTTCCGTACAAAAATGCACGGATCGGGCGTCGGCGGCGGCAGGCGTCATGATATCAGAGATCGCCGCCAGGGTCTCCTGAATGCGCCGCTTTACCTGGGACGACCTGCAATTCTTTCTCGCCGTGGCGCGCACCGGCCAGCTCGCGAGCGCCGCCAGGCAGCTGCGGACCAACCACGCCACTGTTTCCCGTCGCATCGACCGGCTGGAGGAGGCGCTGTCGGCCAAGCTGTTCGAGCGCAACCCGCGCGGCTACCTGCTTACGGCCGTCGGGGAAAGGCTGGTTCAATCTGCCGAGCAGATCGAGCGTGAGGCGACCAACTTCCGCAACGAGGCTTCGACCGGTTCTTCTCCGGTCACCGGCGTCGTGCGGCTGTCGACCCTGGAGGGTTTCGGCAACTATTTCCTGGCCGACAGGCTGCCCCGCTTTACGGAGACACATGCCCAGCTTTCCATAGAGCTCGTCACCATACAGCAGATCGTGTCGCTGTCACGGCGCGAGGCGGACATGTCGATAACGCTGACCTCACCCCGCGCCGATTTTTATCGCTACCAGAAGATCACGACCTACCGGCTGTTCATCTATGGCCTGCGCTCCTACCTCGAATGCCGTCCGCCCATCAAAACACGGGAGGACCTGCTCGCACACCGCATGATCGGTTATATCGAGGACATGATCTTTACTCCCGGACTGGACTATCACCGGGAAATCCTGCCCGGCCTGCGTGCCGGCTATCAAAGCTCATCCATCCATGCGCAGCTTCGCGCCACGCTGCATGGCGTGGGCCTTTGTGTCTTGCCCCATTTCATGGCCGCGGCGCACC
>SMEK01000111.1_pt1 | contig 32754 bp, 38 predicted proteins | sample 2456371 | NCBI WGS metagenome assembly SMEK01 (sample SAMN10132590, study PRJNA489261) | soil metagenome | isolation source: day1 antibiotic-loamy sand soil ammended with composted manure from dairy... | place: USA | collected 2015-04-01
GCGATCGGTGTGCCACGGCAACGCCGGTTCGGCCAGTCCGAGCCGCGCGGCCAGGGCCGCCAACACCTCGACACCGCTCTCGCCGAGGGAGGCGAGCGTTCCCACCGCCCCGCCGAACTGGACCGGCAGACGCACCGCTTGCAACCGCTCGGCCGCCGTGTCGAGCGAGGTCAACCACCCCGCCGCCACCAGCCCGAACGTCGTCGGCAACGCATGCTGCGACAACGTCCGAGCCACCTGGACGGTGGCAGCGTGCTCGTCGGCCAGTTCCGCCAGCGTCTCGGTGCACGCCTCCACATCGGCCAACAGCGCCATCCGGGCACGGGCGGCCACCAGCATGGCCGCCGTGTCGACGACGTCCTGGCTCGTCGCTCCCCAGTGCACGTACCGCGCGGCGGCACCCTCGACGCGTTCGGTGATCGCACGCACCAACGGCGCGGCCGGGTTCCCCGCGCCCCTGGCGGCCCGGCCCAGCTCGGCGATGTCGTAGTCGTCGTGGCCGTTGTGGTGACAGGCCCTCTCGATCCGTTCGGCGTGCAGGCGGTCGATCAGACCGGCATCGGCCTGGGCCGCGGCCAAAGCCGCCTCGAAATCCAACATCGCCCTCAGCCACGCGGCATCGCCCACGTGCTCCGCCACCGGCCCCGCGGCCACGAGAGGATCGAACAACATCGACGACTGTCCGGGCCTCAGCTCGGACGCACGATCAGACATCGAAGAACACTGTCTCGCCCTCACCCTGAAGCCGCACGTCGAAGCGATAGCCGTCCTCCGTCTTGCGCGCCACCAGAGTGTGTCGCCGCTCCTCGGGCACCGAATTCAACACCGGGTCGGCCGCGTTGGCGTCGGCGAAATCAGGGAAGTAGATCCGCGTCACCAACCGATTCAGCAGACCACGGGCGAACACCGACACGTTGATGTGCGGCGCCTGCTCCGGAACCGCACCCGGCAGCAGCGTGAGGATCCCGAACTCACCGTCGTCGTTCGTGGGGCATCGTCCGAAACCCCGGAAACCGGGGACAGCGCCCCTCGGGTCATCGGGGTGGTCGAATCGCCCGTTCGGATCGGCCTGCCACGTCTCGATCAACGCGTCGGGAACCGGCGCGCCCTCGCCGTCGGTGACGACACCCCGGATCCATACAGCGCCCTCGGTGCCTTCTTCCACCACCGTGGGCCCGTCCTCCCACGGCAGGCCGATCGACAGATACGGCCCCACGGTCTGTGAAGGAGTCGAGGGAAGCTTCGGGCCAGCCTGGCTCATTTGTCCTCCTGTGTTCTTCGGGACGCCTTCCCCACCGCAGCGGACTCAACCCGCCGCAGCGGACTCAACCCGACCAATTCCGACCGGACTCGCGAGCGAAAAGATCCTCGCTCACTCGTCCTCAGTACCTTGCGGGACACCCGCACCCGACCGGACTCGCGAGCGAAAAGATCCTCGCTCACTCGTCCTCTTCGTCCTCCGGGTTTTCGAACGGCGTCGCTTCCCTGCCTCGCACCACGATGTCGAAACGGAACGCCAACGCCCATTCCGGCACCGTCCGGCTCAGATCGAACGACGAGATCAACCGCTGCCGCGCCTTCTCGTCCGGAATCGAATTGAAGATCGGGTCCTGGAAGAACAGCGGATCGTCGGGGAAGTACATCTGTGTGACGAGCCGCTGGGTGAACGCCGTACCGAACACGGAGAAGTGGATGTGCGAGGGACGCCAGGCGTTGTCGTGGTTCTTCCACGGATACGCCCCCGGCTTGATGGTGATGAACTCGTACCGGCCCTCGTCGTCGGTGATCGTACGGCCCACACCGTCGAAGTTCGGGTCGATCGGACTCGGCCAGTTGTCCCACACGTGCCGATACCGACCACCCGCGTTCGCCTGCCAGATCTCGATCAGCGAATTCGGGATCGGTTTGCCGTCACCGTCGAGCAGGCGCCCGTGCACCAGGATGCGCTGCCCCTGGGGTTCCTGCGGGTGCTGCCGCGTGAGGTCGTTGTCCAACTCGCCGACCCGGCCGTAGCCCAACAACGGACCCGTCACCTCGGTCAGTTTGTGCGGCAACAACACCAACGGCTGCTTCGGATACCGCAACTGGGTCGAACGGTATTCCGGCGAGTTCAACGGCGGATGTGTCCCCTCAGGGTCCCGTCGATACCTCGGCAGGATCAATCCCGACTCCGTTGACGTACTCATACCGCCCTCCTGGATTCCGTGGGACACCCTCCCTGCCGTGGGCAGGGGTTCGGATCGGTCGAACGCCGTGTGCGGCGCACCGCCCTCGCCCAGGCGTCCTTCGACTGCTTCCGAATCATCACGCTTCGAGCACCACGGCCAGTCCCTGGCCCACGCCGATGCAGATGGCCGCCAGGCCCCAACCACCGCCGCGTTTCCGCAACGCGTGCGCGAGCGTGCCGAGGATACGTCCACCCGAGGCACCCAGCGGGTGCCCGATGGCGATGGCTCCACCGTGGACGTTGACGATCTCGGGATCGAGCTCCGGCCAATCGGCGAGACAAGCCAGCGACTGCGCGGCGAACGCCTCGTTCAACTCCACCGCCGCCAGGTCCCCCCAGCCGATGCCCGCGCGCTGCAACGCGATCTCGGCGGCCTTCACCGGACCGATGCCGAACACGTCCGGGTCCACCCCCGCGGCACCCCGACCCGCGATCCGGGCCAGCGGGGTCGCGCCGAGCCGGTCCGCACCCGCCTGGTCCGCGAGCAACACCGCGGACGCACCGTCGTTGAGTGGAGAGGCGTTGCCCGCCGTCACCGTGCCGTCGGCGCGGAACACCGGCTTGAGCTTGGCGAGCTTCTCGGCGGAGGTGTCCGGACGAATCCCCTCGTCACGGCGGAGATCCGTGCCTTCCACCGGAACGACGTGGTCGTCGTAGAACCCCTCGTCCCAGGCGCGGGCCGCGGCCCGGTGACTGCGCAAGGCGAACTCGTCCTGGGCTTCGCGGCCGATGCCGTACCGCTCGGCCAGCAGCTCCGTGCTCTCCCCCAGCGACACCGTCCACTCCTTCGGCATCCTCGGGTTGACCATGCGCCAACCCAAGGCCGTGGAGTACAGCGTCTCGTTGCCGTTCGGGAACGCCTTCTCCGGTTTGGGCAGCACCCACGGCGCGCGGCTCATCGACTCCACGCCTCCCGCGACCGCCACCGACGCCTCGCCGAGCGCGACCTGCCTGCTCGCCTGGATCACGGCGTCCAGACCCGAACCGCACAGCCGGTTGACCGTGCTGCCGGGAACGCTCGTCGGCCAACCGGCGAGCAGAGTCGCCATGCGGGCCACGTTGCGGTTGTCCTCGCCCGCGCCGTTCGCATTGCCGAACACCACCTCGTCGACCGTGGCGGGATCGAGGTCGTTGCGTTCGCCCAAGGCCTGCAACACATGCGCGGCGAGATCGTCGGGGCGCACGCCCGACAGTGCTCCCCCGTAACGCCCGAACGGTGTCCGCACCGCATCGAGCACGAACACGTCACTCACGATGCCTCCTTCAAAGCACGCAGGACGGTCAGTTCCTGCTCCGTCGGCGGTTCGGTCGTCGACAGTTCGGGCGAGACCCGCAGTTGCCAACCCGTCGCCTCGCGCACCTGCTCCACGTCCACCCCGGGGTGCACCTGGGTCAACACCAACTCGCAGGTGTCGGGATCGGGACGCAGCACGCCGAGGTCGGTGATCACCAACGTCGGTCCGGCCCCACGGAGACCGAGGCGTTCCCGGTCACCCTTGCCCTGGCCGTGGCCGACCGAGGTCACGAAGTCGACCTTCTCCACGAAACTGCGTTTGCTCTGCCGCACCACCACGAACACTTCGCCGCACGAACCGGCGATCTCGGGCGCGCCACCCGCGCCCGGCAGTCGGACCTTCGGATTGGCGTAATCGTCGCCGATGACGGTGGTGTTGATGTTGCCGAAGCGGTCGATCTGGGCGGCACCGAGGAAACCGACGTCGATGCGCCCCGGCTGGAGCCAGTAGTTGAACACCTCCGGCACGCTGATCACCGCGTCGGCAGTCTCCGCGAGGATGCCGTCACCGATCGAGGCGGGCAGGCGGTCGGGCTTGGAGCCGAGCGTGCCCGATTCGTAGATGAGCACCAGATCCGGCGCGTGCGTACGGCGCGCGACGTTGGCGGCCGTGGAAGGGAGGCCGATGCCGACGAAGCACCGGGTGTTACCGGTGAGCGCCCTGGCGGCGGCGATCGACATCATCTCGTCGGAGGTGTAGTCCGTCGCCGACGACTGTGTGGTGGTCGCGCTCATTTCGTGGTCACCTCCGCACCGAACACCGTCTCACGCACCCATGCCTGGAAAGCGTCGCGGTCCCTGCTGATCGCGTCCCAACGTCGGTAGTAGTCGTTATCGCGCTCGTAGTAGCCCTGCGCGTACGACGGATGCGCCCCGCGGGGCACCTCGGCGACGTAGGTGACCGCCCAGCTGGGCAGGATGACCTGGTCCGGCACGGGTTCGAGCTCGTCGACGATCTCCTCGACGGTGACCAGGCTGCGCCGGGCGGCGAGCACGGCTTCTTTCTGCACCCCGACCAGGCCCCACAGCTGGACGTTGCCCCGACGGTCCGCCCGCTGCGCGTGGATGATCGACACGTCGGGGTTCAGCGCGGGGACTGCCGCGAGCTTCTCGCCCGTGAACGGACAGGTGATCTCGGCGATCGTGCCGGTGTGACGGGGCAGGTCGGTACCCGAGTAACCGCGCAACACCGCGAAAGGCAGTCCGGACGCGCCGGCCACGTAGCGGTTGGCCATACCGGCGTGACTGTGTTCTTCGATCTCCAGCGGCACCGGCCAGGAGTTCTGTACCGCGTCACGGAAGCGGTGCAGCGAGCCGACCCCGGGGTTCCCGCCCCAGGAGAAGATCAACTTACGCGCACACCCGGCACCGATGAGCTGGTCGTACACGATGTCCGGGGTCATCCGCGTGAGGGTGAGCTCCTTACGCCCCTGTCGGATGATCTCGTGTCCCGCCGCGTGCGGAATCAGGTGGGTGAATCCTTCGAGCGCCACCGTGTCGCCGTCGTGCACGAGCGCGGACACGGCCTCGGCCAAGGAAACGATCTCAGCCACTCCAGCACCTTCGTTCGCATAACGCACAGAAGTTCTGCATATGAACATTAGCACCGCGGTCGCCCCTTACGGAACCCCCGAACCGTTTACAGTGGCGGCAGGCTGACGCAGGAACCGACGAGGCGGAAAGAGGCGGAAACGACGTGCGACCCCGGATCGTGGTGACGAGGAAGATCGCCGAACCCGCGCTGGCACTGCTACGCGAAACCGGGGACGTGTGGGTCCCCGAACCCGATCGGGCCCTGCCGACCGACGAACTCCACGCCGCCATCGCGGGCGCCGACGCCGTCGTCAGCACACTCCACGAGCGCGTGGACGCGGCGTTCGCCGACGCCGCCGGGGCGCAGCTGAAGGTCGTCGCCACCGTCGCCGTGGGTTACGACAACATCGACGTCCCCGCCCTGGCCGCCCGCGGGATCGTCGTCACCAACACACCGGGCGTGCTCACCGACGCCACCGCGGATCTGGCCTTCGGCCTCCTGCTGTCGGTGACACGCAGGTTCGGCGAGGGCGAGCGACTGCTCCGGTCGCGCACCCCGTGGGAGTTCGACCTCGGTTTCCTGCTCGGCACCGGCATCCAGGGCAAAACACTGGGCATCGTGGGTCTGGGACAGATCGGCACCGCCGTCGCTCGACGCGCCCGCGCCTTCGGGATGAGCATCGTCTACACCGGACGGCGTCGTGCCGATACGGACGTCGAGCGGGAACTCGACGCCCGCTACCTCACTCTGGAGGAACTGTTACGGGAGTCCGACGTCGTGTCGCTGCACTGTCCACTCACGCCTCAGACCCGGCATCTCATCGACGCCGACGCGCTCGCGACGATGAAGCCGACGGCGTATCTGATCAACACCACCCGAGGGGCCGTCGTCGACGAGGCCGCGCTCGCCGACGCCCTCGCCAACGGGGTGATCGCCGGAGCGGGTCTCGACGTCTTCGAGAAGGAACCGGAGGTCCACCCGACCCTGCTCGAACTCGACAACGTCGCCCTCACCCCTCATCTGGGATCGGCCACCCGGGAGACCCGCACCGCCATGGCCATGCTCGCCGCCCGCAACGCGGTGGCCGTCCTGCGCGGCGACGACCCGTTGACACCGGTGGTGCCCTAGCCATGCGCGTGGTGGTCGCTCCGGACAAGTTCAAGGGAAGCCTGACCGCGGTCGAGGCCGCCGAGGCGATGGCGGCCGGTGTCCACGACGTCCTGCCCGATGCGCACGTCGACCGCTGTCCCGTCGCCGACGGCGGGGAGGGCACGCTCGACGTTCTCCTCTCCGTGGGTGGTCGGAGGGTCGACGTGCGGGTCTGCGGGCCACTGTCCGATCCGGTCGAGGCGTATTACGTGGTGCTCGACGACTGGGCCTACGTCGAATCCGCACGGGCGTGCGGCATCGAGCATGTGACCCCCACCCGGCACACGGCGCTGCGGTCCCACACCTACGGCGTCGGCGAATTGCTCCGGCACGCGATCGACAACGGCGCCCGCGGCGTCGTGCTGACGGTCGGCGGCACGGCCAGCACCGACGGCGGTGCGGGCATGCTGCAAGCACTCGGGGCGACGATCCTCGATGCCGACGGCGCCGCCGTCGACCGTGGCGGGGAGGCACTGAACTCCGTGGCCACGGTGGATCTCACCGAGGTACGACGGGTGCTCGACGGCGTGGCCGTCCGAGTGGCCACCGACGTCACCAATCCACTGCTGGGTCCCCACGGCGCGGCGCCGGTGTTCGGACCGCAGAAAGGCGCGGGCCCCGAGGAGATACGGACGTTGGAGAGCGGGCTTCGCACGTGGGCGCAGGCGCTGATCCGCGCGGGAGTCCGCGATATCGCCCCGTTACCGGGGGCGGGCGCCGGAGGCGGTGTCGCCGGGGCCCTCGCGGCGTTGGGTGCCACGGTGGAATCCGGGTTCGACCTCATCGCCGCCGTCACCGGTGTCGACCGCGCGATCCCGGGCGCCGACCTGGCACTCACCGGGGAGGGTTCGTTCGACTCCCAAAGCCTCGCGGGCAAGGCACCGGCCGGTGTCGCGGACCGAGCGCGACGCTCCGGAACGCCCGTCGCGATCGTCGCCGGTCGGATCGCCCTGAGCGCGGCCGAATTGTCCGACGTGGGCATCACGGCCTGGCGCTCACTCCTGGACCGAGCGGCGACACCGGACGACGCGCTCCACCGCGCCGCACCACTCCTGCGCGCTGCGACAGCCGATGTCGTGCGCTTTCTCACCGACGGGGATCAGGGCTGAAGCACGACCTTCACGACCCCGTCCTCCTTCTTCTGGAACATCCGGTAGGCGTCCGGTGCCTCCGACAACGGAAGACGATGGGTGGCGAAACCCTCCACACCCAACGGATCGCTGTCATCGGTGACCAACGGCAGGACATCGTTGATCCAGGCGTGCACGTTCGCCTGCCCCATCCGCAGCTGCACCTGTTTGTCGAACAGCGTCATCATCGGTATCGGGTCGATCATTCCACCGTACACACCGGACAGTGAGATCGTGCCACCCCGACGTACCGCGTCGATGGCCAGATACAGACTGGCGAGTCGGTCGACCGCGGCTTTCTCCACTGCCTTGGCGGCCAGTTGTTTCGGCAACAACGTCGCCAACTGTTGCGCCAGACCCAACACGGGAGCGCCGTGGGCCTCCATGCCGACGGCGTCGACGACCGAGTCAGCGCCCCTGCCGTCGGTGCGGTCCCGGACCGCGTCCCCCGCGTTCTTGTACTCGCGCAGGTCGATGGTGTCGATACCGTGCTGTCTGGCCAGTTCGAGCCGTTCGTCGACGAGGTCGACGCCGATCACATTACCGGCGCCCCGATGCTTGGCGATCCGCGCACACATCTGCCCGATCGGGCCGAGTCCGAGCACGAGGACCGAACCCCCGGGAGGGACGTTCGCGTACTCGACCGCCTGCCAGGACGTGGGGACCACATCGGACAGGTAGAGAAATCGTTCGTCAGGAGGTCCGTCCGGGACCTTGATGGGACCGAAGTCCGCGAACGGCACCCTCAGCCGCTCGGCCTGTCCACCGGGCACCTGACCGTAGAGCTTGCTGTAACCGAAGAGGGCGGCGCCCTTCCCGTGCTCGGTGACCTGGGTGGTCTCGCACTGCGAATAGAGTTTGCGTTCACAGTAGAAACAACGTCCACACGAGATGTTGAAGGGCACGACCACCCGGTCCCCGGGACGGAGATTCTCGACCTCGCCACCGACCTCCTCGACCACCCCCATCGGCTCGTGACCCAGGATGTCACCGGGATCGAGGAACGCGCCGAGTATCTCGTACAAGTGCAGGTCCGAACCGCAAATGCCCGTGGACGTCACCCTGATCACCGCATCGGTCGGTTCCACGATCTCCGGATCGGGGACTTCGTCCACCCGCACGTCACGCTTTCCCTGCCAGGTCACGGCCTTCATGGGGTCTCCCTCGCATGATCGCCCGGCAGTTCCGTGCCCGACCGCCGGTCGTCGGTAGTCGCCTGCGACGACGATTCCTTCGTCGCGACGTACCACCGACGACCGACGGACAAACGGGCCTTGGGTCTTCTTACGGCTGGTCCATCACCGCGAAGCTGAGCTGTCCTTCCTCATCCTGCTGGACGTCGAGCACCTTGTCGTCGAGGAACAACGCCGCCTGGGGTTCGAGGAACACCCTGGCTCCGGTGTCGGTACCGAGGACCTGGTCCCCCTCCTCCGGGGCCGAAGCGATCGACAAAGCGAGCTGAGCACCGGCTTCGGTCTCCTCCCGCACCGCGAACCGCAATCCCGCGGCATCTTGACCGTTCTGCGCGGTCAGGATGCTGATCGCCTCAGCGGCAGCGTCAGTCATGGCGAGCATGTCGATGTTTCCCTTCGCTTGCTTACTGCTGCCATTCCCACCGTAGGACCAATGAGCGGAATTCGCCGCCCGCACGTGGTCTCCCTTGTTGGCCTACACTTTCACCACTTCACGCACGTCTTCGTGGTCCCACGCCTTCACAGTGCCGCCGCGACCACCCGCAGATCAGCGACGAACTCCGCGTACGCGCGTTCCCGGTCGCTGTCCCGAGCCCGCAACACCGCGGACGGGTGCACGGTCGCGACGGCCAAAGGTGGATCGTCCAATCCGGGCAGTTTTAAAACCTCGCCACGGTGGGCACTGACCCGGAAGTCCGCGTCGAACAGTGCTTGCGCAGCGGTGGCGCCGAGCAGTCCCACGACATCGGGGCGCACCGCGTCGAGTTCCGCCAACAACCATGGCTTACACGCCGTGATCTGGGAGCGTGTCGGCTTCTTGTGCAAGCGCCGCCTTCGGTTCCCCTCCCGGGTGAAACGGAAGTGTTTCACGGCATTGGTCACGTACACGGTGTCGCGGTCGATCCCCGCCTCCCCCAACGCGCGGTCGAGCAGATTCCCGGAAGGTCCGACGAACGGTCGTCCCTCACGGTCCTCCCGGTCCCCGGGCATCTCGCCCACCAGGACCAGCCGGGCACGATCCGCCCCTTCACCGAACACGGTCTGTGTCGCATCGGTGAACAGATCACAGCCCCGACAGCCCGCCGCGGCCTGTCGCAGGGACGTCACGGCGCGTTCCCGCGGCAGATAGTGCTCCGCGCCCTCGTACCTGACCATGCGTCACCGCCTCGCCCGCTCGGCATGCCGAATCGTGTTCCTCCCGGATCGGGGTGGGTTTCCGCGCGGTCAGTCCTCGAACACCACGGACCACAGCAGCACGTGCCACAGCGCGTCCAACCGGGAAAGTGGTTCCGGATCGGCTTCGACGAGCGAGAGTTGGAACCGGGCATCGTCGTCGTCGCCGTTGAGCTGTGCGAGCACCGCACGCAACACGGCGCGCAGGGCGGGATCGAGCTCGTCGATGACGACGGGGTTTTCCTGACCGTCCATCAAGTCAACGGTGAAGACGTTGTCCGCGTCCTCTTCGCCGAACCGGTACCGAAGCGTCCGCGCCACGTCGACCACGAACTTCGCGAGAACCGGTTCGTAGAACTCCGCCAGAACCGCATTCCGATCGACGATGGAGGCGAGCAGTGCCGCCAAGGTGTCCACGTCGTCGTGTCTGGTCGCATCGGTCAGACGTTCGGCCAGGTCTCGCACATCGGCACTCGTGGGGTTCACAATTGACGACCCTCTGTTTCCTCGGGTGTACGGATGGTCTCAGTCATCGAGCCTCCCGCCTCATCGGCGTTCTGCCCCCGCCGCGCGGCCTCCGCGTCCGGTGTGAGCGTCTCGTCCGGTGACACCGGTTTGCCCTCGTCGTCGATGACGACGTCCACCGTGTCGTCCAATCCGGTCGTGGAAGCCGCCGTCGTGGGATGCTCGGCGGGCTGCTCTGCGTCCACGTCGGGCTCTTCTTGGCTTACCCGTTGTTCCAGGGATTCACCTTGTCTTTGTTCGAACGGTGTCATGCCGTAGCGATCGACCTCGCTCCAGCGCTCCGGCGGTTCGATGCCTTCCTCCAGAGGATCGACGCGCAGTCGGTCTTCATCCAGATCCTCCGCACTGCTCAGCGCCGCCGGGTCGGTCTCAACGCTGTCTGGCATGCCGGTGTCCTGAGGAGGAGTCACCGGCTCACTGCCGTCACTCATCGACACCCTCCCTGTATTCCTCTGTGCCCGCTGTGTTCATGAGGTAGCGGCTTACCCGTGCAGGGTTTCCGGCAAACCCACGCACGATCCGCGTGAGGACGTCAGCGAATGTGAGAACGAAGTGAGGGCAAAGCGTGAAGACCAGGCCGGAAAGGTTGCGAAGCGCGCAGCCGACTTTCTACTGTGGGGACAGCGGCTGAACACGACAGCTGCTTTCACGGCAGGGTTCACGACAGGACTTCGTCATCACGTGCGCCTTCGCAGCGTCGAACACTCCGATCTCCTGCGTGTTCCCTATCCGAAAGCTACGGAGGGACAACAGTGCGTAGCACCGATCCGAACATCCTGACTTCCCAGTCGACGCCCGGCGCACAGCCGCAGTCTCTCGACAGCCACGGCATGCGCATCGACGCGGAACAGCGGTCGGGCGACGTGGTGCTCGCACACGTCTCCGGTGAGGTCGACCTCCTGTCCGCACCCGAATTACGGCAGTGGGTCGAGCAGAACACGTCAGCATCCGGCAGATTGGTCCTCGATCTCGACGGGGTCGGTTTCCTCGGCTCGGCCGGTCTTTCCGTACTGGCCGAACTGTCTGAGAAAGCCGCCCAGGACAAGTTGGCGTGGGCGATCGTCGCCACCAAACGCGTCGTCCTGCGCCCATTGGAGGCCACGGGCCTCGTCTCGCAGATGCCGGTGTACGAGAACGTCGCCGACGCGGTGAACAGCCTCTCCGGAGCCAAGTGAGCTCACTCGTTTCCCCGCCCTGTCCCGGTTTCCTCCCCGACTCGCGCTTCCGGCGTTCGGTGACATGACGAACCGACGCGACGAAGACGAGGAAGTCGAGCCGGACTATCGGTTCACTCTCGCCAACGAACGCACCTTCCTGGCGTGGACCCGCACCTCCTTCGGCCTCATCGCGGGAGGGGTCGCGGTACACCAGCTACTGCCCAGATTCGCCACAGCGAACGCACGTACCACACTGGCCGCATTGTGTATCGGTTTGGCCGCGGTCCTTGCGGCCAGTGCCTACATCCACTGGTGGCGTGTGCAGAAGGCCATGCGTAGGGGAGAACCGCTCCCGCGCAACCCGATGCTGCTGGTGGTATCGGTGACCGTGCTGGCCATCACGGGTTACGCCGCGGTGCTGGTGATGTCGGGATGACCGAGAACTCCCCGCGCGGGCTCCAGGCCGAACGTACTCGTCTCGCCTGGCAACGCAGTGCTCTCGGAGCGGGTGTGGTGTCCTTGCTCCTGCTCTACCAGACCGCGTACACCGGCTGGGGCGTGTTGGCCACGGCGGCTGCCTGCGTCGCCGTGGCCGCCCTCGTGTTGGCCGGAGCCGGGGCGTGGCGCGCCCGCCATCTCCGTGGCACCTCACCGCCCCGGCCCATACCGGCCCCCGTGCTGGGGGCCGTGGCCGGACTGATCACCGCGGCGGCGATGGTCGTCCTGTTCACCTTGCCCTGGTGAACCACCGGGAATCGCCGGGCGAGCTCGACCGCATCGCCTGAGTCCGTGGTCGGCCATTCCACCGCACGCCCACACGATGCTGGGCGCTCACCCCGCCGCTCTCGCAGCGGTCCCGACGGCCGTAGGAGCCGATCGGCGCGGCGAACCGACCTGTGCCGCGTCGCCTTCCGGCCACTTTCCGCATCGCTGTCGGCGTTGCGGAGCCGGGACTGCCCCGGCGCGGTTTCGCCGGATCCCCGGCGGCCTACGGCTTTTCGTTGGTCGTCCGTGCCGCTTCGGCGCTTGTTCGCCTCTTGAGCCACATGGGGTCCCCCAGGCGGGAGCATCGATCAAAGGCGACTGTCTCCGCCGGACACCGACGCCACCGTCATCGGCCACGCGACCACAACCGTTCGGCAACGCCGAGAACGAGAGCGCGAGGTAGTGCTGTCTTCCGGTGTCTCCGGTTGGTTCTTCCCCTACTCCCCAGACACCCTCCGGTGCGCTCAGGCCGTGGGCTCAAGCTTTTTTCGCCGCGCGATCGCCTCCCTGCGTTCGGTTTCGTCGAGACCGCCCCAGACACCGAACGGCTCCTGCACCGTCAGCGCGTGGTGCCGACACTGGACGATCACCGGGCAGGTACGGCAGATCTCCTTGGCTCGCGCAACCCTGTCGGCGCGCGCAAAACCGCGTTCTCCGTCAGGATGGAAGAACACGGAGCTGTCGAGATTCCGGCAATTACCGTGCCGCTGCCATTCCCAGACCTCGGCGACCGGAGTGGGCAGGCGAGACGTGTCGGCCATAGGTTGGTGTCACCTCCGTGCTTGTGAAATCGCGTCAGTGGGGGGCGTTTACCCCGGTTGCGAGAAATCCACACCTCAGCTACTCGGACGGAATTCGTCGTCCTCGTCGAGCGGCACCGGAGTCGCCTGATCGGCTACATCGGCCGGATCGGCCTCCATCGGTATCCCTGTCTCGACCGGGGTGTCGGCGGCCGGGGTGACAGGCGTCTGCTGCTCGGTGACGTCCGCCTCCGGAGAAAGGTCGTGATTCTCGCTCATGATCGGGCAGGTACCCCGGTACCGCCGGTTTCAATCCAGCCCGGCCCGTGGGCCCACCAGGTCTTTCGTCTCGGTGTCACACGTCCGGCCGGGTTGACTCTCATCACCTCTCGCCCACCGTGCGTCCGCAACGTGTTACGCATAGAACACACCGCGACTACGGAGGGACACCATGGCCGATCGGGAGTACGACGTCATACTCTTCGGCGGAACCGGATTCACCGGAGGACTGACCGCGGAGTACCTGGCCCGCCATGCCCCGAACGGTTGCCGATGGGCACTCGCGGGTCGCAACCTGACGAAACTCGAACAAGTACGGGACCGACTGACACGTCTCAATCCCGAATGCGCGGAGCTGCCCTTGCTCCGGGCCGATGTCACCGATCCCGAATCACTGCGCACACTCGCCGAGTCCACCCGCGTCGTGATCACCACGGTGGGTCCGTATCTGCGGTTCGGGGAACCACTGGTGGCCGCGTGTGCTCACAGCGGCACGGACTACGTCGATCTTTGCGGGGAACCCGAATTCGTCGACCGTATGTACCTGGCACATCACGAGACCGCGCGACGGACGGGCGCACGTCTGGTGCACGCATGCGGATTCGATTCCATCCCTTACGACCTCGGCGTGTACTTCACGGTGCAACACCTGCCGAAAGCAACGGAACTCACCGTGGAAGGCCGGGTCCGGGTCCACGCGGAGTTCTCCGGCGGCACCTACTCCTCTGTGCTGACGGCGTTGTCCCGGCCGCGCGACATGGTCAAGGCGGCGCGGCAACGCCGACAGGTCGAACGACGTCCCGAGGGGCGACGGATACATCTGCCGAGTTGGCCACCCCGCCGCGATCGGGAGAGCGGCCGCTGGTTGATCCCGCTGCCGACCCTCGATCCGCAGATCGTGGGTCGGTCGGCCGCCGCGCTCGAACGTTACGGATCCGAGTTCACCTATCGTCACTACGCATCGGTCAAACGACTGCCCACGGTGCTGGCCGCCGGACTCGGCCTGGGAGTGCTGGGGGTGCTCGCCCAGATCCCGCCGGCCCGGCGGATGCTCGGGGTTCTTCGCAGACCCGGTGAGGGGCCGAGTGAGCACCGCAGGTTGCGTTCGTGGTTCTCCGTGCGGTTCATCGGCGAGGGCGGTGGGGAACGCGTCGTCACCGAATTCGCCGGCGGCGATCCGGGATACGACGAGACGGCGAAGATGCTCGCGGAATCGGCTCTGTGTCTGGCCTTCGACGACCTGCCCGCCACCTCCGGCCAGGTCACGACCGCGGTGGCCATGGGAGACGCCCTGCTCAACCGCCTGGCGAAGGCGGGACTGACCATCCGGCTCGTCCGACGGTCCTGACACCCCACGACCGGTGATCCACCTCGGTCACTCCGGGGCGGGGTGTGGCACCTACCGGGGCCACATCAGGTGACGAGGCGGCGGACCACGGCATCGGCGAGCAGCCGCCCCCGGTCGGTCAGCACCGCATGCCCTCGAGCGGCGGCGTCCCGGTCGAGCAAACCGTCCTCCACCGCTCGCTTCGCCTCCCGGAGGCCGTCGTCGTCCAGGACGTCCAGCGGCAACCCCTCGGCCAGCCGCAGTTCGAGCATCACCCGTTCCAGATACCGCTCGGAGTCGGTGAGTTCCTCCTGCCCCGCCACCGGCAGTTTTCCGTCCGCGAGCACTGCCGCGTAGCGGGCGGGATGCTTGACGTTCCACCACCGCACGCCGCCGACGTGACTGTGCGCCCCCGGTCCGGCTCCCCACCAGTCCCCGCCGCGCCAGTAGCCGAGATTGTGTCGACACCGCGCGTCCGGCGAGGCCGCCCAGTTGGACACCTCGTACCATCGCAGCCCGGCGTCGGTGAGCATCGAATCGATCAACTCGTAGTCGGCGGCGAGCACATCGTCGTCGGGCGCCGGGATCTCCCCCTTACGCACGCGACGAGCCAAGGCCGTGCCCTCCTCCACGATGAGCGCGTACGCCGACACGTGGTCGACACCCGCCTCGAGCACGGCCTCCACCGAGGCACGCAGATCAGCGGTCCGCTCACCCGGCGTTCCGTAGATGAGGTCGAGATTGACGTGTTCGAACCCCGCGGCACGGGCTTCGGCGGCCGCCTGGGTGGGGCGACCCGGGGTGTGTACGCGGTCGAGCACCCGGAGCACGTGCGGTGCCGTCGACTGCATGCCCAACGACACCCGGGTGTACCCCGCTTCACGCAGCCCGGCGAAGAACTCCGGGGAGGTGGACTCGGGGTTCGACTCGGTGGTCACCTCGACGTCGGAGGCGAGTCCGAACGTGTCACGCACCGCGTCGAGCACCCGTGCCAGCCCGTCCGCGCCGAGTAGCGACGGCGTGCCTCCCCCGACGAAGACCGTGTCGGCAGGAGGTGGGTCACCGAGCGTGGTGACGGCCAGGTCGAGTTCCCGCCGCAGCCCGTCGAACCACGACGCCGGTGACGCGGCCGTGCCCAGTTCCCCGGCCGTGTAGGTGTTGAAGTCGCAGTAACCACAGCGCGTGGCGCAGAACGGGACGTGCACGTACACCCCGAACGGCCGAGTTCCCAGTTCGCTCAGCGCGGCCGGGGCAAGAACGAACGAACTGGTCATGGAACCCACGCCTCCAGTGTGGCACCCCGGCTCCGGGACGTACCCCTCGCCCGGTTCCACGGTGACGAAGAGCTCGGTCACCGCAGTCGGTGCGTGCGTACCGATCGGCGGAAGCGGGCCCGAAACACCTCGACACGAAGAAGTCGGACGAGGAATGCGAAGAGCACGGAGCGTCGACGGCGGGGGCGAATCCTAGTGATGGACCACCGCGGGTAAAGGGGCCTTCTCACCATCCGAACCGTGCTCGACGCCCACGCCGACGCGTGGGAGGGTTCCCACCGTGACTTCAGCAGGCGTGCCCCTCGTGATGCGACGCCATGTCGACTATCTCCGCGTTTCCAGCAGTCTCTGCCCTCGCTGAACCGCCTCCGGCGATCTCCGGGACCTCATCCGCGTCTCCTGCCCCCACCGTGGGTGTTTTCGCACCGCCTCGACCGCACCGAAGCGGTGCCCCTCGGATGAGCCACTTCGGGAACGCCTTCGGAGAAGAACATCGACGGGACTGCGACGAGGCCTCGGGGACCGCCGAGGGCGACAAGGCGAACGGACGAAAGGACACCGTATGGCTCCGAATCCGGGTGGCACCACCCGCGCTCGACGACCACGTGGTGAGGGACAGTGGGCCCTCGGCTACCGGGAACCGCTCAATGCGAATGAACGGTCCAAGAAGGATGATCCACCGCTGAACGTCCGAGAGCGGATCGAGAACACCTACTCCCGGCAGGGATTCGATTCGATCGACCCGAGCGATCTGCGTGGCCGTTTTCGATGGTACGGCCTCTACACCCAGCGCAGACCCGGCATCGACGGTGGGAGGACGGCGACGCTGGAGCCGGAGGAGCTCGAAGACCGCTACTTCATGATGCGGGTACGCATCGACGGTGGCGCGCTCACCACGGAGCAACTCGCGCTCATCGGCGAACTGTCCCAGACCTATGCCAGGAACACGGCCGACATCACCGACCGACAGAACGTCCAGTACCACTGGATCCGCATCGAGGACGTCCCCACGATCTGGGCGAGACTCGAAGCCGCCGGCTTGACCACCCTCGAGGCGTGCGGTGACAGTCCCCGTGTCATCCTCGGCTCCCCGGTGGCCGGTATCGCCGCCGACGAGGTCCTCGACGCCACACCGGCCATCGAGGAGATCCGACGCCGTTACATCGGCGCGCCCGAGTTCGCCAATCTGCCCCGCAAGTTCAAAACCGCCATCTCCGGTCTACAGGACGTGGTCCACGAGATCCACGACGTCGCGTTCGTCGGGGTCGAACATCCCGAGCACGGGCCGGGGCTCGACCTGTGGGTGGGCGGCGGCCTGTCGACGAATCCCATGCTCGCCGTGCGACTCGGTGCGTGGGTGCCGCTGGAGGAGGTCCCCGACGTGTGGGCGGGCGTCGTCGGTGTGTTCCGTGATTACGGCTATCGCAGGCTCCGTTCCCGCGCCCGGTTGAAGTTCCTCGTCAAGGACTGGGGTCCGGAGAGGTTCCGAGAGGTCCTGGAAACGGAGTATCTCGGCAGGCCGCTGATCGACGGACCGGCTCCCGAGGCGCCCGAACGTCCCATCGACCATGTGGGTGTCCACCGCCAGCGGGACGGTCGTTACTACGTGGGAGCGGCCCCGGTGGCCGGGCGGGCTTCCGGGTCGATGCTCACCGCGGTGGCCAAGGCCGCCGAACGTGCCGGTTCCACCCGCGTGCGCTTGACGCCGCAACAGAAGTTGATCGTGCTCGACGTTCCGGAGTCCGAGGTCGACAAACTGCGAACCGAACTCGCCGACGCTGGTCTGGACACCGCTCCCACACCGTGGCGTCGCGGTGTCATGGCTTGCACGGGCATCGAATTCTGCAAACTCGCCATTGTCGAGACCAAGGGGCGGGCCGAACGACTCGTCGCGGAATTGGAGCGACGACTGGCCGATCTCAATAACGATCTCGATCACCCGATCAGCGTTCACCTCAACGGTTGTCCCAATTCGTGCGCGCGTATACAGACCGCGGACATCGGTCTTAAGGGGCAGATCGTCACCGACGCCGAAGGCAAGCAGGTCGAGGGTTTCCAGGTCCATCTCGGCGGCGGTTTCGGGCTTGATTCGGGATTCGGCCGTAAACTGCGAAGGCACAAGGTCACCGCCACCGAATTGCCGGACTATGTGGAGCGTGTTGTGCGCAACTACGTCGCCCAACGGGAGCACGGTGAACGGTTCGCCCAGTGGATCGCTCGTGCCGAGGAAGCGGATTTGATATGACCGATTCCACGTCATCTCGTGCCACTCCGTTCCACTGTCCGTACTGTGGCGAGGAGGATCTTCGACCGGAGGACGGCGGAGCGTGGTTGTGCGGCGCCTGCAGACGAGTCTTCTCGGTGAAATTCGTCGGTTTGCGGATACCGGAGGTAAGTCGATGACCACGGCTTCGCGGGACGAGCTCAAAGCCTTGGCGGCCGAGGCGTCCGAACAATTGGCGGACGCGAGCGCCGAACAATCGCTGCGATGGGCGGTGGAACAATTCGGTGACGACCTCATCGTCGCCTCCAATATGCAGGACGCCGTACTCATCGACCTCGCCACCAAGATCAAACCCGATGTCGACGTCCTGTTCCTGGACACCGGGTACCACTTCGCCGAGACCCTCGGAACCCGGGATGCCGTCACCACGGTCTACCCGCGGGTCCGCATCATCAACGCCCGTCCCGAGCAAACCGTGGCGGAACAAGACGCCGAATACGGACAGCGGCTGTACGAACGCGATCCCAACCGATGCTGCCATCTGCGCAAGGTAGTACCGTTGCGCGCCACGCTCGCGGGCTACTCGTGCTGGATCACCGGCGTGCGCCGCGTGGACGCGCCCACCAGAGCCGACACCCCCATCGTCATGTGGGACGAACGTAACGGACTCGTCAAGGTCAACCCCATCGCCGCGTGGACCGACGAGGAGTTCAACGACTACATCGCCCGGCACGGCATCCTGCAGAACCCGCTGGTCGGTGAGGGTTATCTGTCCATCGGTTGCGCCCCGTGCACCGCCAAGGTGGCTCCCGGGGCCGATCCGCGCAGCGGTCGTTGGGCCGGCACCTCGAAGACCGAATGTGGTCTGCACGCCTGATGACACCGATGAGAAGCGCCGAGGGGAAGGGAATATGACCACTGCGCAGACCACGACCGAGGCGGCGCGGGACCATCTCGCCGCCCTCGAATCGGAGGCGGTGCACATCTTCCGCGAGGTCGCCGGCGAGTTCGACCGTCCGGTGATCCTGTTCTCGGGAGGCAAGGACTCCACCCTGCTCCTGCACCTGGCGATCAAGGCGTTCTGGCCCGCTCCCGTGCCGTTTCCCTTGTTGCACGTGGACACCGGACACAATTTCGACGAGGTCCTGCGGTTCCGGGACCGCGTCGTCTCCCGATACGGCCTACGGTTGATCGTCGCGAAGGTGCAGGACTGGATCGACGACGGACGCCTCCAGGAACGCCCTGACGGCACTCGTAATCCACTGCAGACCCAACCGCTGCTCGACACCATCGCCGAACATCGCTTCGACGCCGTGTTCGGCGGGGCCAGGCGCGACGAAGAACGTTCCCGCGCCAAGGAACGTATCTTCAGTCTCCGCAACACTTTCGGGCAATGGGAACCACGCCGGCAACGACCGGAACTGTGGAACCTGTACAACGGCAGGCATCGCCCCGGCGAGCACGTACGCGTGTTCCCGTTGTCGAACTGGACCGAAGCCGACGTGTGGAACTACATCGCCCGGGAGGGCATCGAGCTGCCCTCGATCTACTACGCGCACAAGCGCACGGTCTTCCGCCGCGACGGCATGTGGCTCACCCCGGGTCCGTGGGGCGGACCACGGGAGGGCGAGGAGGTCCGCGAGCTGATGGTGCGTTACCGCACCGTCGGTGACGGTTCGTGCACCGGGGCCGTCGAATCGAACGCCACCACCGTGGAGGAGATCATCGCCGAGGTGCAGGCCAGTCGACTCACCGAGCGTGGAGCCACCAGGGCGGACGACCGGCTCTCCGAAGCCGCCATGGAGGATCGTAAGCGGGAGGGATACTTCTAGATGTCGAGCCTGCTGAGGCTGGCCACCGCCGGAAGCGTGGACGACGGGAAATCCACACTCGTCGGACGTCTGCTCTACGACACGAAATCCGTGCTCGCCGACCAGCTCGACGCCGTACAACGAGCCAGTGTCGACAAAGGTTTGTCCACACCGGACTTATCGTTACTCGTGGACGGCTTGCGCTCCGAACGGGAACAGGGCATCACGATCGACGTGGCGTATCGCTACTTCGCCACACCCAACCGCAGTTTCGTCCTCGCCGACACGCCGGGACACGTCCAGTACACGCGCAATACGGTCACGGGTGCCTCCACGGCACAACTCGCCGTGCTCCTGGTGGACGCACGCAAAGGGGTCGTGGAACAGACCAAGCGCCATGCGGCCGTACTCGCGCTGCTCGGCGTGCCGCATCTGGTGCTCGCGGTGAACAAGGTGGACCTCATCGGCTACGACGAAGAGGCGTTCACCGTCATCGCCAAGGAGTTCACCGCACACGCCACGTCTTTGGGCTACGCCGAGAGGGCGGTACTGGCCATCCCCGTGTCGGCGTTGCACGGCGACAACGTGGCCACGCGTTCGGAGAACACCCCCTGGTACCAGGGGCCGACCCTCCTCGAGCATCTGGAGACCGTGCCCGTGACGGACGATCCGCACCGCGCGGCTTTCCGTTTCCCCGTGCAGTACGTGATCCGGCCCCGCACCCCCGAATACCCCGACTACCGCGGCTACGCCGGGCAGATCGCGTCGGGCATCGTACGTCCGGGGGACGAGGTCGTCGTGTTGCCCCAGGGGCTACGCAGCAGCGTCGAACGCATCGACACCCCTTCCGGCCCTCTCGAGGAGGCCAGCGCGGGCATGTCCGTGACGCTTTTGTTGTCGGACGAGCTCGACATCGCCCGCGGTGACCTGCTCGCCGCGCCCGGTGCGCACGCTCCGACCGTGACGGACGAGTTCGACGCCACGTTGTGCTGGTTGTCGACCAAACCGCTCACACCGGGGGTGAGGGTACTCGTCAAACACGGCACACGCACCGTTCAGGCACTGGTGGAGAGGCTGAAGTCCCGCTTCGACGAACAGACCCTGGCCACCGTTGACGACCTCGACAGCCTGGAGCTCAACGAGATCGCCTCGGTGCGGCTCCGCCTGTCCGAGGAGATCCCCGTGGACGACTACGGCCACAATCCGCGTACGGGCGCGTTCCTGGTGATCGATCCGGCCAGTGGCGACACCCTTGCCGCCGGACTCGTCGGTGAACGGTTCACCGCACTCGGCGCGTGAGGGCACACACCACCGTGACCACGCAGTGCCCGCCCCCGCTCGTCGCCGTCGCGCACGGCAGTCGGGACCCGAGGTCGGCCACCACCGTGCGCGCACTCGTGGAGCTGGTACGGGCGGGCATGCCTCACGTGCTCGTGCGAACGGCGTTTCTCGACCTGTCCGACCCCCCATTGCCGGATCTGCTCATCGAGCTGCACGCGGAAGGACATCGGCACGTCGTGGTGGTTCCGCTGTTGCTCGGCGACGCCTATCACGCACGCGTGGACCTACCGGGGATCGTGGCTCGACTCACCGACCGACTCCCGCACCTTCAGGTGACGGTGTCGGACGTCCTCGGCCCCGACCCGGTGCTGGGCGAACTCGCCTTACGACGCGTGCGGGAGACCGGCGCGGACGTGACCGACCCCCGGCTCGGCGTGCTGGTGGCGGCCGTGGGATCCTCCCACGCCCCCGCGAACGCCGCCGTGGGGCGGCTCGCCGAGAGCTGGGAGGAGCGCCACGGTTTCATGGCCACCCCGGTGTTCGCGAGCAGCACCCAACCCGATGTTCCGGCCGCGCTCGCGGCACTACGCGCACGCGGTGCCCGGCGATTCGCGGTGGCGTCCTGGTTCCTGGCGCCCGGCCTCCTGCCGGACCGCGTTCGGGACGCGGTGCGTGCCTCGGTGCCCGACGCGAGGATCGCCGCACCCCTCGGCGCGGAACCGACGATCGCCGAGGTGATACGCCGTCGCTACTCCACGGCCCTCGCGACACCACGAGACCACCGCCCCACCTGAGACCGTGTCCGCAGCCTGTGCAGTCGTGTCCGCAAGTTACGCAGCCGTGCCCGCAGCCTGCGTAGCCGTGTCCGCAGCCTGGGGGATCAGTACAGAAGTGTGATCACCGTACCGCCGTAGATCACCGCGAGCAGCACGCCGTCGAACCCCAACCGCCACCAACCGAGACGCTGCCGCAGCAACAGACCACCCAACAGCACGGCCGTCATCAACAAAGCAACCGTGGTGAGGAACAGTTGGTCGGTCCCAGCCGCGTGGAACAGCGACCCGCCACGGAACGCGACGTCGCCCACGACGAGGTTCAACGCATCGAGACTGTTCCCCCCGATCACGGCCGCCACCGCCAACGTCAACGCACCCCGACGTACCGCGGTGATCGCCGTCACCGTCTCGGGCAAGGCGTTGACCCCTCCCATGAGGACGCCGCCCACGAACCCCTCACTCAGCCCCGTCATCGTCACGACGCTTTCCGCCGCCCGCGCCACCGCCCATCCGCCGAGCACGGCCACGACCGCGATGGCCGCGAACTCGCCCGCGAGCGACTTCGACGACCGCGTGCCGAACGGATCATCCTCCTCGGGACGGTCCAGCCTGGTCTCCCGGGTGACCACGGCCGTCCACATCGGCCCCTCACGGCCCTGGATCAGCTTCAACCCACCGAAATAGAACGCCACCATGATCGGTGACACGGGATGGATGCCGAGCACGGTCAGCTCGGGGCTGAACGAACCCAACAACGCCGTACTGAGCAACACGATCAACAAGCAACCGAACAGCAGATTCAGTTCCGAGGCGGCGGCGTATTCCAGGTTGACCCTGCGGTGGGCGGCATCGGCGGCCACGATCGCCAGTGTCTGCACCGCGATTCCCCCGACGGCGTTGCTGTACGCCAGTTGAGGTAGGTTCGCCGCCGCGGTGGCGGCGGTCATCACGATGCCGGACAGTGAGGTCACCAATCCGAAGAACACGGCGCCGAAGAGCGCTTCGCCCCACCCGGTGCGGTCGGCCAGTGTGTCACCGAGGCCTACCAGCCGGATGCTGCACACCACGGTGACGCCTCCGGCGGCGAGGAACACCACGACAGCAAGCCACAGCGGCCACAACTGTGTGACCACACTACTCACGGTGGGAAGCCCCTCTCGTCAGCAGCGGTGACGAGGGGACACGAGGTGTCCGCATGACTTTTCAGTGTGCGGCAGCGGCAATGACCGTGCAGCACAGCGACATGTGTCGCATGCGACGCCCCGCCCCGTTCGGACACGACTACGCAACCTGCGGACACGGCTGCATAGGCTGCGGACACGACTACGGAGTCTGCGGACACGGTTACGCGGGGAAGTCGTGTGCCAAGGTATGGGCATGGCTGACGAACTGGTGCACTACACCACCGCGACGGGGGTCGCCACGATCACCTTGGACTCCCCGCACAACCGCAACGCGCTGTCCGCCCCGCTGCGAGCACAACTCGCCGCGAGCCTGGACCGAGCCATCGACGACGACACCGTGCGCGTGATCGTGCTCGACCACACCGGTCCGGTCTTCTGCGCCGGAATGGACCTCAAGGAGGCCAAGGGCGCGCATGCCGGCCAGCAAGGCGTCAACGACTTCCCCGCCCTGCTGCAGCGGCTGTGGACGAGCCCGAAGCCGGTGATCGCCAAACTCGCGGGTCCGGCGCGGGCGGGTGGCGTCGGGTTGGTCGCCGCCGCCGACATCGCCGTCGCGGTGGAAGACGCCACGTTCGCCTTCACCGAGGTCCGTATCGGTGTCGTACCGGCCGTGATCTCGGTGACCGTGTTGCCCCGCATCGGCGCCCGCGCCGCCCACGAACTGTTCCTCACAGGCGAGGTGTTCGACGCCCGACGGGCCGCTGAGATCGGTCTGCTCAACGCCGCCGTTCCCGCCGACGAACTGGACGCCACCGTCGAACGCTACGTCTTTTCGCTCTCCCTCGGAGCTCCGACCGCCCTGGCCGCGACGAAGGAACTGCTCCAGGGCGAGACGGCGCGCACCATGCCCGAGACCTTCGAGAAGATGCAGACGCTCTCCGCACAGTTCTTCGCCGGTGAGGAAGGCCAGGAGGGAATCGCGGCGTTCACCGAGAAACGCCTCCCGAACTGGGTTCCCGAACGTTCCTGACCTCCGAGGACCGGTGAGTCGCCGTGGGCCCATCCGTGTGATGGGCCCACGGCGGTCAGTCGGCCAGGACCACGGTCAGCTGACGTCCGTCCCGACGTCCCTCACGCGGGGCCAGCGCGCGCTGCGCATCGGAGAGCACGCTGTGCACCGCGAGGTACGACTTGAGGTCACTGCGCTTGAGCACCTCGGAGGCGCGCCAGATCAACACGTGCTCACCAGGCGGCAACCACGACAGGTCGGTGAGCCCGTCGTACAGCGTGTCGAGATTGCGGCCGAAGTGATCGGGAAACGACAACGCCGCTGCGATGGCGTTCAGGGTGCTACCTCTGTCGGGGTGCTCCGCCGTGTCCACCACGTGCGTGTACGCGCCCCGGGCGCGCGCCTGCTCGGCGACGGTCTTCAAATCAGGCTTAGCTTTGACGGTCATCACTGCGTTCCCACCGTGACGTCCTGCGTGCTGCTGGCTCCGCAGGAACCGGATGTTGCGTGAGGCAACGACGCCTCCTCATGCCGAAGGTTGGCCGTCCGGGTACGGAACCGGTGCGTCAGTGTCGCACCCGCCCTGCCCTCAGGCTGGATCGGCCTCCAACAAAGGAACGGACGGCAGCACGACACCGGGATTCGATTCCGCGCCCGGCAGGCTACCGCTAGGGGGGCCTGGATTTCCAACCCCGAGCGCTTGTTGTGCGAACCAACCCACGATAGCCAGCACGATGAGAGCGACGAGGGCGACGCGGATACGTCTACGAGACAGCATCGGGCCTCCCGCCGTGACCTTCGTCAACAACACCGTGACCGTTGCCGGCGGCATCGGCGCGGCACAATCGGCCGAGCCGGTCCGCTACGGCCTCCACCCCACGGTGGATCACCCATGCCATACCGACACACAACGGCAGGAGCACGGCGGCGACCAGAACGAACTGAACCGGGAACCATTGCTGTGCGAGCCACAGCTCGAAGCCGTCCCACCAGCGGGCCACTCCGTCGAACACACAACCGAGCGTACGCCAGGTAGGTTGGCGCCATGTTCGCCGTCTACGCCAAAGAACCGAACGCTGACGATCCGTTGTCCTCGCTCGTCGTGGGTGAACGGCCCGATCCCGAGGTGCCCGAAGGCTGGGTCCGGGTGTCGGTGCGCGCTGCCAGTCTCAACATGCACGACATCTGGACCCTCCGGGGGGTGGGGATCAAACCCGATCAATTCCCCATGATCCTCGGCTGCGATGGGGCCGGGGTGCTCGACGACGGTAGCGAGGTGGTGCTGCACTCGGTGATCAACGATCCCGCGTGGCGCGGAGAGGAGACGCTGGACCCGAAGCGGACCCTGCTCACCGAGAAGTACCAGGGCACGTTCGCCGACAGTGTGGTGGTTCCCGCACGTAACGTGCTGCCCAAGCCCGCGGGGCTGTCCTTCGCGGAGGCGGCCACGATGGGCACCGCCTGGTTGACCGCGTATCGCATGCTGTTCGTCAAGTCCGGGTTGCGGCCGGGACAGACGATGCTGGTGCAGGGTGCGTCCGGCGGGGTGTCCACGGCGCTCGTCCAGCTCGGCCGTGCCGCCGGTTTCCGCGTGTGGGTGACGGGCAGGACGGAGGAGAAGCGGGCGTTGGCGGAGAGCCTCGGCGCGCACGCCACGTTCGAGCCCGGAGCGCGCCTGCCGGAACGGGTGGACGCCGTCTTCGAGACCGTCGGTAAGGCCACGTGGTCCCACTCGTTGAAGTCACTGAAACCGGGCGGGATCGTCGTGGTCTCGGGCTCCACCAGTGGGCCCGACCCGAGTGCCGACCTACAGCGGGTGTTCTTCCTTCAGCTGCGGGTGGTGGGCTCGACGATGGGTACGCGCGACGAGCTGGCCGACCTGCTCTCCTACGTCGACCTGAAGGGGATTCGCCCGCAGATCGGCGCCGAGATGCCCATGACGGAAGCCAAGCAGGGTTTCGCCGACATGCTCGCCGGGAACACCGCGGGCAAGATCGTCTTCACTCGCTAGCGGTCCACGTCCACCGCGGGACCATACGTGGGCACAGCGTCGCCGGCGTGGTGGGTCGAGGCCTTCGGCTCACCACGTCGGCCCCACCGCTTGACGACGTCCTGACAGGCGGGGAAACCGCCCCACTCCCGGCGACGACGTCAGGCGAATCGTTTCGTCACCCGGGTCAAGGCCTCTCGTGCCTCGTTCCACAACGTGTCGATGATCTCCGCCGCCGGCCCGGTGCGGGCGAGCGCGTAGGTCTGTCCCGCCCACAGCGACATGGCCTCCGGATCACCCGCCTGGCTCGATGCGGCCCTCACGGGCTTGGTGAGCCGATGCAACTGGGGGTACGCCGCCGGAGCGTGGTCCGAATGCTCCCGCAGGAACCGATTGACCAAACCGCGGGCGGGACGTCCACTGAAGGCCCGGGTGAACTCCGTGAGCCGTCCCCCCTCGGCCAGCGCTCGTCGATGGGTGGCGTTCGTCCCTGCCTCGTCGGCCTGGAGGAACGCGGTGCCCGACTGCACCGCCACGGCACCCGCCGTGAGCACGGCCGCCACGTCGGCACCGTGCACGATCCCTCCTGCGGCCACCAGAGGCAGGTCGGTGACGGACGAGACGAGCCGCAACGCGGCCAACAACCCGTACAGCGGGCCTCCGCAGGGGTCGTCCGGATCGTCGGTGAACAGGCTGCGGTGGCCACCCGCCTCGAACCCCTGCACACACAGCGCGTCGGCACCGACCTCAGCGGCCTGACGGGCCTCGTCGGGTGAGGTCACGGTCACCACGACGGTGGTGCCCACCTCGTGCAGTCGTTCGACGTCCGACTCGGCGGGCAGTCCGAAGGTGAACGAGACGACGGGAACCCGCGACTCGACGAGCAGGTCCAGCTTCGCGGAGTAGCCGTCGTCGTCCCACCGCGGCTCCCCCGGTCTCGTGTCGAACCGCGCTGCCTCCCGGTTCATCCGCTCGACATACGCACTGAGGTCCACAGTGGAGCGTATCCCGGGAACGAACAGGTTCACCCCGAAGACACCGTCCGACAGGCGCCGGACCGCCGCGATCTGTTCAGCCAGGTTCGCCGCGGTGAGGTACCCGCCCGCGAGGTATCCGAAGGCTCCGGCTCGCCCCGCCGCGGCGACGAGCTCGGGCGTGGAGGGGCCACCGGCCATGGGCGCGACGATCACGGGCACGCGCAAGCTGTCGAACATGGCACAAGCGTACGAATAAGCTCACCGGCCGAGTGACGCGCCCACCCCTTACCGTTTCGGCCTCACTCAACCGAAATGTTCGACTCGCACACCGAAACCGCGGCGTGTCTTCGGGGCAGTCGAGCGGCTACTTCTTACCCTTGCCGCCCTTGCCCTTGTCCTTGTCGGCTTTGTCACCGTCTTCGGAGGACAGCGCCGCGACGAAGGCCTCCTGAGGCACTTCCACGCGACCGACCGTCTTCATGCGCTTCTTGCCCTCTTTCTGCTTCTCCAGCAGCTTGCGCTTCCGCGAGATGTCACCGCCGTAGCACTTGGCCAACACGTCCTTGCGGATGGCCCGGATGGTCTCGCGGGCGATGATGCGCGATCCGATGGCGGCCTGGATGGGGATCTCGAACTGTTGCCGCGGGATGAGTTCCCGCAACCGGCTCGCCATCTTGTTGCCGTACGCGTAGGCGGCGTCCTTGTGCACGATCGCGGAGAACGCGTCCACCGGCTCGCCCTGCAGCAGGATGTCCACCTTGACCAGATCGGCGGCCTGGTCCCCCGCCTCCTCGTAGTCGAGCGACGCGTAACCCCGGGTGCGGGACTTCAAAGCGTCGAAGAAATCGAAGATGATCTCGGCGAGCGGCAACTTGTACCGCAGCTCCACCCGGTCTTCCGACAGGTAGTCCATGCCCAGCAGCTGGCCGCGTTTACCCTGGCACAGCTCCATGATCGCGCCGATGAACTCCGAGGGTGAGATCACGGTCACCTTGCTGACCGGTTCACGCACCTCGGCGATCTTGCCCCCGGACGGCCAGTCCGTGGGGTTGGTGACGATGTGCTCGGTGCCGTCCTCCATGAACACCTGGTAGACCACGTTCGGCGCCGTGGCGATCAAATCGAGGCCGAACTCGCGTTCCAGCCTGGCCCGGGTGATCTCCAGGTGCAGCAGACCGAGGAATCCGCATCGGAACCCGAAACCCAACGCCGCGGAGGTCTCGGGCTCGTAGCTGAGGGCGGCGTCGTTGAGCCGGAGCTTGTCCAGGGCATCACGCAGGACGGGGTAGTCCGAGCCGTCCACCGGGTACAGCCCCGAGAACACCATGGGTACCGGCTCGCGATAACCGGCGAGAGGTTCCTCGGCGGCATTGCGGTCGAGGGTCACGGTGTCGCCGACCTTGGACTGCCGGACGTCCTTCACACCGGTGATGAGGTACCCGACCTCGCCCACGCCGAGCCCGGCGCACGGCTTCGGCTCCGGCGAGATGATGCCGACCTCCAGCAGCTCGTGCGTGGCGTTCGTGGACATCATCCTGATGCGTTCCCGCGGCGTGATCTTGCCGTCCACGACCCTGATGTAGGTGACGACGCCACGGTAGGTGTCGTACACCGAGTCGAAGATCAACGCCCTCGGCGGCGCGTCCGAGTCGCCCTCCGGCGGCGGCACCTGCTCCACCACCTGGTCCAACAGCTCCCGCACGCCCTCACCGGTCTTCGCCGAGACGCGCAGGACGTCCTCGGGCTCGCATCCGATGATGTTGGCGAGCTCGGCGGCGTACTTGTCGGGGTCGGCGGCCGGGAGGTCGATCTTGTTGAGGACCGGGATGATGTGGAGGTCCTTGTCGAGAGCGAGGTAGAGGTTCGCCAGCGTCTGCGCCTCGATGCCCTGAGCCGCATCCACCAGCAGGATGGCGCCCTCGCAGGCCTCCAACGCACGCGAGACCTCGTAGGTGAAGTCCACGTGCCCCGGCGTGTCGATCAGGTGCAGCACGTGGTCCTGCCCCTGGTACCGCCACGGCAGGCGCACGTTCTGCGCCTTGATGGTGATGCCCCGCTCCCGCTCGAGGTCCATGCGGTCGAGGTACTGGTCACGCATCGTCCGTTCCTCGACCACACCGGTGAGCTGCAGCATCCGGTCGGCCAGGGTGGACTTGCCGTGGTCGATGTGGGCGATGATGCAGAAGTTACGGATGAACTCCGGTGGTGTGAACGTGGTGTCGGCTGACGGGCGTGGCTGTGTCACTCAGATACCTCGGATCACTCTCGGCTGGTGAAGTCCATGTTCCCATGGTGCCCCACGGGGAAATTCCGGGGTGATCCCCGATGCACGGCGACGACTTTCGTGCTGACCTCGAACTATGAGTTCTCTCGGACAGGTACTCGACCGTGCCTTCGGTCACCCTCGCGGCCCGCTGGGCAGGCTGGGCGGCGTCGTGATGGCCCGTAGTAACGCAGCCACCGAACGAAAGGTCGTCTCGGTGGCCAAACTCGGAGTGGAGGAAACGGTCCTCGTCGTCGGACCGGGTCCGGGCGTGGGCCTAGAGGCGGCCGCCGAGAGAGCACGTCTGGTGATCGGCATCGACCCGTCGCACGAGATGCTCGAACTGTGTCGTCGGCGCTGCGCCGACGAGGTGCGGGCGGGGACCGTACTGCTGCGATCCGGGACCGCCGCCCGTACCGGGTTGGACGACGAGAGCACGGACGTCGTGCTGAGCGTCAACAACGTGCATCTTTGGGAGGACCGGTCCGCCGCGTTCAGCGAGTTGCACCGCGTGCTGCGCCCCGGTGGCCGCATCGTGCTCTCGGGGCACGAGAAGTGGCTTCCGGTGTCCCGGCACGACCTCGCGGCCGAGGCCGAAACCGCCGGGTTCACCGACGCCCAGACGTGGACGTGGCAACCGCCCGGCCCGCTCGCCGGACGAGCGGTGCAACTGCGGGCCTGGCGGGCGCGCTAGGAATCCCCCTGCTCGAGGTTCTTGACCGCGTCCTGGTAGTTCTCGTCGGCGTTCGAGCCCTCCTTGAGGTACTCGTAGGCGCCGACCCGCCCCAGGTTGGGAAGACTCACCGTGTCGGAGAAACCGTCACGAAGCCGCTTGGCCATCTTGTCGTCGACCTTGCCCGCGAGGTCGGTCAACCACTCGGCAGTCGGCTCGTGAGCGCCTCGTTCCAGCCGTCGATCTTGCCCTCGACGGCTCTGAGGTGACTCCCCCTCCGCGCGGCGACCTTGCCCGGCGACTTGGCGGTGTCACCGAACTTGCGAGCCAGCTTGCCGAGCTGCTGGACGGCCCCTCGCAGCCGACTGAACCTGTTCAGGATCGTGGCGAGCCTCATGAGGAGCTTGGAGATCTTGCCCGCGATCTTGCCCGCGGTGGCCGCCCCCGCGCGACGGCCCAGCCCGTGAACGCCGCGAGCGATCCCCCCAACGTGAACCAGCTGCTCGCGAGCGCGGCGCCGGCCGCGATGAGGATCTCCCCCACCACGTCGGCGATCAGATCGCGGATGATCCCCCGCACCGTGGCCACCAACTGCCCGAAGCCCTGCACGGCCTGCGAGACCCCGACCGCCGCCGCCAGCGATTGGATCTGTTCCGCGATCTCGGTGGCCTTCGCCCGGTACGCCTCGGCCGCGTCACCTTCCCAACTGGGGATCTCCGATTCGATCGCCCGCTTGTAGTCCTCGGCGATCTGGGCGCATTCCTTGCTGATCTGCTCCCCCACACGGCCGCGACCCCGAAGATGGCATCGGGGTCCCCCGCGAGGTCGTCGAGGGGTTCTTTCAAAAAGGACAGGTGCTCGATCAGGAAACCCACCGCCGAGCCCGCCAGGGCACCGGGCGGATTGGCGATGAACCCGAGGCCCTCCAGACCGAGCGCGAGACCGTCCATCGCCCAGTCCTCGGGTTGTTGAGGTCCTTGGCCACCTGATAGACGGTGTCGATGGGGCCGGCCCCGGCGGTCCACTTGTCCGGCGAGGTGTTCTCCAGAAAGCTCATCCTCCACCCCCGAACTGCTTGAGGAAGTCCCTGATCCCCTCCTCGGCCTTGCGGTAGTTCTCCCCTGCCGAGGCGATGCCGTCGGCGAAATCGCTCAGACCCGTCGCCACCTCCGAGATCGCCTCCGCCGTCTCGACGATCTGGGTCTTGGCATCGCCCGCGAAGGCCTGGCCGATGACGCCGTAGGTCTCCCCGCCGAGCTCCACACTCCGCCCGGCCTCAGCGGCCTTCGAGAGCCGGTCACCGAGCTCGCGGACCGTGGCCGAGTGCGTTTCGAGGTCCTCGGGGGTCGACCTGAATCCGTCGCTCATCTAGTCCCTCCCCAGGATCGGGCCACCGAAATCGTCCTCGTCGTCGTGGGAACGGCGGCCCCTCCGCCCCGCCTCGGCGTCGTGTCGATCATCGGCGGATGCAACGGCCGGGTCCTCCTCCAACGCCGTGTCGATCTGTTCGCGCAGGAACTCCATCGCCTGCGTGCCTCCCACCAGCGGCTGCAACGCCTGCTGGGTCTGGGAAGCCGCCTCGGCGTGCGCGACCCGAATCGTCTCCGTGATGGTCGCGGCGAGCCGCTCGTGCCCCAGGAGGAGTGAGTTCGGGGTCAGAGTCAGGCTCTCCAACCTGCCACCCGGAGCGAGCACGACCGACACGGCCCCGTCCGGGCTGGTGGCTCGTTCATCTGCACCGACGGCTCCTGGTCACTGGTTTCGACGTGCCGGCGGTGTCGGTCCAATAGAGCGCAGATCCCGCGGTATCTGCCGTCCACCGTCAACAGCCACAACAATGCCGCCGACCCCACCAACACGACATCCCGCGCCGCCGCCAGCCTGGAGGGTGACGGCGCCCCCGCGGGCATCTGATCGACACACCGGACGGCGGCCACGACCGCCAGCGACAGCAACGCCGCCCCCACCGCGTAGGACAGGACCAGTCCGACCCGCTCGCCCCGCCTCATCGTGTCGAGCCGCCGCGCCACGCGCGTGGTCGCTGATCCCTTCCCCCGTAAGTCACGCCCGAGGTACTCGGAGCCGTATCGCACGATGCGTGCGGCCTCGGTACGCGTGCCACGCGCCATCGCGAACAACAGGGGCGTCAGCACCCCCCTCCGATCACGACCAGCATCACCGGCACGTCCATCAACCAGCTGCGCGCGATCTCCGGCACGGGTGGGACGAACCGCACCGCCCTCGGGGCGTCGTGGAGTGGAACCGTCGCCAGGACGCAAACGATCACGGCCATGACGCACCACGCCGCCAACCCGTACAGCCGGACGGCGAGTCTCGGCGTGCCCGCCGCGGCGACGTCGGTTTGGTCCACCGGCCATCGCGTCGCCAGCACCTGCGCGGCCTTCCGTTGCTCGGCCGAACGTGTCCGCCCGATCGGCCTCCGCTCGCGCTTCGTCTCTTTTCGCTCGGGACCGCGGAACAGCCGATACGTCGACCTCAGCGCTCCCATGCACAGGACGAGCACCACGACCCCACCCACGAGCAACAACGGCACACGGGCCTGCGACCACGCCGCCGTGTCGTTACGGCCCAGCTCCGTGCCGTCGCCCCTGGTGTCGGCGACATCCTCGTACACCGGCACCGCCATGCCGTGGACGGCGGGGGTCAGTTGGCCGACCGGGAAGGTCCGACGTTCGGTCCGGCCGTCGTCCCACCGCACATCCGCCGTGCAGGTGTACGCGGTGCCGAGTCCGTGCAGGCCTATGGGCCCGTGTTCCACGCAGGAGACGACGCTCGCGGTCCCCACCCGTTCCACGTCCGGGCCGCCCCGTAGGTGAGACGGGCGGCGGTGGCCAGCAG
>SMEK01000112.1_pt1 | contig 32502 bp, 18 predicted proteins | sample 2456371 | NCBI WGS metagenome assembly SMEK01 (sample SAMN10132590, study PRJNA489261) | soil metagenome | isolation source: day1 antibiotic-loamy sand soil ammended with composted manure from dairy... | place: USA | collected 2015-04-01
GCTACGGGAGTTGCCGTGTATCTGGATTTTGCTGACGCCATCAAGCGAATTGGCAAAGCTGGCATATCAGAGAAGTATGGCAACTTATTTGAAATGTATGAAAAGATAACTGGAGAAAATCCTTACGAGACCCCCATGCGGATATATCCTGCGGTGCACTACACCATGGGAGGGTTGTGGGTAGACTACAACCTAATGACGACAATTCCTGGCCTATATGCTACAGGAGAGTGTAACTTCTCCGACCATGGCGCTAATAGACTTGGGGCCAGTGCACTAATGCAAGGCTTAGCCGATGGTTACTTCGTGATTCCTTATACCATAGGAGACTATTTGGCCGGTGAATCTAGAGAGAAAGTGGACGAAAACCATCCAGCTTTTAAAGAAGCTGAACAAAGGGTGAAAGACGGCATCAACAAGCTTTTGATTATAAAAGGAGAAAAAACAGTAGACGAGTTCCACAAAGAGTTGGGCAAGATCATGTGGGAATATTGTGGTATGTCCAGAACAGCTGAAGGTTTGAAGAAAGCTAAAGGCATGGTGAAGGAACTTAGAGAAGAGTTCTGGAGGAATGTGAAAGTAATAGGAGAAAATGAGGAGCTCAACATGACCCTTGAAAAAGCGGGCAGAGTAGCCGACTTCCTTGAGCTTGGAGAATTGATGATCGACGATGCTCTTCATCGAAACGAGTCATGCGGTGGGCACTTCCGCGAAGAATACCAAACCGAAGATGGTGAAGCGCAAAGAGACGATGAAAACTATGCCTACGTGGCGGCTTGGGAATATAAAGGGGAAAATCAAGATGCGGTGATGCATAAGGAAGATTTGGCCTTTGAAAACGTGAAGCTAACACAAAGAAGCTATAAATAATTATCTGAATTGTTCGATGTACCAATTGACTAATGTACTTTAATATTGGAACCATTAGTTCGCCAATCAAACATAACCCATTGGTACATTTACACATTGATACATTGGTATATTAACAAAATGGTACTTTAGTTATGAAACTCTCATTAAAAATATGGCGTCAAAAAAACGCACAAGACAAAGGCGGCTTCAAAACTTATCCTATCGAGGATGTTTCTGAGGATATGTCCTTTTTGGAATTGATCGATGTCCTGAATGAAGATCTTATCAAAAAAGGTGAAGATCCGGTTCAGTTCGACAATGACTGCCGAGAAGGGATATGCGGTGCCTGCAGTATGTATATCAACGGTAGGGCGCATGGCCCCCAACAGAGAACTACTGCTTGCCAGCTTCACCTAAGATCGTTTAAGGATGGGGAAACTATTACTGTTGAACCATGGAGGGCTAAGGCTTTCCCAGTAATTAAAGATTTAGTGGTGGACCGCAGTGCTTTCGATAGAATCATTCAGGCTGGGGGCTATGTATCTGTGAATACTGGTGGTGTTCCGGATGCCAATGAAATCCCCATTCCTAAGGAAGTAGCAGATAAGGCGTTTGACGCTGCCACTTGCATCTCCTGCGGAGCTTGTGTAGCTGCTTGTAAAAACGGGTCAGCAATGCTTTTTGTCGGTGCTAAGATCTCCCAATTGGCTTTGTTGCCACAAGGACAAGTGGAAAGGAAAGCTCGCGCAGAAAGAATGGTGGCACAAATGGATGCAGAAGGCTTTGGTTCATGCACCAATACAGAAGCGTGCTCCGCCGAGTGCCCTGTAGGAATCCCTCAGTCAGTAATTGCTATGATGAACAGAGAATATTTCTCTGCAAAGGCAACTTCTGAAAATGTAAAATAAAAACTAAAAGCAATAAAAGAGGCTGGTGTATCTAATAGATGGCCAGCCTCTTCTCATTTAGGGAGTGGCAAGTTTCTGGAAGCAGAGAGTGAGGCAACATCAGTCTACTGATATTTTCAGAACATCTCACTGATTTCCTGACCACTCCGCTCTAGCGTATTATTACTGTTATTGCTGTCGTCATTTAGTTCATTCCCGTCTAAGTAAATGTCAGGATCATAACTAACTCTCACCATAAAACTGGGCGGAAATTCCATTCCTGAATACCATTCTCGTTGAAACGATACCTCAATTGTTTCACCTGCATTCAAGTCGACAAACTCTTTTCTATCCAGCATAATGCTTTTACCTTGCCCTGCGGGTTTTTCTAATAATTGAACGGATTGCTGTCCTTGGCTCGATCGGAAATCGTCCCCAATGTTCTTGATTGTACCGGTTATGGTAACTATTCCCGTAAATTCATGTGTTTTTTCTAACTCGAAATCAAGAGCGAAAGCCACTAAATCGATGTTTAATACTGGCGTTGGTTCATTTTCCTTATTATCGCATCCTGCCATGATAAGGCCGGCTACTAATAAATTACAAAAAATCAGTTTCTTCATCACAACTATTTTTTAATGGTACAAAGTATTGATATGCATTATTATCCCTACAAAGATCTCGAAGGAATAAAGAAGCATATTGTAAAAAACCGACAATTTAAAGGGCCCAGAGATTAATCAAACAGAGCGGTTGTTTGAGGAATTGGTTCGTGGAAAGGCTTAGAATGGGATCCTAGAAAGATAAGAGTGAATAAAAGGTTACCCTTGATTCGGTCAGAAAAGTGACAAAGAAGTTTCAGACAATTCGGCCAAGTACTGTCCCGGAGTTTTGCCCGACAATGCTTTAAATTCCTTAATAAAATGGCTTTGGTCAAAATACCCATAGGCATAAACCATCTCATGCCAGTCTCTATTTGTTTTGGTGTCGAGCGCTTCCTTCACTGCATTAAATCGACATATCCGTGCATACTTTTTTGGACTTAAGCCTATATGACTAGCAAAATACCTTTCTAAGGTTCGCTCGGAAAGAAAGGTCCTATCCTGGATCTCCTGTAAAGAGAACGTGTTGTGATGCATATAATATACGGCCGCTTCCAAGCTTTTATTGATCTGTCTCTTATGGTTGTACCTTAGCTTTTTATATAGAAACTGCTCTAATCGGTGGATCATGGTCAGTGTATCGGGTGATTCGTACATAGCCTCACACAACCACTCTACCTCTCTTCCCCATACACAATCAGCCGATACAATATTGTCTGCCAGATGACACATCCCCATGCCTGTTAAAGTATGTAGCCCTGTAGCAGTAAATTTCACTCCCAATATATCAACGCCTGTAGGATTGCTCAATGAGAGCCGATGCTTTGCAGGCTGACCAAAGAGATAACAATAATCATTCATCTCCATGGTATTGTCGGAAAAGACCATTCTCTCCGTAAGCTTGTTTAGGTTAAAAGTCATTCCCTGCATCAGCGGTGTCTGAACCTCTTGGGTGAGGCTTTCTTCGAGTGGGATGATAGAGCGCCAGTAATATTCCACTATATGGTTCAAAGCTGGGGAAGGCAAAAAAGTCTTAAGGTATGTCATAGGAAGAATAGCTGATAAGTCATATCATAAAGATAATCAGAAGTATATAAACTAAAAAACCAAAGCCTTTAAAGTCATCCCTCATATCCTTCCAGATCTCTATAAAATCAAACTTTCAAGCATCCTCTAAATCCTTGATTTGAATAAAAAATATTCCAGTTATTTTTAATGGTCAAGTTGTAAATATTGGATCGATTAATTATGTTTGCAACCCAATTACCAGTAATTACTGCATGCCCAGGTGGCGGAACTGGTAGACGCGTTGGTCTCAAACACCAATGATTTCACGATCGTGCCGGTTCGATTCCGGCCCTGGGTACAGAAAAAGGAAAAACCCCCTTGGAATGCTTTAAAAGGCCTCTAAGGGGGTTTTGTGTTATAGGCACTCGGTGGTTTTTGCCATGTTTGTTTCCCTATTGTTTCCCTTATGAAAATTTTCGGGTGCTCAAGCAAATTAATCTAATGGACAAGAACCGAACGCTATATCGCTGTGTTATAAGTACACATAAATCTCTATGGCCGCTAGAGGCGATTATTAATTGTATAATTGACATTTAAATTTAAAATCTATTGGCGCTTTACGTGGAAATGCTTAAATTATGAGAAATTCATTCGGGAAATAAATAAAAATACTAGTTCGAATGAGGATAGATACATGTAAGCTGTCACGCTGGAATTTGAAGCAAGCGTAAACCCATAGCAACCTAACATAGAGCCATTATACCTATATGACTCATATATTAAGCCTTTGCACATTATATAAGACTTTATCACGCTACCCTTTAGTTATGAGAAATAGATACCTGCTCACTTTGACATTTCTATTGGTAGCTCTGGGGGTTAAAGCCCAATCTGGAAAGCTATATACAGTAGACAGAGAATTGTCCAGTAGCCTAATAAATGACATTTATCAAGACCATAATCAACTTATTTGGATTGCCACCGAAGATGGTTTGAATCGATATGACGGCTCAAAATTTACGATTTACAAAAGAGAAGACGGGAATGAAAATTCTCTACTGAACAATTATGTTCGGGTGGTTTATGAAGATAGCAGAAGGAATTTGTTGATCGGTTTCTTCAATGGATTGCAATCTTATGATTATGCCACAGACACCTTTAGAAAGATCCCGATATTACTTGAAGGAGGGTATGAATATGGCTCTCATGTACTCACCATAATGGAACGAAAGAATGGGGATGTTCTCATTGGCACCTCTGGCCAAGGCCTCCTTTTACTTAAAGGCGAAGCAGATAACTTATATGCAGAGCGTATCGCTAATCTAGATATACCTAGTAATTACATCCACTATTTATATGAAGATAAAGACGAAAACTTATGGATATCAACACAAGATCAGGGATTATTTCAGTTGAACAAGAGTAACGAAGTCAAAAGTTTTTCATTTTCGAGAGGAATTTCTTGCAACAATATTTCAAGCATGTTGGAAGACAAGGAGGGAAACTTATATATGGGAAGCTTAGATAAAGGGCTATTCATTTATAATAAAGATTCGGAAATTTTTTCGCCCATTCTTTCTACTGAACGTTTGGGCCTACCTATTAACGCTTTATATTTAAGTCAAGAAGGCGATATTTATCTTGGCACCGAGGGCAGAGGATTAAAAATATATGACCCTATTTCAAAGAGTATATACGACACCAACTATAATGTTACTGCAATAGACTTTTCCAAGGCGAAAGTAAACATCCTAATAGGAGATGCCTCTGGCAATATTTGGGCCGGATTATTTCAAAAAGGGGTTTTACTGTTACCGAAGCGCGCCAACAATTTCAAATATGTCGGTCATAGGTCGATAAAAACAGATATTATTGGCTCAAATGCAGTAACAGCAGTACATAGAGATCATGAGGGCACACTCTGGGTTGGGACCGACGGAGATGGTATATATGGCATTTCCCCAGATGGTGAGCAAATTGCCCATTTCCAACATTCACTAGATCCAAACTCCGTCCCTTCTACCATTATCACCATCTTTGAAGACTCAAATCATGACTTGTGGATAGGATCCTACCTTAGCGGGATGGCAAAGCTTGACCGAAAAACGGGCAAATGTGAATATCTGGATATCCTTAGAGATCACAATTCAGACCTAGTCCAAAGAGTGTTCAGTATTCAGGAGGATAACGACAAGAACTTGTGGATTGGTACCATGGGCTCAAGTCTTTTCAAGATGAACTTGGATACGAAGGAAATCGTCCACTATAATGCCAAAGGCAACAATGATTATTCCAGAACAAAAAACATCATTAACAATGCGTGGATAGACTGTCTTTTGTTAACTCGAAAAGGCAAACTTTATATTGGTACATTTGACGGACTGGGCTGTCTGGACATCGAAACAGATGACTTTGTGTCAACTCATGGCACAAATATGATGCTTCCTGGGCACATAATTTATTCTTTATATGAAGATGACCATGGCACAATCTGGATTGGTACATCTAAAGGCTTGATGTATATAGAAGAAGGCTCCAATCAGATCCAGTCCTATACCACTCAGGATGGGCTTCCTAGCAATGTCATTTGTGCAATTAAAGGAGATCAACACAACAATCTATGGATCAGTACCAACTATGGTATTTCAAAAATGAATCTCCAAAAGAGAGATTTTATCAATTATTATTCTGATGATGGTTTACAAGGAAATGAGTTCAGCAAAGATGCTGCATTTGTAGATAAGGATGGCCAAATTATTTTTGGAGGCATCAACGGCATTACCTATTTCCATCCTGATGAGATTGTCGTACAGGGACGGGAATTCAATGTGCGCATTACCGATTTTTATATCCATGATAAAGCCGTAAAAAAAGGGATGATGTCGGGAGGCCAACTCATTATCGATAATGCAGTACCCCATGCAGACACTTTCCATTTGTCCCATAATGACAATTCTTTTAGCATTGAGTTTTCTGCTATGGAATTTAACAACCCTGAACGTATTACTTATTTATACGCTATGGGAAATGACCAATGGATAAAACTCAGACCAGGAACCAATAATGTAACTTTCAACAACTTATCTCCCGGCACCTATAACTTTAAAGTAAAAGCTGAGGATTTCAATACCTATTCTGATGAAAGAATGGTCACGATCATTATTTCACCAGCATGGTATTTCTCTGTATGGGCAAAAATCACCTATGCAATCATTATCATAGGTATTATTGCCCTGATTACTAAGCTTCTTTATAATCGCTACCGCACCCGAAAAAAAATGCAGGAGCATATTCATGCCAAACAGATTAATGAAGCCAAACTTCAATTCTTCATCAATATTTCGCACGAGATAAGAACCCCCATGACGCTCATTATCAGTCCTTTAAAAAAGCTGATAAGTAGTGACAAAGAAGGTCAATATCAAAATACTTACCGCATGATGTACAGGAATTCTGAGCGTATCCTGTCTTTGATCAATCAACTCATGGACGTCCGAAAGATTGACAAAGGACAAATGCAACTGAAATTCCAAGAAACAGAGATCATTGGGTTTATAAAAGATATCTGCATTATTTTTGAAGAGCAATTTGAGGCAAAGAAAATAGCACTACAATTCAACCACGATATGGATGAACTTCATGCTTGGGTTGATCCTAAGAACTTTGACAAGATCATATTGAATGTGCTTGCCAATGCCATGAAATTTACTCCAGAAGAAGGAAGAGTCGAGATTAATTTGACTACTGGAACAGATAGCAGCAACCTCAATCGGGTAAATCGCTATTTTGAAATAAGTATTTCCAATACAGGAAATGGTATAAAAGAAAACGAGCTTGAGCATATTTTTGAATGCTTCTACCAGTCAGAAGATACTAAAGGGATTCATAATGGTGGTACAGGAATTGGCTTACATCTTTCAAGATCCATCGCTCAGCTTCATAAAGGATCTATCAAAGCAGAAAACAATGCTTATGGGCAAGGGTGTAGGTTTGTAATTCGAATGCCGCTTGGAAATGAACATTTAAGTTCAGCAGATATTATACAAGCCGAACCTGGCATTCTAACGATAGATCCAATAATGCCTCAGGTAATGGAACAATATGTGGTTGAACGTGAAGAAAGCAAAGTCAAAACAAAAAGCAAATATCGCATATTGGTGGTAGACGACGACCTAGAGATCAGAAATTATATATCTCAGGAACTTGGAGCAGAATACCACATAACCACTGCACCAAATGGTAAAGAAGCATTTTCCATTGTTCTTAAGGAAGTTCCCGATCTGATAATCAGTGACATCATGATGCCAGAAATGGATGGGATTACGCTGTGCCGTAAGATCAAACAACATGTCAATATTAATCACATCCCTATCATTCTGCTCACGGCCAAGTCTGAGGAGGAAGATAATCTGGAAGGACTTGGGACAGGTGCCGATGCCTATATTGTTAAGCCTTTTAACCTTGATATTTTGGACAAGACCATCCAGAATATTATTAGGAACAGGGAGATATTGCGGAATAGCTTCACAGGGAACCAACAACAGGAAGACAAAGTCCAAAAGGTGCAACTCAAATCATCGGATGAGAAATTGATGGAAAAAATCATGGACATTATCAATGAGAATCTCAGCAATCCGGCCTTGAGCGTCGAAATGCTAGCCAATGAGATCGGGATAAGTCGCGTCCATCTGCACCGAAAAACAAAAGAATTGACCAATCAATCTACTCGTGATTTCATACGCAATATCCGTTTACAACAAGCTGCTAACTTACTGGCCACTAAGAATATCAGCATATCGGAAGTGGCTTATGCGGTAGGGTTTACTAACCTTGCTACTTTTTCTAGTGCATTTAAGGAATTCTATGGAGAAACGCCAAGCAACTATATGGAAATGCACTTGAAAATGCAGGCGTAGGAAATGAGTGAAGTAAAATTCTGTGGGTTCAGAAGGACAGCTCAAAAAGACTGGCATGTTGATGATTCCCTTCGTAAAGTTTACGAAGGGAATCATTTTTCAGTTTATATAAAAATGTGCTGGAAAGTTAATCACTCAGCCTTTGTGATAATTCAATGAAACCCTAATCCAAGTTTACCATGGCCTTTATTACTCCGTTTTCAAGATCAAGCCAGCTTTCAAATGACTGCTTGACTTCATCAAAAGGCACCCGGTGTGTAATATAGACAGTAGGATCTACCAAGCCTTTTTTCATTGATGCAATGACATGTTCAAAGTCTTCCCTGGTAGCATTCCTGCTGCTCATTAATGTGGCTTCTCTTTTGTGAAACTCGGGATGACTTACACTAATTTCCCCCTTCTGTAATCCCACCAACACATACCTAGCTCCATGGGCCATATATAAGAAACCACTGTTTATGGCCTTTTGATTTCCTGTTGCATCTATCACTACAGTAGGCATATCCCCCTTCGTAATAGCCTTCAGTCTCTCATGCACATCCATGGTAGTAGCGTTAATAACATGATCCACCTTTAATAGATCCTTGCACAAGGAAAGCCGCTTTTCATTGATGTCAAGGGCGATTACCTTTGCGCCCGCAATTCGTGCAAACTCCATAATACCCAAGCCAATCGGGCCCGCTCCCACGACCAAGACGTATTCACCAGGTTGTACATTAGCCCTTCTAACCCCATGTGCCCCAATGGCCAATGGTTCTACTAAAGCAAGAGCGTCATAATCTAACCCCTCACCATGGAGCAAAGCGCTAGAGGGCACCGAAAGATATTCCACCATACCGCCATCGACATGAACACCGCATACATTGATATTTGCACAGCAGTTAGGTTTGCCGGATCGGCAGGCAATGCATTTCCCACAATTAAAATAGGGGATAAAAGAGACTATCTCCCCTACCTCAAAGCCAGGAGCATCATCAAACTCCACCAATTCCCCGGAAAGCTCATGGCCTAAAACCCTGGGATAGCTAAAAAAAGGCTGGGTACCTTCATAAGCATGGAGATCGGTTCCACATATTCCTATGCGACGGATCTTTATTATAGCCCGACCTTTGCTTAGGACGGGTTTTTCTCCTTGTGTATATTCAAAATGCCCAGGAGTGGTGCATACAAGTGTTTTCATATATTCTAAAAACTTTCTATTTTCAATCTTGGCCTAATCTGTAAAACGCTGATGCATTCCCTCCAAAGAACATGGCTTGCTCGTGGGAAGAAAAGGCAGAGAAATAATCCTTGACAATTCCAACCACCTGAGCATAGGTAGCTGCCACTTCACAAACAGGCCAATCCGAGCCAAACATGATGCGTTCAGTCCCAAAAGCCTCCACAATTACGTCTAAGTAAGGGGAATAGTCATTAATTTCCCATTGTTGCCAATCAGCTTCTGTAACCATACCAGAAATCTTACAATAGACATTTTTATATTGTGCTACGGCCCTAATGTCCTTTTCCCAATCACTTATTTTTTTTTCTTTGATGAGTGGTTTTGCAATATGATCTATTACAAAAGGTTGATCGGGAAAAGCAGCAACAAACTCCTTAGTATAACCCAGTTGATCAGGAAAGATCAATATATCGTAGGTATAACCATGCTTTCTCAGTTTGCCTATCCCATTCATAAAATCGGGATTTAACATGAGTGCACGATCAGGCTCTCCTTGTAGCACATGGCGAAACCCTTTTAATTTCGGGAACTGCGAATAATAGGACAATCTATCTTCTATATCTTTCGAACGCAAGTCAACCCACCCGACTACTCCTTGAATAAATTTATGCTTTTCAGCATTATCCAGCTGAAAACTATTTTCTATCTCTGATTGGTCGGACTGCACGACCACACACCCATCAAAGCCATTTGCTTTTAACAATGGCTCCAGGTCCTGAGGCATGAAATCGCGCTGTATAACACTCATCTCTTCGGTTATCCAACTGTCTCTCACTGGATCAAATTTCCAAAAGTGCTGGTGTGCATCTATTCTTTTCATAACTACTCGAATTTCAATTTTGGACCACCACGCCCAAGCTATTGCTGAGCATGCATTGGCTTTCTTTCCTTAAGAGCATAAATCACTATCACTATAAAGCAAATTAGTGGAATGAAAAATGCCACATCAACATTATAAAGATCAGAAATATGCCCTTGGATCGCTGGAAGTACCGCGCCCCCTAAAATGGCCATGATAAGGCCAGAGCCACCGATCTTTGTATCGCCTTTAAGCCCAAAAACTCCCAATCCATAGATTGTAGGGAACATGAGCGACATACAACCTGAAATTGCAATAAGGGCATAGACACTCGACAGACCGCTTCCATAGACTACAACAAACGAAAATCCTGTGGCAACTAGGGCTGTAAACAGGAGCAGCAGTCGTGGCGAAATAATTTTCATCAATGCCGTAAATACAAAGCGACATACAGCAAACAAAACCAATGAGGCCATATAATAGGAAGATGCGTCGTCTTCATTGAGATTCAGTTCTTGCATCACGTAGCGGATGGTAAAAGACCATACCCCTATTTGTGCTCCCACATAAAAGAACTGTGCCACAACTGCCCATAAATAATGACGCATTTTCAAGAGTCTCTTGAAAGTTGCGACCAAGTTTAACGCTGTTCCTGTATCCGTAGCTTTGGGCATCTTTGTAAACTTGATCAAGACCCAGAGAACCGCCAGCACTACAGCAACCCCAACATAGGGTCCCATGACTGCCGACAGCTCTTCTGCCTGTATAGCTGCCAATTGCTCCTTGTCCATAGCAGCCCTCTCAAGAGCGCTTGACTGATTGAGTTGGGAAAGAATAAAAACCTTGCTTAGCAGCACCCCTGTAATGGATCCTATAGGGTTAAAAGCTTGAGCTAGGTTCAAACGCCTAGTGCCCGATTCTTCAGGTCCCATGACCACAATATAAGGATTGGCCGACGTTTCCAATATGGAAAGTCCGCCTGCCAAAATAAATAATGCTATCAGAAAGTGTCCGTAAGACATTGAAAGGCTAGCTGGATAGAACAATAATGAACCTATAATAAACAGCCCCAGCCCCAACAAAACACCAGTTTTATAAGAAAACCTCTTGATTAATATAGCTGCAGGCAATGCCAAGCAGAAGTATGAGCCATAAAAAGCAACTTGAATCCAAGAAGTCTGAAAGTCAGACATGCTCATGATCCGCTTAAATGCTGCCAACAAAGTGTCGGTCATGTTGTTCGCCAGCCCCCAAAAAAAGAAAAGGCTAGTGACCAATACCAATGGCAAAATATGATCATGCCTTGCTAAGAATGATTTTTCGTTCTTCATAGTTGATAGTCATTTGTATCTTTTATGGGCAGAAACTTAATAAGCTTTTGTGCCTTCAGAGCCTCCCAAAATGCGGCGGGAATAGCTGCATTGGCCATGTCTATGTTTTCTTTTACCCTATTCGGATTGGTAGTGCTAAGCGCTATGCCCGTTACACCAGGAATGTTCAACGCAAATTGCACCCCTGCCTCAGAAGGTTTTACACCAAACTCATCGCAAAGTGCATAAAAGCGGTCTCTCCATTCAAAAAGTGCCTTGTTTTCTTCTGTATCGGGACCTATAAGTTTATAATCGTAGTAATTTCCTCCTATCACAAAACCAGAATGAAAAACGGCAGAATTGAATATACGCACTCCCTTCTCAGCAAGAGATCGCATAAACTCCATCAACTCTTGCGGATGGCTCATGATAGTCATACTGTTGGCGATCATGACCCAATCCAATTGAACATCCCTTGCTATCCTTTCAATAGCCCTCCAATCCTTCGCCCCTACCCCTATTTCACGTACTTTACCCTGTGCTTTTAATTCCTCGAGGGCTTTATAGGCTTCCAGAATATCATTGTACAATCGGGCACCGTCTGCTTCGTTTTGAGCCTGAGCCAAGTACTCATCGGGATCATGTACAGAAACTAGTTGAGGCACATATCCGCCAAGCAATTCATTCCCTTGTTCAAAACATTCTATAATACCATTATAACTAATCTTTTGAACAGCATCGTATTTAAGGCCTTTCCATACGCCTGGCTCAAAGGTAGGCTCTTCTGTTTTAAGCTCGGTCCTTACCCATCCCAGTTTATTGCTAATGATCACCTCATCAGGCTTTACATTCAGGGCTCGTAAACTTCTGCCTAAAGATTCAAGGGCAAGACCAGCACCATACTTTCCGGCTGTATCAAAAACTACCGGCCCACTAGAGTGCTGGATACACGCCTGTACGATCTCATATTTGACTTTTTCTTCTAACGCTACGAATAAATTCCCCAATCCACTAGTTCCAAAAATAATCGACGGAAAATTCAACTTGGGTTGTAGGAGATTCCTTTCCCTACCATTTTCTGTTATTCCTTTCTCTTCCACTCATTAATATTTTAAACTCTACTGTAATGTTAGTCCAATTGACAAGCCTGGTTGGTCTGAAACCTATATGTAGCAATGCCAATTATACTTTTAATCTCTCAACCGCAGTGTAGTAATTCTTAAATACCATCTTCTGGGGCTAACAATATCCGTGCGCTAAAATAAATATTTAGGGTTTCTGATTACTTATCATCAATTCATTTTATTCCATCTGCTCCAAGGAAGCAGTAAAGCCTCCTCTTCGAAGCATTTTAACATCAAGCTCATCAGTACGGCCGACGACCTTATAAGTAGTCGTTAACTCTTGGTCATGACTTCCGTCGGCAATTAGCATAAGCCTATACTTTTTCCCTTCCGGCAAGAAATCCAATTTTATTTTTTTGTGTTTTACCTTATTCTCACCATTGATTCCTGATAGGTACCAGGTTTCTCCCTTTCTGCGTGCCATAGTGACATCCTGTCCTGGGTAACCATCTACCAGCAGCGTGGCATCCCAGATAACGGGTATATCGCGAAGGAAAGTCCTAGCGGCATATGGCAACCTTTCATACCCCTCAGGCCTGTCGGCCATGTGCTGGAGTGCAGATTCAAACAATACGCCTAGTGCAATCTCATGCCCGAAAGATGTAATATGTGGATGTTGAGAGTTAGTGAATGTGACTGGCGTATAATCCATAGATCCCACAACATTTCTTGTAAAAGGCATGATAGTATTATGTGCCGGAGCCTCATAAGTAAAATCAGGCGTATTATTGTACCACTCGGCCCCTCTAACGCCCTCGTAAGTCATAAGATGAGGATATGTCCTTCCCCACCCTCGTGGAACTAAGCACCCATGGAAATAGACCATCATCTCGAATTTAGCAGCGTCTTCGAGAATATCAATATAGTAATTGATCATATCCTGTTTTTCACTTTCGAAGAAATCTACCTTTACTCCAACTATTCCTTTCTCTCTCAGCTTAGTGAACTCTTCCACTCTGTTCTCATGCGTGAGCATGCGATCTTTAGGAGTTGATGCTACCCAAGTGTGATCGCCTCCTGAATTGTACCATATCAGTGGTTTTACACCAATAGAGTGAATATACGCTAGTGCATCATCCAGATTACCTCCATTGCCCATAGCATCCCACTCCCAGTCTAGCAGTGTGTAGGGCCAGCCCATCTCAGCCGCAAGGTCGGCGAACTTGCGCACTACCTGATAATCTCTAGTACCATGGTTGTCTGACCAATAGTTCCATGACACCAAGCCTGGCTTGATCCAGTCTGTATTTTTTACCACTGACGGGGTGGATACGTCGTCTACCAAATTTGAGGATACGATATCATTAAGATTTCCTAACATGATCACCCTCCACGGAGACTTCCATGGTAGCGTGATGGTTGGTTGTACTTCTCCTTGTCCACGTCCATTCCATTCGTCTGGGAATGTAAGCTTATACTTTGTAGGCTCAGCGTGGTTGGCCAGCTTGGTACCACAATAGGTTCGTCCCAAGTCAGCCTCATGGATGAGATAGAAACATGCGCTATCGGGCGTTTGGAATAGTGCCGGATAAGCCCAGTCCTGTTGTTGTTCACCAGAAACCGACACTCGGTAATACCCCTCATTGGCCGGGTTGAATTTTTGTAACCACCGTTTGGTGCTATCCGGTATAGAATATGCGGTAAGTTCGTCTTTCACGACAAAAGTACCGCTCTTTTCAGGGAACTCATATCTAAATACGGCGCCATCATTGTAGGCCCGAATAATCACATTCATTTTCGCTCTCCCTGGATTCTCAAAGTAAGCTATTGTTTCATTGCCTTGATTGCTTCTCTCCAATTCTTTACCATGAATGGCAGTGTATTGTTCATTGATTTGACGAGGTTTTCCAGCCTTTACAAACTTAAGCTTATCGGAAAAATCTTGATCGCTCCTTATCAATCCTAAATCAATGCGTGGAATGGCCTCTGTAGTAGTGCCATTATTGATATAGCTGACCTTCAAAAACCATTTCCCTGCTTCCGCTCCTGCTTCATTGAAAAGCTCGACTTTTACTTTCTTATTGGGAGAAAGCACAGTCATTTTCTGGGACAGTGCGGAGAAAGAAAATACTAGGAGCAAGAGAAAAGCGCTCAAGAATCGTTTTAAGCTAAAGAGGTTTTTTATCGTCATGGTTCTGTTATCTGAAATGTTTAACAAGTCGTGAATATATTTGCTATCCTTAAAATCATTCCTAATGTCATTATATGCGCAAGGCATTTGTTCGGCTTAATATGCGAACTCATAGCAGGCCAAACCTTAAACATACGGCTAATCAATCAAATTTCAAGCGTCACTGTTTATAAAATTATCAACTCAGAAAAGTTGATCCTCCATTTATGTTTCTAACAAATAGAAGGTTATCACTCATTTAATTCCTCTAAATCGTCCTCGGACTTTAAGCTTGGAGAGTCATGTGATGGAAAATCATCAGGAATAGGATAGGTAACCTTACCACTAGCAAGCCATTCAGCAGCCCTTATCACAGTAGTTTGATAGCCTACACAACGATAAGCTGGAGGGTACTTCTCTCCATGCCACAGATGGCCCAAACTTGAATTGTAAACCCTGCCCTTGCCATAACTCACCACCCATTCCACAGGCCATGTCTTCTGCGTATCGGTACTGTCGTAGGCATAAGATAGCACAGTAATGTTTTCTGCGGGGCCTCTTGGAAAACTATAAACTTCAGTATTGACAGTCTGCCATGCCTGAGGGTAACCTTCGTTGATTGGGTGCCTATTCATAACTTCGATCAATGCATTGAACCGTTCACCATGACTTGTCCCCTTTCCTTCTCCAGGAGCATGACGTATTATATTCTTCTCTGGACCTATCTCTAAAGCAAATCCTACCGATTGAGGTCTCCATCCCAATCCCAACATCAGATCGTATTGCTCCCAATGTGGGAAAGCATTGTTGCCTGAATGAAGAATATACAATCCTCCGCCATTCTGCACATAGTCTTCGAGTGCCTTTTCTGCTTGAGGAGGCCACCTCAAATGGGGATTATGAATGTTATTGGTATTTTGGATAACCACCTTATACATGTCAAATTGTGGAAGCCATTGGGAGTTCTCAATACTGTCTACAGGAACAGTGCTCACATCTATTTGAAAACGACCTGTTCGTTCTAAAATATGTTTTGTAACCAATGTAGTTTGTTTCCAATCGTGGTTGCTAAAGCCATCAACGATCAAGACTGGAATAGCGTCCTTGTTTTGTGCTTGTGATTGTGCTGTAAAAAACAACACAATAAAGATAAACCGAAAAATACATGTCATACTATGGTATCAATAGATGTGGGATGTTTCTAAACTAGTTTTTGATCAGTTTTAATCCTTTCAATATTAAAAAAAATATATCTACCTCCAAGGTAGATCCTTAGAGGTAGACAGTTATCGTTTAATTATCAATGCCCATCGTTTGAAGTTGAGCTACCAATTGTTTTCCATCCCTTCATTACGCAATATCTCATTAGCATCAATAGGAAGCAAATACATCTTTTCGTCAAATTTTCTATCCAATAATTTCACTGGAGTATAGGTTTTCACATCAGTTTCCACATCTTTTATGATGTCCATACCATAGATAGGTTGATTTTCTACTTCCATGGCAAGTTTCCATCTGCGCAAGTCCCAATATCTATGTTCTTCAAAGGCAAGTTCTATCCTTCTTTCGTTATACAATCTTCTCCTCAGCTCTTCGCCACTCACCTCATCTGGAATCGGAGGCATGCCTACCCTTGCCCTCACCTTTGAGATATATTCCCTACAAGTAGGTTCATCGCCTAGCTCGAATTTTGCTTCTGCATAATTGAGATATATTTCGGCCAGCCTGAAGATTATCCAAGGATTGGTATAAGGTTGCTGCCAACTCAATGGCACATCATCTCCTGGCATAAATTTTCTTAATACATAATTTGTTCGAGGGTTATCACCACTCTGGCGGTAGGAGTCGAAGCCCCATGACTCCCCGTCAGATGCCACCCACATTTCGTGTTTATCTCCATGATAAATAGACTCATCATGTATGATAGTAGCTTCAAAACGCGGATCACGGTTGGCATATGGGTTTTGAGGATCGTAACCCGAGTCAGGGTTGATCGTCTTCACTCCTCCGGGATAGATAAAGGCTGGCTCGCCGTTAATCATATCGTAATCGTCCACTAGATTCTGCGAGGGCCCATTGCTGGCCCACCATCCACCATAGGCTCCATATCTTCTATTTAGGTTGTCCATAGGAGCTGTATGGGCATTAGTAGCAGAAAACGGTCTTACAAATATCAACTCATCGTTTTGGTAGCCAGTGGGCTGATTGAAAAGGGTGGTATAATCAGGATGCAGCTCATAGTCGCTCGCCAATAAGGCCTCAGCGGCATCAGCTGCCCTTTGCCATTTTGACTTATCATTGGTCGGATTAAATAGTGGAGATGCTGCATATAAAAACAATCGAGATCTGAGTGCTTGACAAGCATCTACCGTCGCCCTTCCAAAATTAGGATCCGTTGAAGCGTATTTTGTGGGCAAATCAGGAATTGCCTCAACCAAGTTCTCTTCAATAAACTCGACGCACTCTTCGAATGAGTTCCGTGTAAATACCTTGTCGGCGCCCAAGCCATAGCTTTCTCTCACGATGGGCACACCACCAAACCTTTCAATCAATGAAAAATATACGTAAGCTCTTAAAAATTTAGCTTCAGCTATTAACCTGGCTTTGTCGTCAAATTCTATAAGCCCCTCTGCCATTTTCTCCAAGAAGATATTGATCTTCCTAACATATTGAAACCCCACATCCCAGTAATAAAGATTGCCTCCGCCTGTCCAATGATCGACTGCAACACTGGTGACATTGTCTGGGGTAAGTGTTCCCAAAGGAATATTCCCGATATCCCACCCAATAGCACAATAGGCCTCATCAGTTGCCTTTGATTGCATGTGTATTTTAAAGCCATGGAGAATGCTATTGTATAAACCAGTATGATAAGCTTTGATCAAGTTCTCATCTTCCCATACTGCATCTTCGGAAATACGATCTTGGGATGGCGCATCTAATATATCATCGTTGCACCCAAGGAATAAAGGAATTGCTATAATAAATATGAATAATCTTTTCATTGGTCTAAACTTAAAATTTGACATTGACACCGAGGTTAATCACACGCAGTTGTGGGTAATACAAAAAGCCTCCCTGTGCTTCGGGATCGGACCATTTGATCTCCTTAGCCCATGTGAGTAAGTTAAATCCGCTTAAGTAGAATCGTGTATCCGTAAGACCTATCTTCGAAATCAGGTCTTTTGGCAGGGAATACCCTAATTCTACAGTCTTCAATCGGACAAAAGTTGCATCAAATAACCACATAGTATTATTACCAGGAGCATTGCCATCTGCACGTGGCATTGTCCCATTAGGGTTGTCCACTGTCCAGCGGTCTTTTGCCCGTTCTACCGTAGCATTGTCATAGGCAGAATTTCCTAAGGACCCAAAGCGATCATCGAAGTTATAAGCATTTGTTTGTCCTTGGAAAAGTATGTTCAGGTCAAAGTTCTTATACTGTAAATCGAAGGTCATGCCAAAAACATATTCAGGGATTGCCGTGTAATCGAACCTGAATTGATCTGCTCCATTTATCTCTCCATCATCATTGAGATCAACAATCTTAATATCGCCAACTTGTGTGTTTTCTAAGTGAGGATATGCGTCAAGTTCCTCTTGTGTATTGAATATGCCATCGGCCTTATAATACAATTGTGCTCCTACAGGATGTCCTGTCAGGTTTTTATAGGGTTCGTCTTGAGGCACTTCGTCCATAAAGTCTATTCTACTCCTAGAAAATGCAGTATTGGCCGAAATTTGGTACTTCAGCTGTCCTAAAGTGTTTCGGTGAGTAAGTGCCAGCTCAAAACCGTGATTTTTCACTTTGCCAATGTTTTCATCTGGTAAACCCGGGAAACCAAACACATGGCTTATTGACACATTTCTTGGAGAAAGAATATCCGATCTCCTTTCTTTCCACCAAGTATATTCAATCCCTAGTAATCCATTCCACAACGTACTCTCAAGCCCTATATCGACCTTCTCACTTGTTTCCCATGTAATATTAGGATTTGGCAAAACTCCAGGGTTAATACCGGCCGCATCTCGTCCTCCAAATGGGTAATTGTTGGCAAAAGTAAATGCCTGCAAGTACTGATATGCGCCTACGGCATCGTTTCCAATTTGTCCATAGGATCCGCGAACCTTCAATTCATTAACAAAATTCACATTCTCCATAAATGGCTCTTCAGATATTCTCCATCCCGCTGAAACGCCTGGAAAGAATCCATAACGGCTGTCTTTAGGAAACTTCTGTGACCCATCGTAGCGAAACAGAAACTCAACCAGATATTTACGGTTGAAATCGTAATTGATACGACCGAAATAATTGTTGTACCCTCCTATATCTTGAGACCCACCATTGTTCTTATCCTCTGGATCGCTACTTCCCACATTGATTTGGTCTATAGCAGTACTCACATAATTTCTCCGATAAGCCTGAACCCAAGAATGAATATTTTCTTGCTGTTCGGTTCCAAGCATAGCACTTATGTAATGGTTGCCAAAAGTCTTAGAATAGTTGATCCTAAGATTGTACAGTGTTGTCGTCCATTTGCGATAAGTATCCCATAACTCAGCACTTGAAGAGCCTGTTCCCTGTTTCCTTTCATATTCTTCAGTAACCGTATTATACTCATGATAGAAATATGGAAGCCTCCATCTTTTTTCATGTTGATGGCTCAAATCGTAATTATAACTACCTTCTAGTTTAAGGCCTTCAACAAATGGCACTTTGTAACTCGCTGTAAATGTAGAGTATATTGGGGCATCCTCTCTAGAAATGTACCCTCTTTGATCTAAAAGAAGTGGGTTTTCTCCTAATCTACCCGGGGCTATTAACCCATTTGGATATCGGGCCACCAAGGTAGGGTTAGCTTGAATAATGTTATGGAAGTTTATCCATACTTCTTGGTCCGTAGCCACTGAACCGTAAGTTCTATCATTCAAAATCGCAGATATATTGGCACCTACTGTCAGGTTTTCGGTAAGGTCTACATCTACCTTCACCCTCATATTATACTGTTTATAGTAGGTAGGATCATGTCTGAAGCTACCATCCTGGGTAGTAGCCCCAAAAGAAAGAAAATACCTAGCAACATCATTTCCACCGTTGGCCGATAATGAAATCCTCCGTTGGGTAGAATATGGCTTTAGAACCTCATCAATCCAATTTGTGTTGGGGTATAATACAGGATCTGAGCCATCTCTATACCGTTGTATGGCATTTTGGGAGTATGGTGGTGTCCAATTCGGATCGTCGGGCCTACCTGCACGATACCAAGCTCCTTCATTATACACCTCGGCAAAAGTAGCGGCATCAAGCATTTCAGGCAGCTTAGTGGGTGTTTGAAAAGCATGGTTGTATGAAAAGTTGAAGACGGGTTTACCTTTCGCACCTCTTTTAGTGGTAATTAAAATCACACCATTTGCGGCTCGAGCCCCGTAAATAGCTGCAGAAGCATCTTTGAGCACCGATATACTCTCAATATCTTCGGGATTCAATCGGCTCATGAGACTCCGAGGCACACCATCCACTATAATCAAAGGTGCGTTATTCCCATAAGTTCCAGTTCCTCGGATTAGGATGTTAGGATCGTCCCGGCCAGGTTCGCCAGAACGCTGATTTACGGAAAGACCGGGGAGCCTACCTGCCAAAGAACTTGTGACATTGGAAGAAGGGCTTTTAACTATCTCTTCGCCCTTTATGGCTACTACAGAACCGGTTAATGTTTCCTTTTCTTGTTCACCATATCCTACGACAACCAATTCGTTCAATTGCATTATATCCGGCATTAGCTGAATATTTATTACCGAACGATTGTCTACCGGTTCTTCCTCTGAAAGGTAGCCGATATAGCTAAATACCAGAACGGCATCGGAAGCTACTGAAATTTGAAACTTCCCGTCAATACTGGTAATCGTTCCGTTTGTCGTTCCTTTTTCAAGAATATTGACACCCGGCAGCACTTCTCCGTCATAATCTGTAACTGTACCCGTTACAGTAACCTGAGCAAAACCTTTGAGCGCAAATGCCCATAACAGCATTGTGACACAAATTTTCTTGGATAGGAAAAGTCGCCTTTTACAAAAAGCACTGTCCCATAATTGAGTAAAGCTTGTAGTCATGGATTTAGAGTTTTCATTTAAGGTTTATATATTTATAGTTATATTTTTAGCACCGCATTCGATTGCATAAGAATCGATTTCAGAGCGTTTTTATTTCATGCAGTTCTGTTATATTTTAAAAAAATATGCGTCATTTAGGAATGATTTTATAAATATTGAAAAATAGTAGCAAATAAATTGCAATTTTTATTTGCGCAATCCTTTGCGCAAAGCTTTGTGTGAAAAATGACTTTTATATTAAATGCAAAAACAATGGCTAAAAGGAGAGTTTCTTTAAAAGACATGGCTAAGGAATTAGGGGTCTCTATTTCGACTGTTTCTAGAGCTCTAAAGGACCATTATGACTTAAGCCCAGAATTGATCACCAAAGTGAAAGCACTAGCAGCGGAATGGAACTACACACCAAATCCTTTTGCGATGAGCCTATTGAAACAGCAAACCAATACCATAGGTGTGATAGTGCCTGACCTTGTTACACACTTTTATTCTTCAATCATTAGTGGGATAGAGCACAAAGCGAAAGAGAATGGCTACCATATCGTAATCTCATCTTCTCAAGAGTCGTATCAAAATGAAATCGAAAACCTGAAGAACCTGTTAAACCTAAGGGTGGATGGACTGATTGTATGTCTCGCACAAGATTCGAAAAGCTATGCCCATTTCAATAGTATTCTCAGTTCCGAAACCCCACTTGTGTTTTTTGACAGGGTTTGCCGTACGGAGGAGTTTTCTTCGGTTGTTATTGATAACATTGAAGCTGCTAGAGACTTGACGGTTCATCTGTTTAACAATGGATATCGAAAAATCGCTCATATAGCAGGGCCGTCAAACTTAAACATCTCAAAGGAAAGGATAGAAGGGTATAAGCAGGGTTTGGCAGAGTGCGGATTGCCTTTCGAACCTAATTTTTTAACACATTGCAATCTGAGTATTGATGAAGCAGCCACAGCTACAAATAGACTCATTTCTCTCGACAATAGGCCTGATGCAATTTTCGGAGTTAATGATACGGTAATCTTCTCTGCAATGAAGGAAATCAAGAAGAAAGGTTTAAAAGTTCCGGAAGACATAGGACTAGTTGGCTTTACAGATGAGTTTCACGCAACAGTTGTGGAGCCCAACCTAACAGCCATTGCTCATCCCACTTATGAGATCGGGAAAGAAGCAGCAAGAATACTTATAGAAGAAATCAACGCTGGATCAAAACTTAAGGTACAGAATGTGGTATTAAAAGCTAAGCTAGTGACAAGGGCATCATCAAAAAGAACACTTAGTATTGCTTAATGAGGAAGTGAATAAAGCACAGCTTGAATTTTAACTAGGGCCTGCTGAAAAACGCATCAAAAAAGCTTTTTTGACCTTAAATTACCTATTTCACCGTTGTACTTTTTCAGCGAGCCCTCACTATAAGAAGCACTGGGAGGCTATTTTTCTAAACGTCATGAAATTTGCTATAAGACTTACAGTACAATAAACCTAGCGGAATAAATTCTCTCCAGAGTGATTACCTTCAGATAATATATCCCTGAAGGCAAGTTAAAATGTAGCGCATTGTGCTCCTCGGATTGCTTTAAAGCCCCGTTCACTAATTGTCCTTGATTGTCAAAACATTGCACATGTTGAATAGCAGCATTTTTAGGGATTTCTAAAAAGATCAAGTTGGTCGATGGATTGGGATATAATTTTATCTCATTGGGGGTCAAAGGATGAAATTTGCCGTAGCATACCGACAACCCCACTCCCAATGAAGTGGACATGCCATATTGTTTATCACTATTGGATGAATGCCATCCTTGCTCGTTATATCGGTACATGGATGATGCCCCTTGCTGTCCCCTATTGACCGCATGGTAGACAGCAAAACTATCAACAGCAGATTCATAGTTAATTTTGTAGCCTATGAATACCGGCCCCGATTTTTTTAATACACTATCAAAAGCTATATAGTTGATTTTGTTGGGTTGTAGATCTTTGATGAACACTAATTTTGAATAGGATTCTCTTTCAGGATATAAGTCTCCTTCCCATACTTTCACCTCAATATAAGACAATGAGTGGGATGCATATGCTTTGGCTACATCTAAATAAGCACCATTAATATGCAAAGCGCCAGATGACTCATAGCGCTCCGCATATTGGGTATAACGTTCTGCATTATGGCCAGAAGCCCACCCCCATGCCAAGCCTGTACCATTTATTTCTTTTTCGTCACGGACCACGAAATTCCATGCTGTATCACAATGTTCAACATTAAACCCATATGGGTCATATCCATCCAATACCTTTTCTCCTGTTTGGTCAGGATCTAGCCAGTATTTAAGTTGCCTGGAAGGTTCAGGATAGTGATCCCATGCAGCACTAAATTTGGTAAAATAATCATCTTTTGCGTATCCACAGGTTGATCTTCCTCCTGTTAAAGTGCCAACAATCCTGTGCTGCTCATTAAACAAAGGTGCGCCTGAAGACCCCGATTCTGTAGTTCCCACCTCCCAATGCGATACTTTCCATGTAGAATTTTCCTCATACCCTCTTCCAATATCTTCGCTTTCAATAGGATGATATTCTATAGCAATTTGTTGTGGTCCACCAAAAGCATGATGAATACTCACTCCTGACTGCGGGTTGATATTCCTTGAATCCCACCCCGCATAATATGGTCTATAAGCAGGAGGAAGCTTCTCAAACAGCCTCAATAAAGTAAAGTCGATTTGCTGATCCGTAGTAGCCAAAAGCGCTGCTCCCGATATGCTTTTTGAGTTGGAGGCCAAGCCTTCCCCACAACCTGCAGATTCATAATTGAACACAAACAGTGCTTCTGCTGCCATTTCTGCCGAAGAGATCAAATGCTGGGCAGTCAGGACATACGGTGCATCACTACCGCTGGTATTTCCTATTAATGTCCCTGTACCTATACCACCATTGGTAATTATTTTACATACCGCTCGTTTTTCAGTCTGCCAAAATTGGCCATTTATGCAGTTAATATCTTCTTCGCATTTGTTTCCATTAGGTAACTTTCGCGCACTAGATAGTCTCTCCTTAAAAACATTATAGAAATCGTGATAAACTTTGGTCACTTGTAACTTTCCATAAATGCTTGGAGTGGGAGGAAGATTCAGCTCCACAATAAGTTCTTCACCTTGGATTGGTGCAACTGTCAGGATTTCAGCACTATTGTTGTTGAAGGCAGTATACGCACCACGGAGGTAATCAAACTTAGGATCATAAATAAACAGTCTAGCCTCTGGATGAAGGGAAAAGTGCAAACTGATATATAAAGAGTGGGCATTAGGCGAACGAATCGCTAATCTCCATATCCTTCCATTTGGTGTTTCTGTCCACTCTCCTGAATTATCTGGACGCAAGTTAGCATATAACGGACAAGCGAATTTAGTAAACTCCGGGTGAGAGACTGTTTCATCGAGGCAATTCTCTAATTCTTCCAATGGCATCACCTCAAACTTAGTGATGAGTGGAAGATTCTCCGTCACGCTTAGAGGAATTATGCTTTCCTGACTTTGAGCCACCATCCAATAGGGGCAACTAAAAGCAAATAGGATTAGCAGATAGAACTTAGGCTTCATTCGCTACGCTTTCCCTAAAAATAAGAGATTTCGGCAAGGATTGCTACAGAAAGACTTTAAAGCATAAGGCATTTGCTTGTTCAATAGTATTCTATATAGAGCGACAAACTCTAAACCCTTGGTCTGGTCCTTTTCCACTGGCTTCAAAGCTATGCCGGTTAGCAGACTCGCATCGGTATTCCGCCCCAATCCATCCCCCTCCTCTCTGCACACGGACAAGCCCTGAGGGAACCTCTTCATCTTCAAACCAATCCTCACACCATTCCCGTACATTTCCGGACATATCATAGAGTCCTAGTTCGTTGGGGTTTTTGCTGCCTACAGGCTTTGTTCGATTGCGATTATTCTCCAGCATAGTCCAACTCCAAGCGCCTGTTAAAACAGTATCTCCAGAATTTTTCCAATACCAGGCCACTTCATCTACATCATCACTTCCACTATAGATGTAACTTTTGCTTAGTTGTCCACCACTAGCAGCATATTCCCATTCCATTTCTGTTGGAAGTCGGTAACCATTGGCCCCTCTGTTGATCGTTACGACCCATTTAATGCTATCAAATTCGCTTAAGTTATCAACATCCTTCAGCGCTTTGTTTATGTTATAATAGGGTTTTAACCCTTCTTTCGAGCTCCTTTTGTTACAGTATTCGACGCAATCATACCAGCTCACCATTTCCACGGGCAGGTTGGCACCTATAAAACTAGACGGATTACTCCCCATTATTTCGACCCATTCTTTTTGGGTGACTTCGTGTTTTCCTATATAAAAGTCTGCTACAGTAACATCCTTTCCATAAAGATTCGACTTCGTGTTTACAAAAGGCCCTCCTTTTACCAAGACCAAATCTTCTATTATGTCTTGCGAGCAGCCCATTGCCATGATTGAGACCGCTAACAAAAGACAAACAAATAATTTTTTCATATATATTCGAATTTGAGGTTCTTATCCTAGGGCCTGCTGAAAAACGCATCAAAAAGGCTTGTTGCCCTTAAATTTCCTTGGTTTGCCTATTTCACTGTTGTACTTTATCAACAAGTGCAAGGGTTTTGCATCAATAAGGCCATTTTCTATGTGCCAAGAACTGCCCGCAAGATCGTTTTCTGGGCTAGCAATCCCTATCCTAGATAAAAAAACCGCCCCAAACAAGGGGCAGTTATTAGTTATAATACATTGCAAGCTAAGGATTCTAAAATTGGAATTATAAAACATTAGGGAGTATTACCAAACCCTATAGCACCATTGCAATGCATCCATTCGCTATATGAGCCACCGCAAGTATTATTTTGCCACACAGCAGTATTATAACTTTGATTTTCTGCTTGCCGAGTCTGATTGCCTACAATGAGATAATCTACCTGCACGTCTCTGTTGCCATCGTCATTAATGTACTCCACTAGTATGTCACCCCTGCTTGTCCATAAGGAGATGTTACGGTTGCTCATGCTTGTTCCCAAAGTCCAAGTAGCTACGACATTGCCTCCAACAATGAGCCGAACTTGTTCAGTTCCTGTGGTGCCACGGGCTCTTAGTGTTATTGGTAGCTCTGTTCCTACAGGATATTGGCTTCCACCTCCCCCATCACCTCCCGAAGTGCCAGCGCTCCATACTGTCGCATTTACATATCCTGTGCTATTTCCACCATAAGCTTCTGTAAGCAAAATAGCTGCCGGTGACCAGTCGCTACCCAAACTCAGCCCCACACTTGCCCATGCATTGTTATGATTAGCAAAAGTGATGGTACGATTTTGCCCAGTGGGAGCTTCCGATCTTCGTGTACTCCACACTTGCCTGAAAGTCTGTGTCCCATCGATAGAGGGCGCATTGTACCGCATAGCCGTGTAGATATCATAGGTTGCACCGTCACTGTTCACAGTGCCTCTGTGCTCACCCGTTGGTCGGCTTGCTCCCCATCTCTCATTAACATAGTACTCTATGAGCGGACTTCTCGTCCATCCATAATAACCAAAAACTCCACCGCCATTATGGTCGTGTACTCCAATATTATAGCCTACTACACGATTAGAGGCTCCATTGCTCCAGCCTTTCCCACAGGTGAAGTTTCCTTGATAATTCCATGAAACACTGTAATTCCCCCCTGATCCATTTTGATAATCGACCCACCCAGCCTGGTCATCGGTCCATAGCGACCAAAAATAACCGTCGTGCGTGCCAGATTGATAAGATTTTAATTTAACATCCGGAACAAGTTCCTCTTGATTGTCTGAGCAACCTGAAACGATTACGACTAAAAGTAACGCAGATAACTTGAATAAATTTTTCATAATTTTTGAGGTTATAATTAGAAATAATAAAAAATTCTTTGTGGACTATCCATGCGAATCGTTTCAGGTCTTTTTCGTGGATTGTAGTATAAAAATGATCTCAAAAAATACGCGCGCACCGTCCGCAAACGTTTGCGCCATAAGCCAAAAATCAACCATCAATCTCTGCCAATAAGATCGTCATCCCCCTTCTGAATCAGCTCAAAAAAACGAGCATCTGATCATTACAAATGTACTTAAGGAAGGCCTTAATAAGATAGTTTTTTGTAACAGGTCCTTGTCATCATGTTACATTTATATGTAATTGATTACAAATATTTTATCTGCTGTTACATAAGGAAATATCTCAGGAATATTTCAGGTGAGAAAGTAGAAAAACACTACAACAAAAAATATAACTTTATCTCATAAGAGCTTTCTACATGGTGAAAATAATAGCCTCCTAAGGTGCTATATTAAAAGCCCCTTAGAAAATGGATAAATCAACCTTTTCAGCCCAATCTGCCCTTTTATTTTTGAATATTTCTTACTTAGTAAGTTAATATTTTCGATAGAAGTAATAAGAAGTATATATTAATGTATCCTTGTTAAATGCGCTTATAGTAAGTATTAAGCGAAGCAGCAAGCCTTAAAACATATTATGATCGTTCAACGCTCCATTAGGACTATTTTATCCAATGATAAAACCATTTAGCACAAGCATTACCAAGGCATTAAATGTTATTTACCATGTAATGTTATGCTCGCTTTTGCTGCAGTTGCTCCCCGTTCATGGTAATTCCCAAGCCTTAAACTTGAAATTCGACAGATTAGGATACGATGAAGGGCTGACCAATAACTTTGTGATATGTAGCTTCCAAGATAGTAAAGGTTTTTTATGGTTCGGCACCTCATATGGGCTGAATAGATATGATGGTTATACATTCAAAACTTATCTCCATGACCTCAAAAACGACAACACTCTTAGCCATAATTGGCTCACTGATATAGTCGAAGATGAAGATGGCAATCTCTGGATAGCTACTCAGAATGGATTAAATAAATTTATCCGGGAAAAAGAAATTTTCATACGATATCTACACGTACCTGATGATCCTACCAGTATCTCTAGTGCAAGTGTATCCTCATTGATAAAAGATACTCAAGGGAAAATCTGGTTTGGCACTAAGACAGCAGAACTCACAGGAGGACTAAATGTATATGATGCAGAGAATGACCGTTTTCACTATTATCCATTTCATGAAAAAATCACCTCGAGTAAAGGCATAAATGATCCCCAGGTCACCGCTATCCATGAAGACAGCAAGAACAATTTGTGGGTGGGCACGAAAGATGCGGGTTTGTTATTGTTCGATCGCAGAACCAAAGAGTTCACGCAATTTAGGCCAACAAGCCAAAAAGAAGATATAATCTACTGCAACATTAGTGCGATTTTTGAAGATAGCCAACAAAACCTCTGGGTAGGCACAATGGACAACGGATTATACCTGATTAATCAGGATGCTAATATTTTCGAAAATTTTAAGCAGGGCTCTAATACTTCTCCAGGCCTTGCCAGCAATGCTATCCTATCCATTAATGAAGATGCCAAGGGAAGAATATGGATAGGAACAGATAATGGCGGCTTATCGATCTTCAACTATCAAACCCATTTATTTACCAATTACAAAGCGGATAATAGCACAACGGGACTCTCAACCAATAGCATATATTCTATAACGAAAGATGAACAAGGCAATATGTGGTTAGGAACCACTTATGGAATCAATTTTTACAACTCAGAAAGCAATAAGTTCAACCATTATTCTAATAAACTTCCTAATGGCTTAAACCACAATGTAGTGTTTTGCATACGAGAGGATGCTGATGGGAACCTATTAATTGCAACTGATGGTGGTGGCTTGAACATCTACAATCCTAACACGCAAACCTTCACCTATTACCAACACGAAGAAGGAAATAAAAACAGCATAGCTGGGAACAATACTATATCGGTCTTGGAAGACAGCGATGGCAATATCTGGGTGGGCACATGGGGAAGTGGCGTTACGAAGCTTAACAAGGAAAAAAACACCTACCAGCACTACAGGCATGACCCCAAGGACCCTAATAGCTTAAGTGGAGATAATGCTTGGACAATCTTCGAGGATAGTCAGAAAACAATCTATATAGGTACTTATTGGGGCGGCCTAAGCATTTATAACAAAGAAGAAAACAATTTTACACAATTCACTAAAGATGCTTCTGTCGAAGGCAACATCATGGGAAATGATGTAAACTTTATTTTTGAAGATAGCAACAACAATATCTGGGTGGGGGTTTATAATGGAGGATTAAATATATTTGATCGTACGACTCAGAAATTTTCCCATGTCTTTAATACCTTCCAAGAAAACAGCATTTCTAGTAATATAGTCAATGCCATGCATGAGGATTCAGTGGGGAATCTTTGGATGGCAACTTCGGAGGGGCTAAACTTTTACGACATAAAAGAAAACAAGTTCTATTACTTCACTGAAAATGAAGGCTTATGCCACAATTATATTGTAAACCTAGTGGGTGATGACAATGGAAATTTATGGCTGAGTACTAAGGGAGGGCTTTCCAAATTTAATATTCGAGAAAAAGTCTTTACCAATTTTTCAATTTCAGATGGTTTGCAGGATATGGAATTCAAAGATCATGCAACCAGTAAAAGTAGCAATGGACTGATTTACCTCGGAGGTATAAATGGCTTCAATGAGTTTCATCCTGACAGCATCCAAAGCTCGCTTTACGAGGCTCCTATCGTCATCACGAACTTTCTGATTTTCAACAAGCCTGTTCCGATAGCCAATGATGCATTTCCTGATTCTCCTCTTAAAAAGGATATATCTGAAACCGAAGAAATTGTCCTCTCTTATGAGCAATCTGTTCTTTCGTTTGAGTTTACTTCCTTAAACTATTCCAATAAGGACAGGAATGTATATTCATATATTTTAGAGGGCTTTGACAAGGATTGGAATATTGTAAGAAATCAACGTACTGCCACCTATACAAACCTAGATCCTGGAAAATACCTATTTAAAGTAAGGACATTGAACAACATGGGAGATTGGTCCGACAAAACCACTTCCATCACACTTATCATTCAACCGCCCTTCTGGCAAACTTGGTGGTTTAAAGGCTTGGCCACTTTTGTATTTGTGGGGGGCTTAGTAGCCTATGTCAAAATGAGGATGAAGGGCATAGAAATACAAAAGGAGTATTTAGAAAAATTAGTTAAGGAAAGAACAGATAAACTAGAACGCGTAACGCAGGAGGAGAAAAAGGCGCGTTTAGAGGCGGAGAGCTCCAAAGAGGAAGCTGAAAAAGCAAAAACAGAAGCTGAAAAAGCCAATCAGGCTAAAAGCGTATTTTTGGCTACCATGAGTCACGAGATACGTACACCAATGAACGGAGTAATTGGGATGGCTTCTCTATTGACGAGAACTAAACTTGACCCAGAACAAGCGGAATATGTCAAGACAATTCAGAGCTCTGGAGAAAGTTTGCTTTCTGTGATCAATGATATACTTGATTTCTCCAAGATCGAGTCAGGAAAGATGGACTTGGACGAGCATACGTTCGACTTGATCACCTGTATTGAGGACCTAATGGACCTCTTTGCCGAAAAGGCAACAATGAAGGGGTTAGACTTAATTTACCAAATAGATTGCGATGTCCCTTATCAACTTATAGGCGATAGTTTTCGCTTGAAGCAAATATTGACAAATCTCATTAGCAACGCGATTAAATTCACTTCTGAAGGACATGTTTTTATCCGTATCTATCAATACCAAGCCGAGAATGGGTACCTCAAGCTAGGCTTTGATGTACAAGATACGGGCATTGGTATTCCAGAAGATAAGCTCAACAAATTATTTGTGGCTTTTTCTCAAATAGACTCGTCGACAACACGTAAATATGGAGGAACAGGGCTTGGCCTTGTGATATGCGAAAAGCTAATCAGGCTCATGGGAGGAGAGATAAGTGCTGAAAGTTCGATTGACAAGGGATCCTCGTTTAAGTTTAATATCAAACTCAAAGTAAGTGGTTCACCTTCGGTAAGCCAGATTTCATCGAGTCCATTGTTAAACGGCAAAAGAATACTCATCGTTGATGACAATGAAACGCTCAGGAAGACATTGGAACAACAGCTGGAAAACTGGGGTGCAATTCCCACAGCTGCAGGTTCACCCAATGAGGTCCTTAATATTCTGAATCACCATGGTCCATTTGACTTAGTCTTGACCGATTTGCATATGCCGGAAATGAATGGGATAGAACTTGCAAAGACGATCAAAGCAAAGGACAAGTCTTTGCCTATCCTGTTGTTAAATCCAGTAGGGGATGACCAGTATCTAGCGCACAAAGAACTATTTGCTTCTGTAGTGACTAAACCTATTAAACGAAATACCTTATACAGCCATGTGCTTGACCAATTCCAGCAGAGCCCTATTAGCAACACCAATCATGTGAAAACCCCAACCAAGCTTGAAGGGGATGACTTTTCAAAATTGAGGCCTTTAGAGATCTTGTTGGCAGAAGACAATTTAGTAAACCAGCGCTTGGCATTAATAATCCTAGAGAAGTTTGGCTACAAAGCTGACACGGCTGAAAACGGTGAAGAAGTCATAGAAGCATTAAAGAAAAAAGAATATGACCTTATATTTATGGATATCCAGATGCCCATAAAAGACGGCTTCGAGACAACAAAGGAAATCCGTAACAACAAATCCATTCCTCAACCTGTGATAGTGGCTGTAACGGCTAATGCTATGCAGGGAGATCGGGAAGAATGTCTGAATGCTGGCATGGATGATTATATCAGCAAGCCCATAAAGATCGAGGAAATCATGCAGGTACTTACTAAGTGGTCGGAGAAGATAGCATAACAATCTGTTTTCTTTAAAGCCGGTCATTGCTTGCAAACAATCGCACTGACAGCACCTAGCGTACCTCTACAGGTTCGTTGGCCAACTCAAACATCACATGATCTACGTTCTTTAAGCCTGGATGATCGGAAAGAAATGTCCATATGGTTTTCAAATATTCGTGATACTCGTCATCCACTGCAATTCGCTCAGGGCAAACCCCTGGTGGGCGCAGAATGACATATAGTCCCCTCTCCTTGGCATGCTCCACCAAAGGAACAATCACTTCATCGGTATATTGGACCAATCGGTCATAATTGAAGCGTGAGATATCATTTTCTGGAAGAGGAGGACCGGGATCATTGGTCCAGTAAGGATCGACGTGAAGTCTTATATAAGTCAAATACCAACCTTCATCAGTGTTGGTAAGCTTGTCCATGACCGCCTTATTATATTTTAAAGCACCTTCAACATCATAATTATCCCACGTGCAATATTTGGAGCCAAACCCATACATACACCCGTTAAACCACGGATGAGGCGTAATTGCTACACCATGCAGGTTTACGATATTTCCACAGTCATCTTTCAAATAGCGTCCGTCCACATGCAACGGGGGTAATGGCATCCCAGGCCAGCTAAAAGACTTTAAGGGAAGAAAACTAAGGATGGCTAATAGCCATAAAGAGTAGATTTTTTTTACTGTCATCCGACTAAAATTAAAATTATCCAAATAACTTGTTCTATTTGATGTTTAGGGGGATTTTTCCCTGACCCTCAAAAGACCCCTCTTTGGTTG